>JGI25616J43925_10000266_pt1 | contig 17989 bp, 17 predicted proteins | sample GraSoi2013_100cm_FD_43925 | JGI IMG/M metagenome (IMG submission 43925) | reverse complement strand
TCAAGCAGGACCAGCTTGGTGCCATTCAATACTTGGCGGAACGCTTGCGCGGTAGCCTTCCTTGGAATCAGAAAGTCATCAACGAATGGCCGCCCCGGCTCNTCCCGGGAGGCGCTGAGTTCGGCCAACGTTTCCNTAGTTGTATGACGAATGGTCTGCATCCATACCGCCGCGTTCCCATTAACGTCTCAATCGCTTGCTTCATGTCGGTGCTTGCGACGCGGGCCGAATTCGTCACTAAAGCCTGAAATTCCTATTCCGACGGCTGTGACGCATGCTACGGCTTGTCCACTGTAAGTCTCGATGAAGCGCAAGTCCGCGCCGTTGGTTACGATGACCAGCGGAGGGGACGGATTTAAAACCCGTGCGTACGACAACCCCTGGGCGTCGTCCTCCTGGGTCAACGGAACACCAGCGCGCTTAAGCTCGAGCACGGCAAGTGGGCGATCGCCTTCGTATAGGATGATATCGGAGCGTGCCTCCGCGCGAGACGCTTCGGCGCCATCTATTTCAATCACCTTCCTTCCGAAGGTGAACGAGAATTTTGTCTGATGGCGAGTGGACTGAGGCCCGAGCCATGGGAAAGCTCGCGCGATTGCGTGGTGAATCTCGGCTTCAAGATCCGCTTCGGTTGGCGCAGTTGTCAGTGTTTTCGTTGTCATAGTGGGATGCCGCAGCCGATGAACCGACTGAACAACGCGATGTAATTGTCCGAGACATGGCGGTATGCGATCCCTCCGGTCTTTCCGTACCGAAAGTGACGCGCCGCGAGTAAGTTGTTCTTAAAGGTTTCGAAGTGAGTGCCATCGGCTGCTGCCGACTCGCCGGTGCCCCTGCGTCGCTACCGCGATCCTCGGCCAGAACCTGTATCACATAGGGGACTAGAATGTCCGCCCAAGAGCAGGCATTCAGCTGCAACGAAAACAAACGGTCAGCGCGCGATAAGCGCTTTCAACGAAAGCAAGTCGCGCTCCACCCATTCTGCATCGGCCTCAAATTTGGCGTCGGACATGCCCGGCTGCCGAAACAGCGTGAGAAGCACTTCGGCGCCGTCCCCGTTCGGGATGATTCTCATCGGGATGCAGATCTTCGGACCGATGCCGACATCGACATAGTGATCCATGACGCCAAACACATTGTGATCCGTGAACTTTATCGTGATCGGCCCTTCAGGGCCTTCAGCCTTCCATACTTCTCCGTCCTTCGCGAGTGACGATTTGCTGAGACCAGAAGCCCATTCTGGAAAGTCTTCGGGTCGCCAAATGGCCTCATAGACGTCGTTCCAGTTTCGGTTGATCGAGATGCTGATCGTTCTGGCCTCAAGCATTGCGGTCTCCATTTCGAGGGCGGTCCAGTCGGGTTGTCCTAATCTTGAAACCTGTATGTTGCAGGTGATCCACAGTCTCCAGTCAAGGCACATATTTGCGCCAGTCTCACGTCAAGGAACATTCCCGGGNGGCGTAACTCGTTGTAAGTATTCGATTGCGCTTCGTGGGCAGTCGCATAGTGAGGGAACACCGACACATCCCATCTCAGGAAATCATTTGATGACATTGTGGACATTATCTAGTGAGATCCACAAGCGGGCAAAACGCATTGAAATCCCGCGGAGACTTAGTCTGCCGTACGCAGCTTTGCTACCCGATCCGCGGTGAGAGTTGCATCGTTCGCACCAAAGCGCCTAACAACGTATTTGGCGACACTCGCAATTTCGGCGTCGCTGAAGGTGCTGCCGAACGCCGGCATGTCCGCCGCATCGCTCGAGAAGTGGCGTTGCGCGCCGCGAATAATGACCTGGGCGACGTTGTTCGCCGTGGGATCGTTGACGGCACGCGTTCCAGTGAGCGTCGCGAAGGGAATCACCGGGCTCACTCCCGTCCATCCGTGACATCCGGCACAGGCGCCTTCATATACAGCCTTGCCGTGCGGCTCATAATTGGCAGCCACGCCTTCCGAATGCGACATTGAGGCCGGAGTGGCTTTGGGTTCGGGTAGGTCGGAGGCGGCGACGCCCGACACTGAACGCAGGTAGGTCACCATGGCGGTGATGTCGCTGGGCTTCAGGTGACTCAAGCTTTCGTCCACCGCTTCGGCCATCGGGCCGGATGCCGTTCCCCGGCCGTCGGCATGACCCATCGAGAGATAACGGGTGAGATCAGCATCGCTCCACGCACCCACACCGCTGTGTTGATCGGGTGTGATGTTGTAGGCGCGCCAGCCGGCCTGCACGGCGCCCGCGAACTTCTGACGATTGTTGAGCGCGAAGAACAGATTGCGCGGCGTGTGGCACTCGCCGCAGTGCTCCATCGCTTCGACGAGATAGGCACCTCGATTCCATTCGGCACTGCGTTCGACGTTAGGCTCGTAGCGTTTGTCAGGATTGAACAGAACGGACCAGATACTCATGAGGCGGCGTTGATTGAACGGGAACGCCAGAGTATTTCGCGGCGCCAGCGCGTGCAGCGGCTTGAGTGAGAAGAGATACGCTTTGATCGCCAACGCATCGGCATCCGACATGGACGTGTAACTCGCGTAGGGCATCGCGGGATACAGGCGGGTATTCCCGCGGCCGATTCCTTTGTGCACGGCGTCCAGGAAATTCGCGTCCGTATAGCTGCCGATTCCCGTTTCGACGTCTGGCGTGATATTGGTCGAGTACATGGTGCCAAAAGGCAGGACGAAAGCTCGTCCGCCCGCGAACGGCACGCCGTCCTTGGCTGTATGACAAACGACGCAGTCGGCGGCGCGGGTCAAGTATTCACCCCGCTCGATCAAACTTGCGGACTTGAGTTCAGCAGGTACACCGGTGGGATCCTGTTCGTGATAGGCGGACAACGCCACTCGTTTACCGCCGGCAAACGCAGTGGGTCCAGGTCCCAACGCGATATACGCGGAGACGACGATGGCAATTCCAACGATGAATGCCAGAGCTGACAAAATCGGATATGCGGCGCGTCCGTATTGAGTTGCGCTATTCATGCCGAATTCTTTGTTGAAAGCTCGTGACGGTCGATTGGCAATCGGCGCAGTCGGACTCCCGTCGCCGCAAAGAGTGCGTTCGCCAGTGCTGGGGCCGCTGCCGCTGTGCCCGCTTCGCCGATGCCGCCTGGAGCCTCGCCGCTCTTGACGAGATGAACCTCGATCTTGGGCGTCTCATTGATCCGCAGCATGCGGTAATCGTGGAAGTTGCTTTGTTGTATCCGACCCTTGCGGATGTCGATTTTCCCGTAGAGCGCAGCGGTTAGTCCGAACACCAGCCCGCCCTGCAGTTGCGCGATGACGGTGTCGGGATTCACGATGATTCCACTGTCAACCGCCGACACGACGCGTGTCACGCGGATTTCGCCTTGCTCATCGACTTCCGCCTCCACGACGGTCGCGATGAAGCTCCCGAAAGCTCCCGAAAGGGAGACCCCGCGGCCTGAGCGGGCTGCTCCCGGGGCGCCCCAGCCGGCCTTCTCGGCGGCCAATTTCAAGACCGCCTGAAATCGGGGCGCCTTCTCGAGATGGGCGTGGCGAAACGCGACCGGATCCACGCGGGCTTTCTTCGCCAATTCGTCCATAAAACTTTCGATGGCGAAGACGTTGTTGTTGGGTCCCACACCGCGCCAGAAGCCCGTCGGTACGGCGGGAGGCTCGTCTCTGACGTACTCGACTCGAAGATTGGGAATGTCGTAGGGGATGTCCGCGCCGCTATCGATCGCATCGATGTCGATGCCTTTCTGGAACGCGGGCGGCAGCCAACGGGCGATTACGGAGGAGCCTGTGATTCGGTGTTTCCAACCGACGATGCGTCCGTTGGAAACGCTTGCCGACAGTCGATCAAGATACACTGGCCGATAGAGGTCGTGCTGCATATCTTCCTCTCGCGTCCATACGACCTTGACTGGCCCATCGACTCGTTTGGCGATCTGCACGGATTTCTCGACGCCGTCGGTTTCGAGACGACGCCCGAAGCCTCCACCGATCAAATGATTGTGAACGGTTACTTTATCGAGCGGTAAGCCAGTAAGTTTGGCCGCCGCCGCCTGGGCCCGCGAGAGCACCTGAGTGCCGACCCAAACCTCGCAACTGGTGGGCGTCACATGGACTGTGCAGTTCATAGGTTCCATCGTGGCATGCGCGAGGAAAGGCAACTCATATTCCGCTTCGAACAAATCGCCTTGCCTGAGCCCTTTAGCAAAGTCTCCGGAATTCTTGGCGATTGCACCGTCCTTTTCGCTCGCCGCGCGCGTCTGGGTCCATACGTCGGCCGAGGAGACTGTCGCGTTGCGGCCGTCGTTCCAGGTGATGTTGAGCGCAGCCAGGCCTTGCTTCGCGGCCCACATATGATCGCCGACGACGGCGACAAAATCGTCGAACACCAAGATTTGCCTCACGCCGGCGAGTGCTTTGGCTTTGGTGTCATCGACCTGACCTACCTTGCCCCCGAACACTGGGGAGGAGGCGAGCGTCGCAAATTGGACGCCTGTCGGCATGGCATCGATGCCATAGAGCACTTTGCCGTTAACCTTGTCCGGGGTGTCCAATCGCTTGAGTGGCCTTCCGATCAGCCGGAAGTCCTTCGGATCCTTGAGGGTGACCTCTTTAGGAGGAGATAACGCAGCAGCACGATCAACGAGCTCGCCATAACTCACATGACGACCGCTCGGTCCGTGAGTCACGACTCCGTTTTCGGTCTTGATCGACGCCGCATCGAGCTTCCACTGCTGGGCAGCTGCTTGTACCAATAGAGCCCGAGCGCTGGCGGCCGCCTTACGCAACGGCAGCCAAAAGGCGCGGATAGAATTGGAATTGCCCGTCACTTGCAGGCCAAACACCGGGTTGCCGTATAGCTTGTCGCTAGGCGGTGCGGCCTCTAAGGTGACGTGATCAAAATCGGCATCGAGTTCTTCGGCCAAGATCATCGCGACCGATGTATATACCCCTTGACCCATTTCGACCTGAGGCATAATCAAGGTCACTTTCCCGTGGCCGTCGATTCGAATGAAGGCATCGGGGGCAAATAGTGTTTTCTCTTTTGACGCGGCGCCTGCCGTCGGCAAACGGAAGCCCACTAGCAAGACTCCCCCTAGAGCCATGCCGGACTCGAGAAACGCTCGCCGGCTTAACCCACCCGCGTGCCGCGAAATCGATTTTAGATCTGCTGAATCAGTCATAGTCGATGCTCCCTTCGAGTCACACCGCTTGCGCGGCTTCCTTGATCGCATCCCGAATGCGGACATACGTGCCGCAGCGGCAAATATTGCCAGCCATTGCAGCATCGATGTCAGCATCTGTTGGCTTCGGCGTGACTCTCAAGAGCGCGCTTGCAGACATAATCTGGCCGGACTGACAGTACCCGCACTGTATAACTTCCAAATCAAGCCACGCCTTTTGAATGCTGGCGCCGGTAGGTGTTTTACCCACGGCTTCAATGGTCGTGATGGGACGCTCGCCGATACTACCGATTGGCAGCACGCAGGAGCGCACCGCGTTATCGTCGAGATGCACGGTACAGGCGCCGCACTGCGCAATGCCGCAACCGAATTTCGTGCCTGTCAGGCCGATCAAATCCCTTAAGACCCACAAGAGTGGCATATTCGGCGGAGCATCGACTGATCGGGTTTCGCCGTTAATCTTAAGAGCGATCATGTGCTACCTCATTGGAACAAAAACAGACAAAGGCGCGCAATGCAATAAGTAGAGATCGCGCACAAAACACCCGTGCGAACTCAGACGCTATATCCGCGACGAAAAGCCTACGGTGGGCTGAATCCAATCGCGCGGCTCGCAAAGGTGCCGCACGTCCTGCCACCAACTCGGACAGTGTATATGCACTGCCAGTATAGTGCATAGACACAATACGCGTTGTCAATCACTATCGTTCGAAACTTGTCTGAACCACCGGCCCGTCGATCCCCTCGAATCCGCACAGAACGGTTCAACCCGTTACTGTGGGTGTGAAGCACACGGTCAGAGGCTCGCCGCGTCAGCTGACCGGTCGGAACACGAATTCGTTTCTCCGTTGGAAGGAGGTCCCGCGAGTCTTGAGTCAGGCAGGTCGCCGACAATGCATGACGCAACGCTTGCGGGCAGTAACGCTCAGGGTTTTGTGCTCGGAGCTACCGTCCTATCAGATGATGGAGCTCAACACGTGAGAGGGCAGCTTCGCTGCTTGAAACTGCCTTCTCTAGTTGAAGGCGCTCAGGTACCTTTCGGGTTGTTGAGCTTGGCGACAAACGCGTCACCAAACGCATCCGAGGAGAAAGGTTGCTGACCACTCACCAGTTCGCNGTCTTGAACCACGTTGACCTGCCATGCGCCGACTCTGTCGACATGTGCGCCAGCCTGAGCAAGAGCATCCGCCGCATAAAACAGTACCGAGCCGCCTAGTTGGCCGGAAGCCCCCTCGATCGCATGCTCTTCACCCGATGAAAACACGGTCAGATGATAACCCGCGTAAGGCCAGCCTGAAGCCAACTGCNCAGCAGCGGTCAGATCGCCGGCTACCATCGCCTTGCGAAACGCTACTGGATCGGACAGCGTGGACAATAACGCAGTCGGACCATGACAAATGATTCCGGTCGGCTTACTGGCGTCGTGGAAGGCAGTCAAAATCTGCCCCAGCGTTTTATCCGCCACTAAATCTTGCATCGGCGCGTGCCCGCCGGGGATGAAGATACCAACGTAATCGCTTGTACCTGCGCTCAACACTGCTTTGAGCGTTTTCGGCTTCTGAAGGGCCTTTAAGTTTTCTAGAAAGTTAATGGCCTGTGCTCGAGTGGCATCGTTGCCGCCAAAAAACATTTTGTCGTTTGATACCGGATCAAACGTGGTGGGTTCGCCGGAGGGATCGGCAAAGACCGGCGTGTAACCCGCATCGATGAGTTTCGACAGCGGAATCGCCAGTTCGTCCAGATAGTAGCCTGTGTGATACGCCTTGCCGTCGCGCAAATCAAGGACGTGAGCGCTCGACAGTATGACTAGCACCTTGCCGCGACTCTGCACCAACCGAGCTGAGGACAATCGCCAAAGCATCGGCGTGGACAGAATTAGCGCAGCTTCCCTGGCATCTGCACGTGGAACAAGACCGGTGCCTGGAAGAGCTAGTTGCTCGGAGAGAGCATCATCCTAAACCGGCAGATTTGACAAAGTGCATACGCACANATATTGTCCAGTCACTAGGTAGCGGTCAACCATGATTCCTTCGTATTGATTTATTAGTAATAGTGCATATACACAGGNCGGTGTCGGCCGGATGGCCTCTTGTCCGTCTCGCCAACTCCAGCAGGAGACAACATTTTATGCGAAACTACACGAAGATCTATATCAACGGAGAATGGGTATCCCCACTCGGAGGTAACACCGTTGACATCATCAATCCGGCGACCGAGAAACCGGCGGGGCAAATTGTTCTCGCGACTACGCGTGACGTCGACCGCGCCGTAGCGGCGGCACGCGCTGCCTTTAAGACTTTTTCGACAAGTACGCGTGAAGAGCGTATTACGCTGCTGAAAAGCATCATCGCGGTGTATTCTTCTCGGCGGCAGGACCTTGCGGCGGCGCTCACAGAGGAGCTAGGGGCACCTGCCAAGTTCGCATTCGACCTGCAAGCGGGGGTCGGCTTGCTGCACCTTCAAACGGCAATCGAGGCGCTCAAGCATTTTCCGTTCGAGCATCCCCAGGGCCCGAGGACAACTGTGCGTCGCGAGCCAATCGGGGTTATCGGAATGATCACACCTTGGAACTGGCCCATCAACCAGATCATGTGCAAGATCGTCCCCGCGCTCGCGACAGGGAACACGATGGTTCACAAACCATCGGAAGTGACCCCCTTCACCGCCCATATCATTGCGGAGATCCTGCATGCGGCTGGCGTGCCCAAGGGCGTTTACAATCTGGTCGATGGTAGTGGTCCCGAAGTCGGAGTTGCGATCTCGGCGCACCGCGGTGTCGACATGGTCTCGTTCACCGGGTCGACGGCTGCTGGCATCGACGTTGCCAAGCGCGCCGCCGACACCGTTAAGCGAGTACACCAGGAACTGGGCGGCAAGTCACCAAACGTCGTGCTCGAAGACGCTAATCTAGAAAAGGCAGTCACCGAAAGCATCTATCGATTAATGCTCAATAGTGGGCAAACCTGCCACGCCCCGACCCGTCTCCTTGTCCCCGTAAGCAAGTTAGAGGAAGCGACGGCGATCGCGGCGAAGGTCACGAAGTCACTTCGCGTCGGCGATCCGAACACGGATGTGTATCTCGGACCTGTTTCGTCTCGGCGGCAATGGGAGCGCATCCAGGCCATGATCAAAAAGGGCATCGAGGAAGGTGCGAGAGTCGTCGTGGGCGGCGAGGGCCGGCCCGACGGTCTCGATGTCGGCTACTACGTAAAGCCGACCGTCTTTGCGGAGGTGACGAACACCATGACCATCGCGCGCGAGGAAATATTTGGCCCGGTGCTCTGCATTTTCGGCTATCGCGACGAAGAGGAAGCCGTGACGTTGGCTAACGACACGATCTACGGGCTGAGTGCCTACGTCCAATCGGCGAGCGGGGAGCGGGCCGCTGCGTTTGCCGCGCGGATCGAAGCAGGAATGGTTTATCTCAATGGAGCCGATGAGGATGCCGAAGCGCCGTTCGGCGGCTACAAGATGTCGGGCAACGGCCGCGAATGGGGCGAGATCGCGTTCGGCGATTTTCTCGAAACCAAAGCTGTCATCCACCGCGAGGTGGCGTAACGCCTGCCGACCAAGACCCATCAACGAGCGACTAACCGTGAAATTGGAGCATCCCCTATGAAGGCCTATCAAGTTCTGGAATTCGGCACACCCATCGTTCCGCGGCAAGTGCCCGATCCCGTACCGACCGGCGCAGAAGTGGTGGTGGATGTCGGAGCATGCGGGCTCTGCCATTCGGATGTCCATTTCCAACAAGGCTATCTCGGTCTCGGCGGCGATCAAAAGCTGCCTCTCGCGGCGCTTGGGGTGCCACTGCCCGCCACGTTTGGTCATGAAATCGTCGGCTGGATTAGTGCGTTCGGACCGGACTCCGAGCTCAAACCAACCGACATAGGGCGGATGGTCATCGCCTACCCCTGGCTGGGGTGCGGCCACTGTCCCGCCTGTCGTGCCGGTCGCGACAATGAATGTCCGACGCCTCAATCGATTGGCATGCAGCGCCCGGGAGGCCACGGAGAGAAGGTCGTGGTGCGCGAGGCCAAGTATCTCGTCGACGCCGCGGGCATCGATCCGACCATTGCTGGAATCTTCGCCTGCTGTGGATTGACGGCCTACGCGGCACTCGCCAAGGTGCTTCGCCGCGACGGTTGGGTGGGGATCATCGGTATGGGAGGAGTGGGGTTGATGGCGCTGTCGATTGCCAAAGGAACCGGTTTCGGGCACATCGCCTCGATTGACATCGACGATGCCAAGCTCAGGCTCGCCCGCGAGTACGGGGCGGATCTCATCATCAATAGCCGCTCCGAAAATGCTGCGGCCAGGCTTAAAAGGGAAACGACGGATACCGGCTTGACGGCGGTGGTCGATTTCGTGGGTTCGGACCAAACCGTGAATCTCGCGCTCGAATCGCTGAGCAATGGCGGTACTTACGTAGGCGTTGGTCTCTTCGGCGGCACGCTGAGCGTGCCAACAGCATTGCTGAATGCACGCCAACTGACCTTGCGCGGCTCGTATGTTGGTAACCCTCAAGAACTTCGAGAGCTCGTTGGCCATGTCCGCGCCGGTCGCATTCGACCAATTCCCGTCAGGACAGACTCGATCGACAAAATCAATGAGGGGCTTTCAGATCTACGCTCTGGGAAGGTAGTGGGTCGGATCGTTCACTTACACCGCCCCCCGGTGTAAGCCAAGGGGCGAAGATAGCAAGACGTTGACTACTATGTGCATACGCACGTATAGTTGAGTGCATGAGTGACATCGTTCAACTTACGGCTTGCAATTGTTTCGCTACCCGGCAGGCGGCGCGGCATATTACCCGGCTCTTTGAGAAACACCTGGACGGTGCGCACCTGACCAGCGCTCAGTTTTCGATTATCGTATCGCTCGACGAGAAAAAAGAGATGAGCATGAATGAGCTATCGGCGGCTCTGGTGATGGATCGAACCACGTTGCTGCGTGCTTTAAAGCCCTTGCAGCGCGATGGCCTCTTGAAGAGTCAACCCAACAAACAGGATACACGGCAATTGCTGTTGTCCTTGTCGCGAGAAGGTCAGCACCGACTCAGGATTGCCGCACGACTCTGGCAAGATGCTCAAAGGGAGTTCGAAGAGCGGGTGGGAGCGTCGCGCGCTGCCCGCATGCGCCGCGATTTGTTAGCGGTGAGCCGGTCAGCCTAGGATTTCTGCAGGCGCCCGCGTTATCTAATAACGTTCCCGGCGCGCTCGATGTAAGGCAGACGAAACGGCCCAAACGCACTGTCAGCGGCTAATTTCCGCCGATCGCATAGCCTGGCCGCTCTCGGCGACTATCGACACGTCCATCCGTCTCGCGACGTGTCTTCATGCATGCACCGGCGTGAGGGGCGGCGGATACTCACCGACGGATTGCCCGTTCGGCTTGATCCTGAACCATAGCGCATAAAGCGCGGGCAAGAATATCAGTGTCAATATGGTGCCCCCGACAGTACCGCCGATTAGGGTGTAGGCAAGGGACGCCCAAAACACCGACGTCGTGAGTGGAATAAACGCCAAGACAGCGGCCAGCGCCGTTAAGATTACCGGCCGAGCGCGTTGCACGGTGGCCTCCACGACCGCATGAAACGGATCGAGTCCCTCATGTTCATTCGCGTGAATCTGACCTATCAAGATGAGCGTATTGCGCATAATGATTCCGGCCAGCCCGAAAAAGCCCAAGATGGCGTNGAATCCAAACGGCTGTTCAAAGATAAAGCAACGTCGGCACCATTCCGACGATCGCCAACGGCGCAGTCAAAATCACCATGGTCATCGCGGAAAAGGAGCGCACCTGAAATATGATCACGGTCAGCATCAGAACCAGCATCAGCGGAAAGATGGGCGCCAGCGCCGCATTGGCCTTGCCGGCTTCTTCGATCGAACCCGCCATCTCAATGCGATAGTCCGGTGGTAGGATGGAGGCGATCGGTTGAATGGCGGCTTGGATCTCCATTGATACGTTGGGCGGTTGTACGTCCTCGCTGATGTCGCCGCGCACGGTAATCGTCGGTGTCCGATCACGGCGGTGCATGATCGGATCTTCCATGCGCACCTCAACGCTGCCGAATTGCTGAAGCGGNACGCGCTGTCCCGCGCTTCCTGTGAGAGTGAACGCCCNGAGGCTCGCGGGGTCGAGCCGCTCGACCCCGGCGCTCCTTGCCACGACTTCGACTGTGCGAATGTCTTCGCGCACCTGGGTGACGGGAACCCCAGTCAGTAAGAATTGGAGTTGCTCCGCGGCATCATGGGAGGTGAGTCCGATCGACGCCAATCGGTTCTGATCGAGGACAAAATGGACGCTCGGAACGCGCTCCATCCAATCCGTATTGACCGTACGCATGTGCGAGTTCTTGAGCATCACCTGGCGAACCTGTTCCGCAACGGCTCGTACCTTCGCGACGTCCGGTCCCATGACGCGAAAAGCCACGGGAAACGGAGGATAGGGGCCGAAAACAATTTGTGTTGCGCGTACCCGCGCTTCCGGTGCGAGACCGGCGGCCGCGGCCTCGCGAACCCGGTTCTTAAGGGCATCCCGAGCCTTTTCGTTCGGCGTTAAAATCACAATTTTCGCAAATGCGGGATCAGGAAGCTCCGGCGAGATCGCCAAAAAGAAGCGGGGAGCTCCTTGGCCGATGTAACTGGTAATGATTTTGGCCTCTGGCTGTTTCTTAAGCCACGCCTCGACTTTTGCCGTCGCTGCGCTGGTCTGTTCGATGCTCGTGCCTTCCGGCATCTGTACCTCAACAAGAACCTCAGGTCGGTCAGATAGGGGAAAGAATTGCTGTTTCAACAAGCTCATCCCAAACACCGCCACCAGGAATACGCCGACGACCGTCACGACGACCTTCAACTTGTGGGTTACCGCCCCACTGATAAGGCTACGCAGCTGGTTGTAACGCGGTGTCCCATAGATGGCGGCGTGTCCCCCCTCAATGGGTTTGATGTTCGGGAGTAGTTTCACGCCGAGATAGGGTGTAAAGGCGCCTGCCACCAGCCAAGAAATGATAAGGGCAAAAGCGACGATCCAAAATATGTTGCCCGCGTATTCTCCGGCAGTCGATGCGGCAAAACCCACGGGCATCAAACCGAGTGCAGTGACTAGCGCGCCCGCAAGACGAGGCGAGGCCGTCAGGTTCCATGCTTGCGCAGATGCGTTGATGCGATCGAGGCCTTCTTCCATTTTTACAACCATGGTTTCTATCACGATGATCGCGTCATCGACCAAGAGTCCCAACGCCAGAATGAGCGCCCCTAAAGTGATTCGGTCGAAGTCTCGACCGGTCACTAACATGATCAGAAATACACCTGCGAGCGTCAGCGGCACTGCGGCGGCAACGACGATACCTACGCGCCACCCCAAGCTAATGAGGCTCACGACGATAACTACCGCGAGCGCGACGAAGAACTTGAGCATGAATTCGTCGATCGATTCAGTGATATTGACGGCTTGGTCGGTGATTTTTGTCAGAGACAACCCCAGCGGCATCTCGGCGGAGATCGCGGCGATTTCTTTGGCAAGCGAATTGCCAAGATCAAGGCCATTCCACCGCTCTCGCATGACGACGCCCAGAACGATAGCTGGATCGCCATCGTGACGGATGAGAAATGTGGCGGGATCTTCATACCCGCGGGTGACACTCGCGATATCCGACAGCCTGACGGTGCGTCCGTGCGCGACGATGGGCGTGTCCTTAATGGATTGCAGATCATCGAAAGCGCCGTCGAGGCGAAGCAAGACTTCGGGCCCCGTTGTTTCGATCGACCCCGCGGGGGTCACGACGTTCTCCGCGGCGAGAGCGGCAAAGATGTCGCGAACAGATATGCCCAGATTTGACAAGCGCGCATAGGAAAACTCGACAAATATGCGCTCCGGACGCTCACCGATGATGTTGATCTTCTTGACACCAGGGACATGCAGCAGTCGTTGACGAACTGATTCCGCCTCACGAACAAGAAGTCGGTGCGGCTCCCCTCGCGCTTTGAGTGCATACAAGGCAAAGGTCACATCCGAATATTCGTCGTTGATGAAAGGCCCGACAGTGCCNCGTGGCAATCGAGGTGCCTCGTCGCCCATCTTTTTGCGGGCTTGATAAAACTCTNCCGCAACGACACTTGGCGGCGTGTTGTCTCTTAGCGTGAGGGTGGTGAATGCGAGGCCTGGCCGTGTAAACGTCTCACTACGGTCATACCACGTGAGTTCTTGAAGACGCTTTTCGAGAGGTTCGGCCACTTGATCTTGCATCTCGCGCGCGGTCGCACCTGGCCACGCGGTGACAATCGTCATCACCTTAATCGTAAAGCTCGGGTCTTCAGCGCGGCCTAATTTAAGGAATGCGAAAGCGCCGGAAACTGAGATGGCGATGATCACAAACAGCGTCACGGCATGCTGACGCACCGCCAATGAGGAAAGATTGAAGCTCACTCGGCCATTCCGGCCGTCGGCGCCGAGCGGATTGTTTCGTCTTGATGAAGTTGATGAGCGCCCAACGCGACAAACCGATCGCCGGGATTTAGACCGCTCACGACACTCGCGTTCTCGCCATCAACGGACGCAAGCTTGATAGGGCGCCACGAGACTCTTGAAGTACTGCCGTCTACCAGCCAAACACCGGGTCCCTTGCCGGAATCGTAGATCGACCCCAGCGGCACCTGCAGCGCGCCGGCAATGCGCGTATCGGGTATTGCAATGGTGATGGTCGTTCCGAGTGGAGTATCCGCTGCGCAGCCGTCCAATACGTAGCGAGCTTCAAATGTTCGGGTTTGCGGATCGGCGGCATTCGACAGTTGCCTGAGTTTGGCCGAGCACTCGAATCCGCTATTAAATAGGGTTGCCCGTGCAGTTGAGCCCAAATTTGGGGCAAGCGTTTCGGGTAAACTTACCGCGGCCTCGCGAGGTCCGGCGTGGGCGAGACGGACTACGGTTTGCCCAGCCGCGACCACTTGACCGGGTTCTGCGAGAGTCTGAACGACTATGCCGTCAGCATCGGCGAGCAAGACAGAGTAGCCCGCTTCATTCTGTGCGACTGCGACTTGTGCCTGCGCCGCCTCGAGTTGAGCCTGCGCTGCATCGGCAGCTGCTTTCGCCTGATCGTAAGTAAGAGCGGAAACAGCGCCAGCGGAGACCAAGTCACGATAGCGCTGTTCATCGGAACTCGTTTGCACCGCGCGTGCGCGCGCCGCTGCCACGGTTGCGGTACTTGCCGCCATGGCAAGGGCATAATCGGTGCGATCAATGCGCATTAGCGTTTGACCGCGGCGAACGCGTTGGCCCGTGTCTACGCGGCGCTCCACGATTTTCCCCGGAACGCGAAANCCCAAGTCGCTCTGCACGCGCGCAGAAATGACGCCGGTGAATCGATTGGTGGCACGGGGAGCATCGCCGACCATCGCAGTACGAACCAACGGCGCGAGCGTGCGGGGGTCCACTTGCGCGTTACCCCGACTGCAAGCCGAAAGGACGAAGAACCAGCTACTCACAAGCAACAAGAGGAAGGCGCGTAGGGGGTGAAACATGAGCGTCCAAAAAGCTAAAGAACGCCATTACTGTAGCCAACCAGTGACTATAGTGTCAACTCGTCACTAGTCATGATTACGGCGATAAGCTTCGCAGGACCAGATTGGCAACTTCGGACGCGCCGTCGGGCACGAGGTCGAGGTTATGCACCAACATCAGAGGATTGATAAAAGGCTGCATGACCTGAAAAATGGCGCGCGAAGTTTCGTCAATCGGTGTCTTGCGTTCGAACTCGCCGTTCTCACGGCCTTCGAGAATAATCTGCCGCAGCATCGCTAGCACGCTCTCATTGTAGGCAACCGCCGACGGCCATTTTTCGGCGATGGAATGTGCGGAGATGTCGTAGAGTCGTCGCTCGTGGAAAAGGAGATTGGCGGTCGTCTCGACGATCGCGCGAAAGAATTTGCGGTATTTTTCAGCGGACGTCCGTCCCGATACAGCGGCTTCCTGCGCAGCCGCACTCACTTTGTCGAGGCACTGCGCACAAATTACCTCGCCAATCGCTTGCTTGGAGTCAAAGAACTTGTAGATGTAAGCCTTCGAAAAGCCAATTGCGTTGGCCAGATCCGAGACCGTCGTCTTGCCGTAACCGAAATGCTTGAAGTGTTCGCTGGCAGCCGAAATGATCTGTTCGCGAATAGCGTGATCCGCAGGACCACGATGACCAGGTGGTGATTGAGGAGCGGCGTCGATGGACATGTCCGTACGGTAACATCTTAGGCGCTCCTTGACAACGAGTGACCTATCTGTATATTCGTCACCATTCCTTGCCGAAGAGACCACGCATCATGCGATTGCCGAAGCGGACATTTACCTTCGCGATTTTTAGCTCAACTTTAGTTTTCACCAGCTGTGCGATCGGCCCGGACTATGTGCGTCCGGCAGGACCTTCGCGGGAGCACTATATGGCTCAACCAGCGGTCGACGCGCGCCACGCGACGATCAGTGCACCCGAGATGGCAGGGTGGTGGCAAGGGTTTGAAGATGACGAGTTGACACGCCTTATCGGTAAGGCACTTGATGAAAACCTCGATCTTGCCCAAGCGGTCGCTCGGGTGAGTGTGGCTCGAGCCTCATTGCAGTCAGCTACTGCGGCGTTGCTGCCGGCAGGACAGATCAGCGGCGATGCAGCGCGGGCGCGTCTTTCCGTTGAAACACCAGTCGGTGAGCTGTTGAACGCGTCACCGGGATTTAGTCGAAACGGCGACTTATTCGACGCCGATGTCGGTGCAAGCTGGGAAATTGATCTTTTCGGGGGCTTGCGGCGCAGCCGCGAAAGCGCGCGCGCTTTGTATCAAGCGGCACGCGGCGATGTCGCCGCCGCACAACTTGCCGTAGTTGCTCAAACGGCGGACGTCTACGTGACGATTCGAGGTCTACAAGCGCGAATAGATATCGCGACTGAACAGATCCGGAAGGAGGAGCAACTTGTGCGGACCATCGAGCTGCAATATTCCAAGGGGGTGGCAGCCGATTTGCAGTTGCAACAGTCTCGGGGCGCTCTTGCGCAAGTCGAAGCGACGCTCCCGGTGCTCAACCTGGGGCTTGACGCCGCATTCAACGCGCTGGATGTCCTGCTTGGTGCAGAGCCCGGTACGTACCGCGCCGAATTGGCGATTGCGGCGCCGATCCCAAATGCGCCCGCAATCGCGAACGCGGGTGGCCCCGCGGATTTAATCCGCCGTCGACCGGACTTGGTAGTCGCAGATCGCAAGCTCAAGGCGTCCAATGCGCGCATCGGCGCGGCACTCGCGGAATACTATCCCAAATTCTCACTCAGTGGCCTGCTCGGGACGGCAACGACTTCAAGTGGAGAAGTATTTTCTGGGGGAGCCAATCAGTGGCAAGGTGTCCTCGGCCTGCGGTGGCGTCTTTTTGATTTTGGACGAGTGAACGCCGAGGTCGCCGCCGCGCGCGGCCGAAACGCCGAGGCACTTGCCGCGTATCGATTGTCAGTGCTGCATGCGACGGAGGATGTGGAAAACTCATTCTCGGCGCTCGTGAATCGGGAGGCACAAGAGCGAGCGCTTGCGGGAGGCGAGGAGTCGCTTGCGCGCGCGCGTGATGCGTCGCTCGCTGCATACCAAGGCGGCGTCGTTAGTTTGATCGAGGTTCTCGACGCAGACAATCGACTGCTCGCCGCGCGCGACGTCCGCGCGCAGGCCAAGACCGAGGCCGACCGGGCCGCCATCGCTTCCTTTCGCGCCCTCGGCGGCGGGTGGAATTCCGACGACCGGCAAATGATGAGTGCGCGGTAAACCAAACTGCCATGAGCGTCGCGCGCACAGATTGAGAAAGTCTGCCGAGCCGACTCAAGCGAATTCGAGCGGAAACGGGGACGAGAGCGTGCTGCCGTCCCGGGCCCGCTCGAACCGTCTCACGCGCCGGTGACTGCCGCCCATTTGTCCCAATCGGCCGCCCGGGCCGCATAGACGGCATCGATCCTCGGCCGCATGGGACCGAGCAGCAGGTGAAGCGGCGGCTTTTCCGCATCTACCACCCGAAGTACGAACTCCGTAGTTGCCGGAGGGTCGGAGAAGGCGTCAGGCGTGAACGCTGCCATGAGACGCTGATGCAGCGGCGCATAAGCGGCGATCGGATCAGCGATCTTCATCGACGTATCACTCATGAACTCAGTGGCGAACGGGCCGGGCTCGATGATCGTCACCTTGATCCCAAACGCGCCGACTTCCTGCGCGAGACTCTCCGCCAGACCAACGACCGCAAATTTGCTCGCGTGGTAGAGCCCGCCGCACCGGAAGGTAGTCAAGCCAGCGACGCTCGAGACCGGTATGATGTGTCCAGAGCCCTGCGACCGTAGCAGCGGCAGCGCCGCCTGGATGACTGAGAGCGTGCCGAAGAAATTCGTCTGGAAAATGGCGCTCGCGGCATCGATACCCACTTCCTCCACTGCACCCATCAGCCCGTAGCCGGCATTACTGAGGATGACATCGAGGCGGCCAAAATGGCCGTGACCCTGTTTGACTGCAGCGAAGACAGCGTCACGGTCGGTGACATCCAACGCCAGAGGCAAGACCGTATCGCCGTAGGCCGAACGCAGTTCGGCGAGGGCGGAGACGTCGCGCGCGGTAGCAACGACCTTGTCTCCCCGCTTGAGAGCGGCCTCACTCCAGAGGTGTCCAAAATCAGCGGTGCGATCAATCTAGTCAACCTGATCTGACATTTTTGGTTGACTAAGCCCGTTTTCAATCGAATACTGGCGCCCAGACGGAGTTTCCGAGTCAGCGACGTGTTTGTGAAGGTACGCAACGACTGGTCGCTCGCCGAGGTGGAGGTGCGAGTCG
>JGI25616J43925_10000265_pt1 | contig 18010 bp, 17 predicted proteins | sample GraSoi2013_100cm_FD_43925 | JGI IMG/M metagenome (IMG submission 43925) | reverse complement strand
TGCATCGCGAAGATCGGGTCGGCCACGGCGGCGAGAACCTCGATCGACCTCTCTCTCGCCAGCGCGCCGGAAATCACCTGGCGGACCACGGCGGAATCGTCCACGACCATCACCTTGATCTTGCGCATCGGACCGTTCTAGCCGCCGCCCGACAGCGTCCTGGCCGCCTTCTTGAGCCACACGTCGCCGCTCCAGAGGTCGAACACCACGTTGCGGTGCCCGTCNCCGCCGAGGTCCTCGGCGTGGATCTTGAAGCCGTGCNGCGCGATGAGCTGGCGNCCGGTCTCGACGTTGCGGTCGGAGACGTCGACGTGGCGCTTCCCATTCCGGGCGTACGCGAACATGCGCCCGCCGCCGAACAGCTTCACCTGGTATTCGCCCGGCCGCGTGCGGGTGTCCTGCAGCTCGCGCTGGAACATCAGCATGACTTCCTCGGCGTAACGCCCGTCGAGCGGCTGGTCCTTCGAGCGGTTCGGGCGCTGCGGAAGCATGTAATGAGCCATGCCGCCGATGCGATACCTCGGGTGCCAGAGCGTGATCGCCACGCACGAGCCGAGCAGGGTTCGGATGCGGGTCTTCTCCTCGCCGAAGTAGAACTCCCCGGGCTGGAGGAAGATCTCGAGCACGTCGGCCGGCGCGCAGTTCACGGTCTGCGGTAGATCGAAGGTTGAACGCTCTTCAGCGCGTCGCTCACGCCGTTCAGGCTCTCGGAGTGCCCGACGATGATGTGTCCGCCACGGGCGAGGTGCGGCAGCATGCGCGAGATCACTTCGTGCTTGGTAGGCGTGTCGAAGTAGATCATCACGTTTCTCAGGAAGATGACGTCGAACTCCCGAAGCTGCGGTAGCGTGGCGACGAGGTTCGCCTGCATGAAGCGCACGCGGCTGCGCAGCCGTGGGTCGATGAGGAAGGTGCCTTCCTGGGAGGCGACCCCCTTGAGGCAATACCGCTGCAGGTAGGACCGGGGGATGGTCTTTGCGCGCGCGATCGCATAATGGCCGGTCTCGGCGCGCGCAAGCACCCGGCTGCTAAGGTCCGAGGCGACGACCTCCCACGGCGCGTCTCCGAGCGAATCCGCCAGCGTCATCGCGATGCTGTAGGGCTCCTCGCCGGTGGAGCTCGCCGCGCTCCAGACGCGGAAAGGGCGCCCTGCCGGGTGTCCCGGCAGGATCCTCTCGCGCAGGAAGTCGAAGTGCTTAGGCTCCCTGAAAAAATGCGTCTCGTTGGTGGTCAGCAGGTCGACCGCGATCTGCACTTCGGCAGGCTGCGCGCCGCTTTGCAGCAGATCGAAATACTGGCCGTAGCTCTCCAGGCCGCAGTGGCGCAGGCGCGCGGCGAGGCGCCCTACGATCAGCGCCTTCTTCTGCTCCGAGAGGTTGATCCCGGCTGCCCCTCGGATCCACGCGCGGATCGCCTGGAACTCGCGCTCGCTGATCTGCCCGTGGCGCATCGCGTGCGGGGCTGGCGCCGAGCTGCGCTTTATCGGCGCCAGTCGCATGTTTCGATCGCCTGCGCGTGGCGACTAGCCGCGCGCGGCTCCCGGTGTCGCCGACTCGGCGCCCACGCGCTCCTGCGCGATATCGCCGAGTGTCGACAGGTCCTCGATCGAGAGCACTTTGCTCACGTCGAGCAGGATCACGAACTTCTCGTCGATCTTGCCCATGCCGGTGATGAAGTCGCTCCTGAGCTTCGCCCCGAAGGACGGCGGGGGCTCGATGTCGGCGTCCGGGATCTCGGCCACCGCGCTGACGGCGTCGACCAACACGCCGAGGTCCTGCTGCTCGGTGCCCTGGCGCGCCTCGACGATCACGATGCAGCTGCGCCGGGTCACCTCGTCGCGGGGGCGGCCGAAACGCACCGCCAGATCGATCACCGGCACCACCCGACCGCGGAGGTTGATGATGCCTCGCATGAATTCCGGCATCATCGGCACCTCGGTGGTCGCGCGGTATTCGATGATCTCCTTGATCGAGACGATCGCGACCCCGAACACCTCGCCCGTCACGGCGAAGGTGAGGTACTGCTGACCTCGCGCCGCCTGCCGCTCCTGCGGCTCCATCTTGCGTTGAGAACGTATCAATGCGCTCATGACTGCACCCTAGAACTTGACGAACTCTTTGGCCTGCGGAGCGACCATCGCGAGCGCGCCGAACGCCGGGGCGTGCGCGGGGACGCGCGTCGGGGCGCTCGCGTGCACCGGCGCCGACGGGCGGACCGGTGCTGCCGGGGCCTGAGTCGCGTGCGCCGCCGGCCGCGCAACAGGAGCGCGAAGGGTGCGCGAGACGGCGCTATCCGCTCCGTCTACTTTGAAGAACGCGACCAGTTGCTGCAGGTTCTGCGCCTGGCTGCTCATCTCCTCGGCTGTCGCCGCGAGCTCCTCGGACGAGGAGGCGTTTTGCTGCGTGACCTGGTTCAGCTGCATCATGGAGGTGTTGATCTGCCCCACGCTCGAGGACTGCTCCTGGGACGCCGCGGCGATCTCCTGCACGAGGTCGGAGGTCTTCTTGATGGCCGGCACCATTTCCCCGAGAAGCTTGCCCGCCTTCTCGGCAACCGCCACCGAAGTGCCCGCCATCTCGCCGATTTCCTGTGCCGCGACCTGGCTGCGCTCGGCGAGCTTCCTCACCTCGCCCGCGACCACGGCAAAGCCCTTGCCGTGCTCGCCCGCGCGTGCCGCCTCGATCGCGGCGTTGAGCGCGAGCAGGTTGGTCTGGTAGGCGATGTCGTCGATGATGCCGATCTTCTTCGCGATGTCCTTCATCGCGGCGACGGTCTGCTCGACCGCCACTCCGCCCTCGCTCGCCTGCTTGGCGGCCTGCACGGCCATGCCGTCGGTCACCTTGGCGTTCTCGCCGTTCTGCGTGATCGAGGCGGTCATCTGCTCGACCGACGCGCTCGTCTCCTCGACGCTCGCGGCCTGCTCGCTGGAGGCCTGGTTCATCGACTGCGACGTCGCGCTCACTTCCTCGGAGGCGGACGACAGCGACTCGGCGCTATTTCGCACTTCGCCCACCACCTGCGCGAGCTTCGCCGTCATGTCCCGCATGGAGCCGAGCAATTGGCCCACCTCGTCCTTCGAGGTGCTTTCGATTCGCACGGTCAGGTCGCCTTGCGTCATGCGCTCCGTCACGTTGACCGCCTGCGAAAGCGGAACGGTGATCGAGCGCGTGATCCACATGGCGATCGCGCCACCGATNAGGAGGGACACNGCCAGCAGGGAATACATCACNTTCTCGGCAAACCCGGTGGCGGATTGCGCCTCCTTCAGCCGCGATTCCTTGGTTTCTTCCTGGACTTTGAGGAAAGCTTCCACGGCCTCGATCGACTGCCGCTGTACCTTGCGCTCATCGCCTTGGACCAGCGCTTTCATTTCCTCGCCCTTGTCTTCCTTGGCGAGGCCGACGATCTTCTCGTTCCCTTTTGCATACGCTTGGGCGTCTGCCAGCATGTCCGTGGCCAATTTCTTGGTTTCGACCCGACGCTGGAACTTCAGCACTTCCTCAGCAATTTTGATGACCGACTGCCCCGTGGCGGTGACGCGATCGAGTTCCTTCGCGCGCTCCGCTCCGGCGCTTGCCAGGGCGCTCAGCTGAAAGCGCCGCATGCTGTTGACGCCGTCCAGAATGCGCAGCGCGCTCTCGATGTTCTGGCTCGAACGATTCACATTGTTCACGGCGGTGTCCATGACGTTCATCTGCGTCACGCTCGTGACGACGATGCCGACCATGATCAGGATGACGATCCCGAATCCCATGAACAGGCGGGTAGATACTTTCATGTTTTGAAACATGGTTCAGCTCCTTAGGAAAGATTGGCTTGCAAGTTCTGCTCAAAGGCGTGGCCATGCGGCGATTCCGTCGCATGGGCGTGATGAACCGATTCGTTGTCGACTGCGCGCTGCACCAGCGCCGCCGCGTCCAGTATCAGGGCGACCTCGCCGTTGCCGAGGATGGTCGAGCCGCTGATCCCGGAAAGCCGCTCGAACAGCCTGCCGAGCGGCTTGATCACGGTCTGGAATTCCCCGAGCAGCGCGTCGACGACGAACCCGGCACGGTGTCCGGCGTAGTGCACGACGACGATGTTCTCGCGCTTGCCGGGATCGCCCTTTACCTCGAATACGTCGCGCAGGCGAAGCAGGGGCAGCACCTCGCCGCGAAGGTTGATGTAGCCGCTCTCGCGGACGCGCAGCCGGTCTTCCGCGGAGAGCTCCAGGCACTCGACCACCATCTCGAGCGGAACCACGTAGGAGGACCGGTCGACGCCGACGAGGAACCCCTCGATGATCGCGAGGGTGAGCGGCAGGCGCATGGAAAAGGTCGTGCCCTGGCCCTCGACGCTGTCGATCGAGAGCGAGCCGCGCAGGGATTCGATATTGCGTCGCACGACGTCCATCCCGACCCCGCGGCCGGAGACGTTGGTCACCTCGCTCGCCGTGGAGAACCCGGACTGCATGATGAGGCGATGGATCTCCTCGTCGCCGGGGGTGTGGCCCGGAGGGAGGAGGCCGCGCTCGACCGCCTGCGCGAGAATCCTCTTGCGGTCCAGGCCGCCGCCGTCGTCCGCGACCTCGATCACGATGCTGCCGGAATCGTGGTAGGCGTTGAGCTGGAGCCGGCCGGTGGGCCGCTTGCCGCGCTCACTCCGCGTCCCGGCAGACTCGATGCCGTGGTCGATCGCGTTCCTCACGATGTGCATGAGCGGGTCGGTGATCTTCTCTACCATTGACTTGTCGAGCTCGGTCTCGGAGCCGGTCAGCACCAGCTCGATGTCCTTGCCGAGCTCCCGCCCGAGGTCGTGGGCGAGGCGGGTGAAGCGGCTGAACGTCTCGCCGATCGGCACCATGCGCAGCTTCAGGGCCCGGTCGCGCACTTCCTCGACCATCTGCCCCATCGTCGAGGCCGCCTCGATCGTTTCGACGTCGGCAGCGCGCCGCGCCGCGAGGCTGGTGCCGGCGCTCGCGATCACCAGCTCTCCGACCAGGGTGATCAACTCGTCGAGCTTGTCGGAGCGCACGCGCACGAAGTTGCTCTCGATCGCCTTGCTCTTCTTGATCAGGTCCTGCTTCTCGAGCGCGGCATCGACCAGCTCGTTCTGCACCGCGCCCTGGCCGACGAGGATTTCGCCGATCCTGTGCCCCGCTCCGGTCTGGCCGCCCTCTTCCTTGAGGCGCTGCTGCAGCGCCAAGCCTTCCTCGAGCTCGCGCCGGGTGAGGACCCCGCTCTTTACCAGCAGCTCGCCCAGGCGCGTCTTGTCCTCGGGCAGGGTGTTGATCAGGTCGATGTAGTCGGAGATCCTGCTGTGTGGCGGAAGAATGCGTATCGCGCAATCCTCGCGCAGGTACTCGAACACGTCTTCTATGGTTTCCTTGGTCACCGCGCCTTTGAAATCCAGCTCCATGCCGAGATAGCAGGCCTCGGGATCCATGTCGGCGGGTTCAGGCATCGCGTCGAACAGGGTGGTCACCCCGGCTATTTCGCCGAGGCTCCCGAGATAGCGGATGAAGGACAGCGGATCCAGGCCGTTCCGCAGCAGGTTGCGATCGAAGCGCAGGGAAATGTGCCAGCCGGTGCTCGCCACCGTCGCGCCGCCGATAGACTCGACCGCCGGTTCGCGCGCGGGCTCTTCGGCGACTTGCGGCACGCGTTCGGTGCCGAGGTAGGTATTCAGGCGCCCGAGAAGGCCTTCACCGGTATCGCGGACGCGTTCGAACGCCGCCTTCCTGTCGTCTGCGGCGAGGCAGTCGAGAAGCGACGACACGTGGTCGCCGCAGCCGAGCAACAGGGCGATGAGTCCGCTGTCGATGGGCGTGCGGCCCGAGCGGATCTGCTCCAGCAGGCTTTCCATCGCATGGGTGAACTCCACGATCGCTTCGAAGTTGAACGCTCCCGACGACCCCTTGATGGTGTGGGCCGCGCGGAAGACAGCGGTGATCGCCTCGGGGTCCTGCGGCGTCTTTTCCAGCCGCAGCAGGGCGTTTTCCATGTCGCGCAGCAGCTCGCGGCTCTCGACGATGTAGGTTTGCTGGGCGATCGCCATGTTCATGTGCGTCTCCTCGCGGCGCGGGATCGAGCCCGGGCGGTCTTTTTCTGCGTTCGCGGAGAAATGACCACGGGATCGCCGAAGTAGCCGGCCAGGTTGTAACGGTCGAGAACGTCGAGCGAGGCCTCGCTGTGCCCCGTGAGGCGCACGGGCTTGCCCGCCCTGAGCGACTCGCGCTTTACCAAAATCAGCAGCTGCAAGCCGGCGGTATCCATCTCGACCACCGACGACAGGTCGATTTCCATTTCCGTCGCCTCGCCCAGTGCGCCGAGCAGCGCCGGCTTGTCAGCCGCGGCCTCGTAGATCGTCATGCTTCCCTGTACGACCGCTATGCGGCGGCCTCCGGCTGCAATCTCGACGTGGATCATGACTTCTCCCTCTGTCCGTCGCGCACCTGGGGCACGAGCTTCGATACCGCGTGCAGGATCTGATCGGGACGGAACGGCTTGACCACCCACGCCTTGGCGCCCGCCATCAGTCCCGCCAGCCTGCTTTTCTCGCTGGATTCCGTGGTCAGCATGATGACCGGCACGAAGCGATAGTCGGCCAGCTGCTTTACTTCCCTGACGAACGTGAGGCCGTCCATGCGCGGCATGTGCACGTCGCAGATCATGAGGTCGATCTTGCTGCCGTCGAGCATTCCCAGGGCTTCTCTCCCGTCGGCGGCGCCGATCACGTCGTAACCGGCGTCGACGAGCGCGTCGACAACGCTCTGCCGCAGAGCCGCGGAATCGTCTATGACCATGATTNTCTTCGCCACGTCCCGGCTCCTACTTCAGCACTTTCTTGACGACGTCGAGCAGCACGGTCGGATCGAACGGCTTCAACAGCCAGCCGGTCACGCCCGCCTCCTTGCCCGCCGCTTTCAATTCGTCTCGGTGCTCGGTGGTGAGCATGAGAATAGGCGCGAAGCGGAACTCCGGCATCGCCCTCAGGGCCTTGACGAGTTCCAGGCCGTTTTTTCCGGGCATGTTTAGGTCGGCGATCACCAGGTCGAACTTGGATTTCGCAGCACGCGCCAGAGCCTCGTCCACCCCGGACGCTTCCGCGACCGTNTGGCCGGCATCGGTGAGCGCGAAGTTGANCACCTGCCGCATGGTCGCGGCGTCGTCCACTGCAAGAATGTTGGCCATAAAGATCCCTTTCTAGAAGAGAGTTACTTTCTCGGTGACCGGAGTGCCGTCGGGACCGGATGCATCGCTGACCTCGACGGGTTCCGATTCGCGCCCGGCCGACTGCTCGGCGACGCAAGCGGACTTCATGAGGAGGCCCGAGGAGGCATTCATGCGCTCGGCTTCCACCCGGATGGCGAGGAAGAGGTCCTTCTTCATCATCTCCTGCGTCTCGACGGACAACAGATCGAGGTTCTGCATCACGTCGCTCAGGATGCTGCCGCGCATGTACTCCAGCTTCTGCTGGGTGATGTCCTGGAATTGCATGGCGACGATGGCGTTGTTCACGTCCTGCTGGATATCCAGTCCGAGCGAGTTGATCTTGCCCAGCGAGGCCTCGATTTCCTTCGTTTTTTCCATCATCGTGACGTTCAACTGCGACACGTCGGCTTTGGCCCGTTGTGCGGATACCTTGGCCATGCCCCCGGCCTTGTCGATGATCTTGTAGGTGACGACGAGCTCATCCCTGATCTTTTCGAGGCTCTGGCGGACGGTTCGCGTCAACCCGTGCGCCTGATCGCTGGTTGCGCGGATCGAATCGGTGAGCTTCACGAGCATTTCCCGGTTCCTGCCGGACTCGCCGGCGGCTACGGACGAGTCGAGCGCCAGCCTTCCGATGTGAATCGACATCGAGCGCAACTCGTCCAGCAATTCGTCGATGAGGACGGACTGCTCGCGGATCTTGCTTTGGTGGGTCAGCATCTCGTCCGACGCGGTCGAGAACTTGATCATGCTGTCGGTCACTTCCTTGAGCTGCGTCTCGTAAGCACGGATGTAATCCGGCAGCGACAGCCAGGCTCCCTCGGAAACAGTCAGCTCGCTCGCATTCCGTCGCAGCAGTGACATCGCCGTCTCCATCTGCTGCCGGGTCTTGGTGGTGATGCCGCGAAAGCTCATGGTGAGCGCGAGCACCGCCTGCTCGGTCTGCGAGATGACTTCGCCCATGCCTTCCCTGGCGTCGGCGGTCTTGCTGCTGGAAGTCTTGGATGTGCCTCCCCATATGTTGAGCTGCCGCTGGAACTGGCCCAGCTCTCCCTGGATCGTCCGGATGTCAAAGCCCGGCTTGCCGGCATCTCCGGCGCGCATCTTCACGACCTGGTCGACCGAGAGCTTCGGATCGTCGGATCGGCGGCGCGCGAACATCGGGGTCACGAAGGACCGGAGGCCCGCGAAGAACGCGATCAGCGACAAGCCGCCGCATACGGAAAGCGCCCACGGGGGCAGGAAGTACGNAGTCCAGACCCAAGGGAGCAGCAGCAGAAAGGTGAGCCGGGCCACAACCGTCGGGCGGTTGCGCAGAACGCTGGCGATAACAGACGACATTGGGTCTCCTGAGCCTTCTCGGTCTTGCGGAAATCGATGCGCCTATTTTGCGATCGCGGGCCGTTACTGGTCTGTAGGGAAAGCTTGATGCTTCGAGCCCAGAAGTTTTTCCACCGCCGCGGCCGGGAGCGGCCGGAAGGTGTGATAGCCCTGGCAGTCGTCGCAACCCAATTCCTTGAGCAACGCATGCTGCTCGGCGGTCTCAACGCCCTCGGCGACGACCCTCAGGCCGAAGCTTCGCGCCAGGGCGACGGTCGCATCGACGATAGCCACGTCGTTGCTGCTGTCGCATACGCCGCGAACGAACGATCCGTCCAGTTTCAACGTGTGCACGGGAAAGCGCTTGAGATAGTCGAAAGTCGCATAGCCGGTGCCGAAGTCGTCGATGGCGAAACCGATGCCCAGGGCGCGCAGCGCCTGGAGCACGGCCTCGGTGTCGGAGTCCTTGCCGACCATGACGCCCTCGGTGATTTCCAGCTCGAGGCGCGCGGGCACGATCGCCGTCTCGGCGAGCACCCGGGAGACGGACTCGACGAGCCTTCCGTCGAGCTGTCGCGCGGACACGTTGATGCACATCTTGATGGGCTTGAGCCCGGCGTCCTGCCAGGCCCTGGCCTGCGCGCAGGCGCTCTCCAATACCCACACGCCGATCGGATGAATGAGCCCGGTTTCTTCGGCAAGCGGTATGAACTGCGCCGGCGGAACCCAGCCCAGCTCGGGATTGTTCCAGCGGAGCAGGGCTTCGACCGAGTTGATTTCGCCGCTGGCGAAGCCGACTTGCGGCTGGTAGTAGACCTCGAGCTCGCCGTGCTCGAGCGCACGGCGCAGCCGGGCTTCCATGTCGAGCCCGCGGGAAATGCGGGTCTCGGACTCGGCAGAGTNGAACTGGTGGTTGTCGCCGCCGTGCTTCTTCGCCTGGTACATGGCCACATCGGAGCGCTTCAGCAGCTCTTCTGCCGATTCGCCGTCGCGGGGGAAAGCCGCGATCCCGATGCTCGCAGAGACGTAGACTTCGCGTTCCGCGAGCGCGAACGGTCGATTGAGCTCCGAGCGGATCCGGTCCGCGACTGCGGAAACGCGCGACTCGGCCTCGACGCCTTCAAGGAGGACGGTGAACTCGTCACCGCCGAGACGCGAAACGGTGTCCTCGTCGCGCACGCTGCCGCGTATGCGTTTGGCCGCCTCGCAAAGGACCTGGTTTCCCGCGTCGTGCCCGAGGACGTCGTTGATCTGCTTGAACCGGTCCAGATCGATGAACAGAACCGCGAGCGAGCGCGCGGAGTCTCGCGCGCCGGAGATGCCCTGGCACAGGCGATAAAGGAAGAGGCGCCGGTTGGGCAGACTGGTCAGTACGTCGTGATCGGCGAGGTAGAGCAGGCGCAGCTCGTTCTCCTTGTAGCCGTTGATGTCGGCGATCGATCCGGCGAAATGCAGTGGCTTGCCGCGAGCGTCCCAGACGGCGTGGCCGCGCCCGCGGAACCAGCAGTAGCTGCCGTTCTTGCATCGCAACCGGAATTCCTCGTCGATCGGAACTTGGTCGTCGAAAAGGCGGCGCATCGACTGCCTCATGCGCTCGGCATCCTCGGGATGAAAGGCGATCTGGGCCCGGCTCAAGGGTTCTTCCGCGGAATACCCAAGCAGTTCGCGGAAGCGCGAAGAGTAGAGGACCTTGTCGTTGCACAGATCCCAGTCCCACAAGCCCTCTAGCGCACAGCGGCGCAGCAATTCGAGCCGCTTGCTTTCCACAGCGATGGCGGGCGGGTTGGACGAGGCCGCGTACACCGCCGCGATTTTCTTCAGGAGGCGCGCAGCGCAGCGCAGCAGCGACATGGGGCGCACCCTGATCATCGTGAGGACGTCGTGAGTCATGAGCATGCGCGTGACTGAAGCAGGCATTCGACGGTCGCCTCGAGCAGCGTTTCCATATCGCGTTTCGCGATGTATCCCGCGGCGCCCGCTTGTGCGGCTGCAAGGCGATGACGGGGACTGTCGTGCGTGGTGAGCATCACGACGGCCGTTTTCGGCGCCTGCGCCTTCAGGCGGCAGGTTGCCTCGATTCCGTCGATGCCCGGAAGATTGACGTCCATGAGCACGATATCCGCGCGGGCGTTACGGGCATGCGCGAGCGCTTCCTCGCCGGATCCGACGCCTTGCACGAGGCTTCCGGGAAACCGGCATTGGAGCCAGGTCACGATGCTGAGCCGCAAGGATCGATGGTCTTCGACAACCAGGATCGAAGGCCGGGCTGCGTGGGGTGAACCGTTCATCGTCTCTTTCGTGGAATGAGGGTTTGTGATCAAAAGCCGCCGCAGTTTAGCGGCCGGCGCAGCGGCGATCTGTCGGGAAACCTTGAATGCTGCGAGCTCAGGGGGCACATGCCCGGATCAGTCGACCGAAGTGAGGCCGTGCCGGATGGCAAATTTCACCATATCGGGCATACCCCGCATCCCCAACTTCTGCATAAGGCGGCTGCGGTAGGTGTCGACGGACTTCGACGAGATGCAGATGAGGGCGCCGATCTTGGCGCTGCAGTGGCCTTCCGCGACCAGCTGGAGAATCTCGCGCTCGCGCCGCGACAGGCAGTCGAGCGGTGACTCCGTGCCTGACAAGGGCTGAAAGCTGGCGGTGATCTTGCGGCTGATGAATCGCCGGCCGACATGCACGGTCCGCACCGCCTCGGCGATTTCCTCGCTGGCGGATTCCTTGAGCAGATAGCCCCGGGCGCCGGCGCGAATCGCGCGGTAGTAGTGCTCGATCGTGGCGTGCATGGACAGGATGATCACCTTGGTCGCCGGATCGCGATCGACGAGCTGCCGGGTCGCCTCGACACCGTTCAGCTCCGGCATGGAGATGTCCATGAGCACCACCTCCGGCCGAAGTCGCAGCGCTTCGCGCACCGCCTCGCGGCCGTTCGCGGCGAAGCCGACGACGTCGATGCTCGCGTGCGCCGCGAGCAGCGAACGCAGCCCCTCGCGCACCAGCGCATGGTCGTCTGCAATCAAAGTCGTAATCGGCATCCCCTGATCCCTTCCTGTATGCGCCAGCATTGTGATCGNGGGCGAAAGGAAAAAATATCAGCGCGGGCCTACTTCCCTGTGGGAAACGGCACACCGCCGTGTAGGGGAATTCCTACATTGAGCCGCAGGCGTGCGGCAAACGCGACGAACGGGGAGGGGCCGTCGGCCCCGGCTACTTCACCAGGTGGTTGGCGAGGGCATAGCGGATGAGATCCGCGTCGGATTGCAGATTGAGCTTCTGCATGATTCTCGTTTTGTAGGTGCTCGCCGTCTTCGGGCTGAGGTGGAGTTCCCTCGCGATCGCCTTGAGGGTTTTTCCGGAAGCGAGCAGGAAGAGTACCTGGCTCTCCCGGTCGGAGAGCAGCTCGTGCAGCGGCATGCCTGGCCCGTTGCCGAAGGCGAGCTGCTCCGCGAGCTCCGCGTCGATGTACCTTCCCCCCGCGGCGACCTTTCGCAGCGCCGCAAGCAGCTGCTCGGGCTCGCTGTCCTTGGTGATGTAGCCCGACGCACCCGCTTTCAGCATCCGCGAGGCGACCGGGCCCTCCGCGTGCATGCTGTGGACGAGCACCGCGACGCGAGGGTGCTCCGTCTTGATGCGGGCGATCAACTCGACCGGATTGCTTGCGGGCATCGTGAGGTCCATGAGCAGGACGTCGAACGGCTCCTTGCTCAGAGTTTCCAGCAGCTCCCGGCCGTCCCCCGCTTCGGCGGCGACCAGGAGATCCGGTGTCGTCTCGAGGATGTGCCTGATCCCGCGTCGAACGACGGCATGGTCATCGGCGATCAGTATTCTGATCGGCTTCATCGGCTATTGGTATGGTATCGAAACGGATACTTCGGTTCCCGCGCCCGGGGAACTCCGGATGCTCAGCTCGCCGCGGAGCATGACTACGCGCTCCCGCATGCCGAGCAGACCGAATGTCCTCCTTTTTCCAGCCCCGTCCACGTCAAATCCGCTTCCATCGTCCTTTACCTCGAGGTGGAGATGCGTTGCGTCGAGCCTGACGGTGATCTGAGCTTTCTTGGCCCCGGCGTGGCGCGATATGTTGGTCAGCGACTCCTGCAAGATTCGGAAGATCACGATGCTTCTATCCTCCGCAAGCCGGGTCTCGGTGCCCAGGAACTTGAGCGTGCAGTGAATGCCGCTGCGCTTCTGGAATTCCTCGACCAGACCCTCCACTGCGGGGAGGATTCCGAAATCGAGCACGGCGGGCCGAAGCGCCGTCGCGACGTCGCGAACCACCTGGATGGTACGGTCGACCGTGTCTCTCAACTCCCGCGCCCTTGTCCTGATCTCCGGGTTGCCTTCGCCGAATTTCATCCCCAGCACGGACAGATCCATCTTGAGGGCGGTGAGCGCCTGTCCCAGTTCGTCGTGAATCTCGCGAGCGATGCGCGCGCGCTCCTCTTCCCGCACGGATTCGTGATGGGCNGACAATTCGCGCAGCCGTTCTGCATGCATTTGCAGCGACCCCAGGGCGGTGCTCAGCTCCGCAGTNTTGGCCGATACACGCAACCGCAACGTCCGGTTCCANAGAATAAGCAGTACTGCGGCCGCGAGTATGCCTGCAGCCAGAAGAGCGAGATAGTAGAAATACCGCGNGTCGACCGGGAGCTTCAACGAGCTTCCGAGCCAGCGGGTCTCGATGTCCTGGAGTTCCTGCGCCGTGATGCGCTGGAAACCGCGCTGAATGAAGTCGCGAAGATCGGTCCGCCCCTTGAGTACCGCCCAATGAAAGCGCGCGACATAGAGCGGGGAGGTCGCGCGGAATTCGTCCGCGAGATTTTGCTTATAAATGAGGTACTGGGCTACCGGCAAGTCCATGCAAAACAGCGGCACTTCCCTGGCGCGCGCCGCCTGGACCACGGCGTCGGAAGTGGGATACCGGCGGATCGTCTCAAGGCCCCGTTCTTCCAGCCAGTTCGCACACGCGCTGCCGTCCTTGGCCCCGATCGTGAACCCGCGCATGCTGGCAACGTCGTTGATGCCGCTGATAGATCGATGAAAGAAGACCCGCGCATCTACTTCCGCGTACGGCAAAGAATACTCGTAGAGCTTCGCGCGTGCATCGCTGTAGGCAAGCGCCTCGATGACGTCAGCAGCTTTGTTCTTCAAAGTTTCCTGGGCTTTGGCCCACTCCATTCCCTCAACCTTCACCGGGATACCTGTTTTCCTGGACCAGAGCTCCCATTTGTCCTTGATGATCCCCTGTAATTGCCCTCCATCGGTGCGGAAAAGATAGGGCGGATAGCTGTCGTCCGTGACGACGACGAGTTGCCCGGGGGGTGAGAACGCGGCAAGCGAGTTGCCGGATAGCGGCGCAATCGCGGCCAGCAACAGCGCGATGAGATAGTTGTACGGTGAAGATCGCAGCTTCATGTCCAGCTACGAACCGAAGCCTTGACCAGTCTCGGTCGGCATGGACACGGAGACACGGGTGCCGCGGCCGGGCGCGCTGACGATGCTCAGCTCCCCGCGCAGCATGATCACCCTCTCCTGGATGCCGAGCAAACCGAAAGTTTTCTTGTGGCGAGCCGCGTTCACGTCGAACCCGACCCCGTCGTCTTGGACGTCCAGCCTGATGCGCTCGGCATCGTGATCGAGCAGAATCTCGACGTTGTGGGCGCTCGCGTGCCGGGAGACGTTCGTCAGCGATTCCTGCACGATGCGGAACAGCACGATGGTCCGGTCCTCGCCCAGAGCGATATCTCCGCCCGCGACGCTGACCGTACAACGGACTACGCTTCGCTTCTTGAACTCCTCGACGAGCCATTCCAATCCCGCGAGGATGCCGAGGTCGAGCGCCGCCGGCCGCAATGCGGTCGCCACGTCCCTAACGACCTGGATGATGGCATCGACCCGCGCCTTCAGGTCCTGCACCTGTTCCCTGATCTGGGGCGTGGCTTCGCCGAACTTGATGGTCAGAACGGACAGGTCCATCTTGAGCGCGGTCAGCGCCTGGCCCAGCTCGTCGTGGATTTCGCGCGCGATATGGGCGCGCTCTCCTTCGCGCACCGAGTCGTGATGCGCGGACAATTCCCGCAGCAACTTTTCGTTCTCGCGAAGCGCTTTCTCGGCGTTTTTCCGCTCGGTGATGTCTATCGCCTGGAACAGGATGAGCTTCCTGTCCTTGAAATCGATCAAGGCCGCCGAGGTAAGCGTGTCCCGCACTTCTCCGTCCTTGCGCCGCAGGCGAATTTCGCGCCCGTACACCACTTCGTTGCGCCGCAGGTCCGCGACGATGCTCCGTCGCTCTTCCGGATCGACATAGAAGCCCAGCCTCACTGCGCTGTTGCCGATCAACTCCTCGCGGGTATAGCCGCAAAGCCGCTGACCGGCCGGATTCACCAGAATGAACGTCCCGTCTTCGATGCTCGCAATCGTGATCGCTTCCGGGCTTGCCTCGATCATCTTTGCCAGGCGGGCTTCGGATTCGCCGAGAGCGGCGCTTTTTTCCTGGGCCTGGCGCAGACTCGTGAACAGGCTTTCCGTGAGAAGGTGGACGGTGACGGCGATGACGACAAAAACCAGGGATATCCCCACCACATACCGCGTATCCGTGAATGAGCTGAGGCGGTTGTGCAGGAGGCCCGCGATCTCCGCGTAGCCGGCAGAAAGGATCACCGCCAATGCGGTTATCGTCAGGATCATCAGCGCGCGCCGCGTCAGCAGGATGCCGCCGATGACCAGCGTTGCGGCGATGATGAGGACGCCGGTGTCGTGCACGCCGTCCCGGGTGAGCACGATGTACGCGGATCCCGCCAGAATTACCGTCGGCAGCAAGCTGCTCGCGACCCGGAGGTGGCCGAGGCGTGCCCCGGCGATCAGCGCGCCGACGCACGCGAAGACAACGGGCAGAACGACCGGGAAGGTGGTTTGGCTGAAGAAAAGGTTGGTGAACATCGCGGCGCCCAGCGCCAGGATCACCACAAGGGAGACGATATTAAAAATGCGCGCGAGCGCGTCGCGCTCGGCGTCATCGGGATAACCCGGACCGGCCAGGAGCTGCTTGATCCCCACTGATCCCGTCCCTTCTTCAAGTGCCGCGCCGGCCGGTTCAACGCTTCGTGACTGGAGTGCTACTCCGGCTCGATCTTCAGCTCCCGCACGACACCGCTCCAGAACGCGCGCTCGCGTTTCAGGAACGCGTCGATCTCCTCCGGCGGTCCCGTGCCTTCGGTATAGATCCCGAGCGCGCGGAGCTTCGGCTCGATTTCGCCGTCGAGAAGGATGCGGTTGAACTCCAGGTTCATGCGCTGGATCGCTTCGCGCGGCGTTCCNATNGGCGCGACCACCGCGAACCAGCCGTTGAATTCGAATCCCGGCAAGGTCTCGGAAAAGCTCGGCACCCCCGGCAGCTCCGGAAGGCGGCGCGGCGAGCTTACCGCCAGCGCGCGAAGCTGTCCGCGCTGCACCACCGCGGCGATCGCCGGAATCCCCTGGATGGTGAGCTGGGTGCGGCCGGCTACCGTGTCCTGCACGCCCTGCGCGCCCTTGTAGGGCACGTCCAGCAGGCTGATGCCCGCGCGGATCTTGAGCATTTCGCCGAGCATTCCGGGGAGCGTTCTCAGGCCGGGACTCGCGAAGGCGATCTTGTCGCNATTGGCCTTCGCGAGCGCGATCAGCTGCGCGAGCGAATTCACATTGAGCTCCGGGCTGGCGATGAGCGCGAGCGGGGAGAGGCCCACCATCGCGACGCTCGCGAAATCGTCCTCCGGGCTGTAGGGAAGGATCTTCGCCATGTACTGGTTGATTGCGAGCACCGAGGCCGGGGCGAACAGGTAGGTGTAGCCGTCCGCCGCGGCGCGCGCCACCGCCTGTGCGCCCAGGGTTCCGTCGCCCGCGCGGTTCTCGACGAGGACCTGTTGACCCAGCTCCTGCGACAGCCGTCCGGAAATGACGCGGGCGACGATGTCGGGCGTGCCGCCCGCGGCCTGCGGCACGATCATCCTGACCGGGCGCGAGGGCCAGGTCTGCGCGCCCGCAAAGTCCGGCGTCAGAACGAGGGCGGTGAGGAGCACCTGCAATACGCAGCGCATGGTCCTGTCGTATGAAAGTCTCGAACATCGCATGCTAGCATTCCGAGGTGCGATCGGAGAATGCCAGGGACGTTCTCGTCAAACCGTGGATGAGTGCGCTCGCTCCGCTGCTTGCGCCCACGCTGGCAGCATTCGCCGCGTCGGTCGCGGCAGCGGCCGCGCTCGCTCAATATCCGGCGAAGCCGATCCGCCTCATCGTTCCGTTCGCCGCGGGAGGCGGGAACGACAGCGTCGCGCGCTTGGTCGGCAAACGCCTGTCCGACGGTCTCGGCCAGCCGCTCGTCGTCGACAACCGGCCCGGGGCGGGAGGCGTGCTCGGCGCGGAGCTCGCGGCGAAAGCGGCGCCCGACGGCTACACGCTGTTTCTCGGCGGCGTCGGGAGCCACGCCATCAATCCGAATCTGAGCGATAGCCTTCCCTACGACCCGATCCGCGACTTCGCGCCGGTGGCGCTGCTCGCTCAAGCGCCGCTCGTCCTTGTCGTGCACCCTTCCGTTCCGGCCGATTCGTTCAAGGCATTCGTCGCGCTCGCGCGCTCCAAACCGGGACAGCTCAACTACGCCTCGAACGGCAACGGCAGCTCGTCCCATCTAGCCGCGGTGATGTTCGATTCCATGACGGGCGTGGACATGGCCCACGTTCCCTACAAAGGATTGTCGCCCGCGCTCGCCGACCTCTTGAGCGGCCGGGTGCAACTCATGTTCAGCAGCGTGGTCGCGATCCTGCCTCACATCAAGTCGGAAAAATTGAGAGGCCTGGCGGTGACGGGGATCCGGCGCCTGTCTTCGATGCCGAACCTTCCGACGATCGCGGAATCGGGCTTGCCCGGCTACGAAGCGAGCTCCTGGTANGGCGTGCTCGCGCCGGCGGGGACGCCGCGGGAAATCGTCGCGAGACTGAACGCCGAGCTGGTGAAGGCTCTGGAGCAACCCGAGGTGAGGACGAGCCTGCTCGCCGAGGGAGCGGAGCCGGTCGGCGGCACGCCGGAGCAGTTCGCCGCCCATATCCGCGCGGAAAAAGAGCGCCTCGGCAAACTGATCCGGGAAGCGAAGATCCGCCTGGAATGAACAAGACCTCGAACCCTTACACTCGCGGCGTCGCCGAATTCGTTTCCGGGCTGCGCTACGAGGCGATCCCGCGCGAAGTGCGCGAGCGGGCGAAGCTCCTTATCCTCGATTCGCTCGGCTGCGCGCTCTACGGTGCGCATCTCCCATGGTGCAGGATCCTGCAACGCACGCTCAAGAAGCTGGACAGCTCCACCGCGTGCGGCGTGTGGGGAACCACGCAACGGCTCTCGGCGCCGCACGCGGCGCTCGCGAACGGCACGCAGGTCCAGGGGTTCGAGCTGGACGACGTCCACCGCGAAGGCGTGCTGCATGTGGGCGCGGTCGTGTTGCCGGCTCTCGTGGCCGTCGCGGA
>JGI25616J43925_10000261_pt1 | contig 18024 bp, 13 predicted proteins | sample GraSoi2013_100cm_FD_43925 | JGI IMG/M metagenome (IMG submission 43925) | reverse complement strand
TGACAATGGATTCATAATGATTGTGCAATGCAAATAATTCGTCCCTTTGGATGGGAGCATTATTCTCGGGATGTGTTGATTCTTCCATTGTATGAGCATTCAGTTATTTAATCACTTTTTCCCAATCTACTCTTTGATCAATAAATATATTGGAGGTACTGTTATGAACACGAATAGCGGATCCTTCCAGCATTTTACCGCCTTGCCAGCCAACGTCATTTCTTTATATGGGTAACATTTATAATCTGTTTCTGTTTCAACGGGGCATTCTCAAATAAAGGCAGTTTCAGAGAGTAGATGAACTGGTCATAATAATAAGAAAGACTTTGCTTTTAAAAAACCGTAGAAACACCCTTTTTCGACTGAAATGAAGACTATTTAAACATTCTACTGATTTTATTCTCCTTTTCCGTCCCTAGTACTCGCCTCCTCCTCCTGCCAATCATAGATCCCACCAGGCCGGAATAATCCCTTCGCCAGAAATCGCTTCATTCCGGATCCAAAGCCGGAACAGATAATCCATCGTATCCAACCCATTGCTGAATAAATAGAACTGCCGAATGTCTTCCCGCAAGGGCGCCTTGATTGCCGTTTCGAATTCACTGATCTGTGAAAGGGTAGCAGGAGGAAAGAGGGTAATGTCATCGGCTACAGCGATAGCGAACCCGAATCGGGCGGGACCTTGCGGCTGACTTACGTCCTACCACTGGTATAATATTTGATACCTGTATAATAGCGGAGGGAAATGACTATATCTACAAATTCTTTTTTTATGGATATTCATACCGGTCAACAAAGACCATTCCCCGCAGTGGCTATAGTGTCAATGCTTGTTTTACTTTGCCTTTTCCCGTGCCAACACTGGATTGCCAATCTATTTCCCGGAATATCCGGACTTGCAAGGATCGATACAAGCCTGACTATCTTGGACATCCCTGTTCGTATGCCTGTTACGGTAGATATGATCCTGGTGCCGGGTCTTTTCATCTTTAGCTATATGGTCGTGATCTTGCTCTATCCTTCCCGGTCGGGTATGTCTTCATGGCGGGAGGCCATACAGAGAGTGGGGGCTGTTTTTGCGGGAGTATTTGCTTTATTGCTTTGTATGGCATCCGGGGCCCTGATCTCCTATCTGGTGCGGGACTATCTTCCCAAGTCCATTAGGAATGGGATCGACTCTTTGACGATAAATGCGGACATCCATCTTCCTTATGCAGGATATGAGGCCATTCATCTGCGTGGGAATGTAATATTACTGGCATGTTTTATCATCGGTATAGCGATCTGTATCCAGCAAGTAAAAAGAGCGCCGAGGACCCGGAAAGTGGCGCGATTGACGCGTGAACAGCAGATGACACCGTATGAACGGATGCTACGGGAGAAACGGGAACTGGAAAAACAAAAGGCAGCAGAAGCGCGAATGACAATACATGCCCGATCAAAGCAAGGGACAAGCCGGAAAACCGCAGGCATAAAGCCGGGATCGACCCGGTCCGATGATAAGAAACTGCCTGCCCTATGCCACAATCATCCCGTTCTGACTATCGAGCCGGAGGCTGTCAATTACATGCCGATGGAATGATCCTTAGAGCTCCTCCCACCTGCCTATTGCTGCAAATTTTTCTATCCGTTGTTCTATCGTTGCGGGGCAGATAGTCCTCATATAGGATTTTTCGATAGCCCCGCTACCAGAAAAACAAAACTTGCAGCATAAGCTGCGGATTCCTTGTTGCCCGACGAGGGTTCGAACGATCATTGAATATCAATTAGTTGCAAACAAAGTGAAAAACAGATCGTAAAACAAGTATTTTATATGCCCCGAGCTGATAAAGGGAAATTAAAGAAAGGTTAGGTGAACAGGACGCGCAATTAAACCATATTTATGACGCGATGGAAAACTTGCTGGATGAAAAAGCCGCCCAAAGAAAGTGGGATGACCGGGAGAGAATAGGGTTTTAAAAATGAAAAGCGCTTAATTTTTTGTTAGTTTTCCCTTTTGGGAGCCTTTCCTTTCATTATCGATATCTTTGCACAGGAGATTGTGAAAAAGCCGTATGTAGAATAGCACCTTGAAAAGATATTTAGTTCCTCTTGCATTAGGCGGTTTAGGCATCGGCACCACGGAATTTGTCATGATGGGCCTGCTGCCGGACATCGCCAAAGACTTTCAGATCAGTATTCCTGCCGCCGGTCACCTCATCTCGGCCTATGCTGCCGGGGTGGTAATAGGTGCCCCGCTACTCGTGGCGATCAGTGGTAATTTTGGGCCCAAAAAGATACTGCTGGCCCTGATGGGTATATTTACTCTATTCAATGGATTGTCAGCGATAGCTCCCGGCAACACGACGCTGCTTATAATGCGGTTGCTGGCCGGATTGCCCCATGGAGCGTTTTTCGGTGTTGGATCGGTAGTAGCAAGCAGGCTTGCCGACAAGGGAAAGGAAGCCCGGGCCATTTCCATGATGTTCGCGGGATTGACCCTGGCCAATCTGCTGATCGTCCCCCTGGGCACCTACGTCGGCCATCATTATTCCTGGAGATATACCTTCTGCATCGTCACCGTGATCGGGGTGATAACACTCATATTCCTGCAGCTATGGATGCCGGCCATCCCTATCAACCGTTCAGGCAACTTCAGATCGGAGTTGGGCGTATTCAAGCGTTGGGAGCCCTGGCTCATTATACTCACGACCGCCATCGGTACCGGTGGTTTGTTTGCCTGGATCAGTTATATCGCCCCGCTTATGACCGAAGTGTCCCATTTTTCCGCCAATACCATTTCTTATATTATGATCCTGGCGGGTTTCGGAATGGTCGTCGGCAATATTGTCGGAGGTAAGCTGGCGGACAAAATGGAACCCGTAAAAGCCTGTATTATCCTGTTAGCATCCATGACTACGGTACTGATGCTCATTTTCTTCTTTTCCTCTTACCAGGTCCTGTCCCTCTGTTTTACGTTTATGGCCGCTGCCTTGTCGATCGCGCTGGCGACGCCGATACAACTGCTGATGATCCGGACGGCCAGGGAAGGCGAATTGATCGGCGCAGCCGCAACCCAGGCCGCATTCAATATCGGAAATGCTCTCGGCGCCTTTTTCGGTGGTTTGCCCATCGCCGCAGGCTTTGGATACAGTTCTCCTTCCCTGGTCGGAGCCGGCATGGCGCTGGTCGGCATCGTTTTCGCCCGGATGTTATGGGGAATGCAGCAACGGACAGCTCTCTCATTTCCCCACAAGGTCGCCGCCTGACGGGTAGAAGGGCTGGTCTACCCTGCTTTGCATTACCCGAAGGTTGCAAAATGAAACCTTAAAGCGGGGTAGGGGCCAATACGCTCGGCTTCAATAGTTTATGGTAAGTAATGTATGAGCCAAATACAAAAATGAGCCCTACAAATACAGGTATCCAGGCAATAACAGGATCTCCTACCACCAATCCTGAAAAGACGGCCCCGATCAGATCGAAAGTAAATCCTGCGTAGGCCCATTCCTTTAACTTTGGATTGCCGGGAACAAGAATGGCGATGACACCCAATATTTTTGCAACGGCGAGAAATTTAAATAAAGAGATCGGATAACCCAGATGCTTTGCAAATTCAACTCCTTGCGGATTATTCATAAAGCTGCCAGCGGCAGAGAAGAGCATTAGTGCAATCATCAGGATTGTAAATATCCAGTAAAAGATCTTTGTTGTTTTCATTATGACACTTTTTTAGCTGTAAATATAAATGCTACCATTCGGTTGCGCAAATTTTTTTTACCTTTTTATTTGATTTGGTGAATCTGACTACCGAGAAAAAGAGCATTGTATTTGTCAGCGGATACCGACCGGATAAATTACTTAACTTGAGATGGATGCAATTTACCTATGACAGGTTAAAACGGAAGGCCCTAAGCATCGCCGATCTCCCGGCGAAAGATATGGAAAGCTTTTGCGCCATTGCCAGCCCTTTGAAATATAACAAAGGACAGATCCTCTTAAAAGAAGGGGAGACTTGCAGAAATATTTATTTTTGTGAAGCAAGGATATTTGCGGTCCTATCACACCTGCGATGGGCTTGAAATAAATACGGGTTTTCATTTTGAGGACTCCTTTGCCACTAATTTGAAGAGTCTTCGAACGCAGTTGCCCTCCGAATCCCATCTGCCATTGCAGCCCAATGATCGGTCGAACTTTTACTTTCTATAGCCGCCGGAGCCGATTCTGATTTTATGTATATTTAGCCATCCCATATACCATTACAAAACTGCCAGTATGAGTGATGTTCAGCAAAATATACTATCCGATTTCATCGAACAGCCTGAATCAGCCAAATTTGGAAAGAGAATCGCAGCAGCTATGGTCGATGGACTGATAATATTAATCATTCTTATAATAATGGGTAACCTTTTTGGTGACAGGTATGAAGCTACAACTGTTACCACTACCGTATCTTCCACAACAGAACCGGGAAAATCTACGACAAACCGTGAAGTGGAAACGTCCTCTGGTTTCCATTTGTCTGGTTGGCCTGCCTTCGGATACATGGTTTGTTGGTTTTTTATTATTCCGTTTATGGAAGGAAAGACGGGGCAGACTATTGGTAAAAAGGCGCTGGCTATCAGAGTCATTCGCAAAAATGGGGATCCTTCTACCATTGGGAGTTCCTTCGTCAGACATCTTTTCGACTGTGTAGATTGTTTTCTGTTAATAGGCATCCTTGTCGCTGTGAGCAATGAAAAACGGGCGAGGATCGGCGATCTTGTAGCTGGGACTTATGTGGTGGACAAGGTTTCATAAAAAACAAAGGCCCTCAACGAAAGCTGAGGGCCTTTGTTGCCCGACGAGGATCAGGACTATGGTTTACCAGCAAGGGTTTCAGCGTTTTTTCGTATACATTTTCGTATACAAAAATGGCATTTAGAACTCAGATTAACAATGCTTAACGAGCTATGATTACGTCAAAAAATTAAATTGGAAAACCACCTCAGTTCGTTAGCGCCCGTTAGGCCTGGTGACCGGAGCAATTATTGACCGCAAAGATGCTTACTGCATTGCGCTCATTTACTTTGGGTATTCTATTAGTATGTTTTCGAAAATCTTATAGATGACGGCAACCGTTCTTTTTGCAGCAAATCGGCATTGAACTCATAATTGAAGAACCCACCATAATCCTTGCCTTCAGCGTTCTCATAGACAAATTGATAGAAGGAAAGATTACTGATATCCTGGCCTGCCAGCAGCCGGCTTTTCATAGCGGCGAGTTCCGTTGTGGGTTGCAATTGGGTAGTCGTCGGAGGGGCGTATAAAATTAATTCGACCTTGCCGTTACCCCAAACCGTTTCATAATAGGACGGCTTGACAGTCGGGAAGCTAACAGAAAAATTATTAGGCTGCGTACTGTTGAGTATATATTCCGACTGATCTGTAAAGGGCAGGTAGGATGGAACTGTACTTCCATAATGATAATAGGAAAATCCGGTACTCTTGTCTGTACTGTCGATGCCAGAAACTTCCAGCGAATATTTTTGCACCACTTTGGGGGATAGATCACGTCTACACCGGTTGCTGCGGTATAATAGCTGTACAATATTATTGTGTTGGAAAGATCGGTGGTGTCCATGATCCCGTATAGAGTGGGTGTTTGCACCGTTACCTGAGATGGTTTACCGAAATTGAGCTTTACGGCGGTGTCCATATTTGCAAGGGATACCGAATCGAAATCGCTGACCGGAGTGGAAAAATGATAAAGACCGAGATCGGGCAGCATTACATAAGCGAGATTGCTTCCGCGCCGCTGATAATGAACGTCTATGAACGAATCTATCGGATTGTAGCTATTAAATGAGAGAGAGTGCGTAGCCTGAGCCGCCGGAAGAGAAATAGGGGATTTGTTTGACGGGTTTTACATGGTTATAATAGATTCGGCCCAAGCTAATCGAGCCGGCAGGGATAGCTGCAGAATAGCTGAACCAGTTCAGCTTTGTCCAGGTGCTGGGGTTTACATCCTTGTACAAATAGGCAAAATAAATACCATTACTGGTATTATGGGCAATGGACATTACGTTGAAAAGAGTATCGTCCGTCTTTAAAGTCATTTTGATATTACTACCATATACCATCGTAGTATCAAGCAATTTGTTGCCGCTTCGGTCGGAAACGATCAATTCAAAGCTCGTCGAGGCGGCGTCCTGCAATGAATTGGTTAAGTTGATATTAAGACTGCCTGTAGGTTGGGGCGAGGTGGGGGGGATTGGGGAACTCCTTGAGCAGGAGTCTAAAAGTAAAAGGGCTGACAGCCCGAGCCAAAGGCTTGTTTTCACGAGGATAGAGCCTGCAAATTTATAAAGGTTCATAAAAGGGGTAAATAAAGTTATATCTGATGGCGTTAAAGGTAATGTAAAAAAGGGTATCTTCATTTCCACCCTAACCTAGCCTTCTCAATTATGAAACATAAGCCTGAGCCTGTATTATGCTTCAAGATAATGCTCATTCTCTTTATTACTATAGGAATATCTGGCGGCGGCTGTCATAAAAACAATAACCCTATTGGCCCTCCAGTTGATTCGACCCTGGCTTCACATGGGTCTTTAGATACGGCAGACGGCATTGTTCTGCTGTCAACGGATTATGACTCAAACAGGTCCTCATCCGGTTCCCTGACGGTGCTAAATCTCAATGGAACGTTGCGATGGAAGGATGAGTTCGTTGGAGAAGCGTTGGCATCTCCCGCTTATGGCAATGGAGTTTTATTTGTAAGCTCTTCCTACGGAAAATTAACGGCTATCAATGCCAAAACCGGTTCTGTTATATGGACTTACAAGAATAACGAGACAACGTCCAGTGTACCTGTAGTTGACCACGGGACAGTATTCTGGCCTCAAAATTATCTTTTATATGGATTTGACGTCAGCACAGGAAACCTTACCTGGCTGCAGAGTATTCCCAATCTGTTACCGTATGCGCCGGTTGTCGATGGGAATATCCTTTATACAATCAGCGCTTCTTTCAACACGGCTAACTATAGTATCTCTGCGGTTGATACACTCTCAAAAAGTACCCTATGGACAAGTTCCATAGGATACAACCCGCCCGCAGGACTGTTAATTGCCGGTGGCTTACTGTGTTTTACGAACGGAATAGGAAACTTAGTGGCTCTTGATAAGACTACCGGTTTGCAAAAATGGATCGTCAGTGATCAGCAATATGATGGGCAACATATTGTGGTCGGCAATTATATATATACATTTAATCACACTTCACCTTTGGATCTTTATGCCTTTGACGTTCGGACCGGAGGAAATCTATGGCAGTGGAAATACCAACAATCTCCTATTGCCTCATTCTACGGACTTTATCTTTACAATGGCAATGTATATGCTTATGGCAGCGATTTTATCAACCAGTTCCTGGCAGGTGTAAAGCCTTCCACGGGGGATTCAGTATCTATAAATCATTTCGTGTGGTATTATGAGAACCCTATCTTTTGCGGAGGATCCGTTTACGCATTGAGAAATCCCAATTATAATCCGTCGGCACCTCAGACTAAAATCATGGTATTAGATCCCGCATCGTTTGTAGCAAAGGATTCCTTAACGCTGACTGGTTCGGGATATCAGAGTATGAGTATAATGACTAAATCCGGAAAATTGTTATATAATTAATATGTTATTGCGAGCGAGCTCTCCCCGCTACCGAGGATTAGCTGCGGAGTCGAAGGCTCCTTGGCTGATCCTGAGGCGCATTTGCATTTAACAAGCGTTAACGAGTTGCTATTACGTAATAAAATTAAAGTTGGAAAATCGCCCTCGTTCGTTAACGCCCGTTCTGACTTGTTGTTACCGGAAATAATTATTGACCGCAAAAGCAAACTGGTCGATAAACAGCTTCTTATAGGCCGCTATGCTATTTTGCTCATAAAACAAGATCATGGCTTTTTTGTAATCCACGGGCTTAACACTCCGGTAAGACAGCGGGCAATAGCCATTTTCAATAAGGATGCCATTGCCGGTGATACGGCCAGTTCTCTTATTGCCATCCTCAAAAGGCTGGATATAAGAAATGAAGAGGACGGCGAGCAGTGCCTTCTCGAATATCAACAAACGATGATTTATCACTTCGCAAGCACGCTCCAGGTGCTCCCGGATCTGAAATTCATTGTCCGGCGGGGTATAGCTGGTACCGGTTATACCTACGATGCGTTTCCGGATATTTTTGCTGACCCCCAGGTCCTCCAAGAGCAGGGAATGAATATTTTCGATAGCAGTCGTGCGAAGCGGTGTCAACTGGATACGCTGCTCATAAATATAATCCATTGCTCTTTTGTGATTTATCAGCATCGTAGCCTCGCTCTTTTCTTTACCTTCTGCGGGAATATTCTCTGAAAGCAATACCTCTGTTTCCAAGAGACTGTAGGTATTGCCTTCGATTTGCGAGGACTTCCAGCTGAGTTCGATCGACAGCCGGTTTCGTTCTTTCCGGACGATTTCTTCCGGTAATGTTCGAATGCGTTCCTGGAAGGTAGTCAGTAAGGCTTCTAGCTGATGAAGTTCATCCGGAGTAAAAATGGGAATCTTTTCCAGATGAAAAAAGATGTCAGGATCCAGGCGTTTTTTCCCTTTTCGTTCGTCCTGGTCTTTATCGAAATAAGAGTCGCCAATACCCCCATAGACGAGCTGATAACCGGGATGGATGGAATACACGGTAGAACGCCCCTGCCCATTTTTAACAAGTACATGCTCATCCACCAAGGCCTTTAGATCGCGATTAAGGGTGGAAACGGCTGTATCAACAGGAAGTTTTTTTAAAATGGCAGTTATACCGCTGTCGGGCTGTTCCAGGATAATATCTACTATTTGCTTTTTCCGCAAGGTCAGTTCCATAACTATTTCTTTCCTCTCAAAAATACTCATTTTTCCTTTCTGAATGAGAGGGAAATTCGGTTAAAATGAGAGGAAAGGAGATGTTTCTAATGAATATAATAGTACCGTTGTTTTGCCAAGCTATGTTTTTTAAAAATGAGACCTGTTAATGTATTGACTACCAATTAGATGAATTTGTTCCTGGAAGTTTTGCGCCAATTTTGTTTTGTGCGACATTTTTTTGACGCATAAATGTAGGTTTGGCGCATAATATCGTAAATTTGTCGCTTAACATACCAACAATGAGCAAGCACCAGATATCCGTCGAACAAGAGCTGGTAGCCATAAAGAACATATTGCAACAGCTCCCCGGCGGCACTTCAATTGAAACGATCCAGTCGGCCTTTGGCGCCAGGGCAAGTGTACGCACCCTTCAACGACGTTTGGCAGAGTTGCAGAAGCAAGGCGTAGTGACGGTTTCTGGCCAAAAACGTTCGACACTTTACCACCTTGCCCAACCAGCAGATACCTCACCGGTAGAAAAAACCGGGGTTGTATTGCCCTTATCTGCTGAAAGCAAAGCAATCCGGAAAAAGCTTGGCCAACCTGTCGGTAATCGCATTCCTGTAGGATACAATATCAACTTTTTAACCTCCTACCGGCCTAATACCGATAGCTACCTGACGGCGGTGGAAAAAGCTAAACTCCAGGACCTGGGCAAAACGGCAAGGCTGGATCAGCCGGCAGGAACATATGCCAGAGAAATCTTACAACGATTGCTCATAGACCTGTCCTGGAATTCCAGTCGTCTCGAGGGCAATACCTATAGTTTGCTGGATACGCAACGCCTACTTTCTCAGGGCAAAGCCGCTGATAATAAAACGGCCGCAGAAGCGCAGATGATTCTTAACCACAAGGACGCCATTGAATTTATCGTTGACGCGGCAAACGAAATCGGATTTAACCGCTATACAATAACCAACCTGCATGCGTTCCTTTCCAACAACCTCCTGCCGGATCCGGCCGCTTCCGGAAGGCTCCGGACGTTTGGTGTGGGCATTACCCATTCTGTCTATACACCGTTGGGAATACCGCAACAGATTGAAGAAATGTTCGATCTGATGCTACAAAAAGCCGACCAGATTGAAAATCCGTTTGAGCAGGCTTTTTTTATAATGGTCCAGCTCCCTTATTTGCAGCCTTTCGATGATGTGAACAAAAGGGTATCGCGCCTTGCGGCCAATATCCCCTTGAACAAGCTGAATCTGGCACCGCTGGCGTTTGTTGACGTGCCGGATGATCTTTATATTCAGGGATTGCTGGGGGTCTATGAACTCAATCGCGTTGAATTGCTAAAAGATGTATTTATATGGGCTTATGAGCGTTCTGCCCTACGATACTCGACGATTCGGCAATCTCTGGGTGAGCCAGATGCCTTCCGCCTCCAATATCGCGAAGAAATGCGTGCCCTGATAGCGGTGATCATTATGCACGCTATGTCACCTGGGCAGGCGAACGAAACAATAAAAACCTATGCAGAAAGGCTTGCCCAGGAGGATCGGGCTAAATTCAGTGAAGTCGTTCAAACCGAGCTACTCAGTTTACATGACGGAAATTTTGCCCGTTACCGGATAAGGCCTTCGCAGTTTGACGCATGGAAAAAGGCTTGGGCAATGAATAAGCAATAGGCAGCAGAGGCCGCACAGGCGAAAGTAAGTGACCTGAATATTGCAGGAGCATCAAAAGGAAATCTGGTTACCGTGCTGATCAACGGTAAAGGGAATAAGCCCAGGCGTTGCCCTTTATGGCAACAAACCGCCCTTGGACTGAATGCCATCACCACCCAGCGAATGCCATCGGAGCGCTTGTTTTTAAAAAGGCTTAAACAACCCATCATCCGCTTCGGCATCCATACAATGGTAAAACGCTATGTTGAACAAGTAGCGAAACAACTCCCCTGCCATAAAGGAAAAGAAAGTCAGCCCCCACACCATACACCATACAACGGCCACCCATTTACTCCAGGCGGGTGTTGACATCAATACGATCAGGCCGTGGCTTGGGCACGTCTCCATCAATACGACCAACATCTATGCTGAGGTCGACCTGGAAATGAAGGCCAGAGCCTTAGCGTGCTGTGAGATCGACGGAAAAAAACGCCTACACACTGGAGGGACAACAAGGAGCTGATGGCTTTCTTGGATAATCTATAGAGCGAGAACGGCAGTTGTGTTGTTAAAAGTGTTGTAACCGGCTATTTTACAATGGAATGTGGGTGAACAACACATAACTGCCTACGCAACATAAGAATTAAAACTGTAAAGCTTTCCGATCTTAAAAATTAAAACTCCTGCTGTCTTTTATTGGGGACTTAAAAAATAGAAGAAATGATTCGTCAATGATATTAGAATTTAAGATCAGTGTTTTTAAATCATTCATAGCAACATATTTTGCGGGAAATTGATTTACTGTCATCTTTATTTCCATTATTATATTTATTATTAATGTATGTTTTTTGAATCTACCCTTAATTATTTCTTTTATTATAGGAGAAAATTGGAGATAGAGGAATATAATTGGAATAAATACAAAAACTGCTACTGAAACTAAGTACGTTATTTTTAATTTCAAAGCAGCTTTGTCAAGCAAAAAAGTTCCAATAAATGCAAAAAAGCCGAAAAGTAATAGAAGAAATGAAATAAACTTTTTTCTAATATTTGGATTGTTTGGATGATAATCTTCCTCATAGTCAGCCAGTAAATCGTCATAATTAGAATATGTGGTTACTATGTTTTTAATAAATACAATTCGCAAAAGTTTTAATTGGAAGGCTTTTGTATATTCAGGTATTATTATGCCATACGATTCTTTGACAACTCGCTTATTATACTCACAGCTGTTAGCTCTTAGAAGTTTCGCTAGAATGAAAATATTTAATGCTGTAATTAATCCATGCATTGATGTAATTATCAAATTCTGAGATAAGACAAGGAAAAATAGTATTGTGTTCGCAAATATTGTTGAGAATAAGAAAATAACACTTCGCTTTTCCTTAACATCATAAAATATAATCAATGTTGAATAATAAGTGGGATAAAGTTTCTTGATTTGTTTCATTATAAAAGTAATAATTAATATTCATTTAATATTGCTAATTAGGTGTATTTAAGTCACCCAGGAAAACACAATCAGTAATAATAAATTTTCTTTTTTATGCAAAATATCATTGAACATTTGTCAGCAGAGGTATGATCTTGTTTTTTCTAATGATTGACCACGCGGCAGTAAGGGCGGTCTCCAGTTCTTCAATAGTATCTGCATCCCAGAAGACCTCAAATACCTCATTGATCTTATTTTTTACCTCTGGCTTGAAGTTAGCCACAGTGTTAATAGATACCCCTTTTAATACAGCCCATATCAGATAAATATTCATTGCAGTTCGTGTCCCTTTCGCATGCATAATACTATCCAATTGACGGCCTCTTGCAATGTCAGAATTAGTACCATCCGGCAGATAGGTCAGAACCTGCAGCTTGGCAACAAAGTCCATCTCAAACCGTCTGCACGCTTCAATAAAATCCTGTCGTCTACTTTCGTTCTCCAGGACCCGAGTAACATGCGATTTGTTCTTAATTTTAATATTCATCTTTCCATTCCACACATATATCGTTAACACTTCTTTTACGCTACTGAGATTGTCGGAAGATCCATGATTAATACAATCGAAATAGATCAACTGCATCAAAAGTTCCTCATTTACCATTCGGGTATTCATCTTTCTTAGGTACAGCCATTTGTTCTTCTGGTAAATATTCTTGACCGTACTGATAATCTCGCCGTCAACATAGGCATTCCAAAATTCAAATGAATGCTCTTTTATTGGGAAAGGCTTATAGTTAAGCCTTTTATACAGCTCTTCCGGCCTGAAATCCGGATTGTTTTCTTCTCTGATCTCAATAAGATCAATATCGAAATTCAAGATCTGCTGCTGAAGATCTTCGGATAATTGGCTGAACTTCTTTCCATGCAACTCCTGAATCAATCCCGTTCTTAAGCTCAGTGCAAAACGATCCTTCTGGGACTTCTCCATATTTCCCTTTTCATTCATATAACTTTCACCTATAAAACCAATGATGGCAAGTAATCGCTGTTGCCCGTCTATTACTTCAGAAACGCCGTCCTTTCTCACATACACATAAATGGGATGGAGCCTTATCCTTTTTAGAATACTTTCTATCAAAGCAGAGGCTTTCACCTTGTCTTTTACCTCCTCCCGTTGATAGGGTGGTCGAATATTGAATTTTTGCTTGCTCATGCGATCCACAATATCCAGTATTGTCGTTGTAGTAGGAGTGGATTTTGAAAAGTACTCTTGTTCAAGCCCGGGCATGAAACGATCTTTCATATACTTTTCCATTCTATCCTTATGAGCTATAGTAAACTGATCATTTTTCATATATTTACCAAAATCCACCGGCAATTCAGCACGAAGAAAATCGGCCACCTTCCCATACAGGATCTTTATATTTCGGGCTTGGTTGTTCCGTTCCAACGAAAACAACTTGATATTTTTTCGTAGAAAGACAATCAGGTGGTCTTTGAACCTTTTATTATTGATCTTTTCGGGCACTTTCTCCACTTCCACTATTGACAGCATCCAATACAGGCATTCGTATAGCTGACCATTTGTCATACCAATCGCCTTATTCAGTTGCTGCTTAAGTCTTATAAGAAAATCTACCTTATGCTTAAAATCGTTAAAGATTGCCCGCACCTTTTCATTGCCTCTGTTCTTGTAGGATAGATAATTATAGTAAATATTTATAATATCGTCTCCCTCACTTGTAAACCGGTTAATGGGTATTTGGTGCAAGACCAGAAGTTGCCTGATACCCTGCATTTGGATCTCGATATTTTTCTTTCTATGATCAAATAGCTCTTTTATTTGTTCATGGAGATCTGTGTCCTGTTGAAAACGTTTTTTGAAATAGGAGTTGATTTCATCCTGCAAAAACTGGGCTTTATAAACTTCCTCCTTTTTCAATGGAGTTATTCCTAAATTATAGCGCCTGAAGAGCTCTCGTTTAACTAATTCCACCGTAGTCGGATCAATTTCCGCCTCATTCCTAACTTCTATAGTTATAACCCGGATCTTCGCACTTTCTATTCGGTCCTGCAAGATCGGACTAAGCTGAGAGAATTTCTTATGTGCCAGGTGCCATAGTTTCTCAAGACCGGATGTCTTTAACACAAGTTCGTCCCGCAAGAAACGATCAATGGTCTCACATCGCTGCCTGCCATCGATCACTTCTCGATTTCCTTGTAGTTCAAAAATTACTATAGGCGAAAATTCTGCGTGAAGCAATATTGTCTCTATAAAATAGGTGCCCTTGAACGGTGGCCAGACGTATTCCCTTTGATAAGAAGGCTTATAATTAATTTTAACCCCCTCCCCCTTATTTGTCAGGAATAAAGACCGAATTGATTTGAGACTGTTTGTAATGACGATGTTTTTGAATGCATCGTTTAAAGCAATATATTTCATATTCAAGCATTGTTAATTAGAACTAGCTAAAAAAGCGAGGTGTTTTCAACAGATAATTTTTGAACCTTCAAATTCAGAGAGGAAGCACAAAATGGAAATTCAGGAATGAAAGGACACAAAACTAAGTAAAAAGAGCTTTGCGCAAGTCATCGTCCTGTATGCTCTTGTCCATCAATGTTGATAAAATGATTTAAAAATACTTTTGTCCATCGAAGAGAATGGTTCATCAATGGAAAACCCGATTTAATCCTACCTGAATTTTCATTTGATCTTTTAAAATGTTAAGAAATTAAAAGCAGAATGCATTCGCTTTTTCAAAACGGTAGAAGATGTCTGCGATATTAAGAGATATAGCTAGGATATTTTGGGCTAAACGGATTAGATCTACCCCAACGGAAATGCAAAGCCCAGCGCCTTGGTCGGCCTTGAGCAGTCGTAATCCTGCAGTGGCCATCAGAGAAATACCCGTGGTTAGCATGCGACCGGGTATAAAACTTTCCTTTTGCCAAAAATACCGTGAAAACACCTGCCATGAAGTTTTAATCTTTTGTATACTTTGCCCAAAGTTATTACCGAGATGAAAAAAAGCCCGATCCTTTTACTACTGCTGGTACGATGTTTTCTGACTTTTGCCCAGACCCCTGCTTTTATAACCGATAGCCTGGATAGCTATGTCCGTCAGGGCATGGCAGACTGGAAGGTGCCGGGACTGGCGGTGGTGGTCGTCAAGGATGGAAAGATTGCATTTATGAAGGGGTACGGGGTGCAAGATACTGGCAGGCGGACGCCGGTGGATGAGAACACCCTTTTTATGATTGCCAGCAATTCCAAGCTATTCACGGCCACGATGCTCAGCCAACTGGAATACGATAAGAAGATATCCCTGGACGATAAGTTTACGAAATATTTTCCCGGCTTTAAGTTGTATGAGCCCACGACTACGGAGCTGCTCACCATCCGGGACCTGCTTTGTCACCGCATCGGCACCAAGACATTCCAGGGCGATTTTACCTTCTGGAATAGCTCGCTTAATCCGGAAGAGATCATGGGTAAAATGAGGCTGATGAAACCGGAGGGGCTGTTCCGGTCGCACTATGGATATTGCAACAGTTGCTTTCTTGCCGCTGGAGAAGTCATTCCCAAAGTAACCGGTAGTACTTGGCAGAGCTATGTCAAAGATAGCATCCTGCAGCCTTTGGAGATGGGGCATACTTATGTCAGCGTAGGGGAGATAAACGGTGCTGGCAGCCTTTCCAAAGCATATACTACCAGCTTTACCGGCACCCTGCACCAGGTACCTTGGGATAACTGGGATAACCTGGCTCCTGCAGCAGCCCTTATCAGCAATGTGAGCGACCTATCCCACTGGCTGCTCTTCCAACTGGACAGCGGTCGCTACCAGGGAAGGCAAGTGATGCCCTTCGGTATCTTGCAAAAGACCCGGGATATCAATACCCCCATCACTAGCCAGAAATCCGCTGTCGTTCCCACCCATATCATCGGGTATGGCCTGGGACTTCTGGTAGGCGACTACAATGGCCGCCAGGTATATTGGCATACGGGGGGCGCTGCCGGCATGGTGAGTAACGTGTGTTTTATTCCGGAAGAAAGACTGGGCATCGTCATTCTTACCAATAACGATAACCAAAACCTCTATGGTGCCCTCCGGGCCCAGATCCTGGATTGCTATTTAGGCGTACCCTATAGGAATAGGAGTAAGGAATATCTGAAAGAATTCACCAAAACTATGGAAGACACCCTGAAGATCATCCATGGTTGGCAGGCCAGGGTGAAGGGGGCTACGCCGTCCCTGCCGTTAGCGGCTTATGCCGGGCATTATACGAATGAGTTATATGGGTCACTGGATATAACACTTGTCGGTAATAAGAGGGGGTTGATAATGAAGTTTAACAGCCATGATCATTTGACGGCCACTCTTTCATATATGGATTCCGATGAATGGTTATTGCAGTACGATAATATCGAATATGGCATCTTCTCCGTGCGATTTACGACTGGCCAGGGCAGGGTGGTTTCACTGGAGACCAGGGAGAGTGATTTTGTGGAGGAGGATCCCTATGTATTTAAGAAGGAATGGCCGCATTAATTTTCTGTTTGACATTATGAACATGGAATAGCAAAGACATAAATAAAGCATGAATGTGAAAGGCCTTCCGACTGCCTGCCAAAGAAAAAAGCCCCTCGCTATTGCGAGAGGCTTTGTTGCCCGACGAGGATTCGAACCTCGACAAACTGAACCAAAATCAGTTGTACTGCCATTATACTATCGGGCAATCCTGTCCTTCCTTGGGGTTATCCCCTCAAAAGGAGTGCAAAAATAAGGGGTCGCAAAAGATGTTCCAAAAGATTTTGTACCTAAATCTGGCTTTATCCCTTTTTTACTCAGCCTGGGGACCCTCTTTATGGCCTATAATGATGGCCAGCAATCGTTTTTATTCGTATTGAAATCTAAATAAACTTAAATACCAACGCCAGAATAGCATAGATCAGCGTCGCTCCAAAAATGCCTTTGGCCGTATTATCCCTGCGGGAGTTAATATAAAAAGTGAATAAAGCGATATTCAGTACCAGACAAGGTACGGACACCGCCGTGATCTGATTCTTATTGGTCCTTAGAAAAAAGAAGAAATCCCTGACTGTATATAAAGGGTAGAACTTCACGAAATAATAGATGACCAGGCTGAGGATCGGAGCCACCAACCCTAGCAGCAATCCCAATCTTAGATTATCTTTTTTGAGGATCACGATTTCCACGTTTTTTCAAGTTTGCTTTTAAGAACGTAATTCGTCATGTCAAATTGTACAGGAACCACACTTACATAATTGTGTTCCAGGGCCCATACATCTGTATCACGCCCCTTGTCAAAATTCACGAATTTACCGGTCAGCCAGTAATATTTCTTCCCTGTAGGATCATTGCGCTCTATAAAATCTTCCTCGTATTTGGCATAAGCCTGCCGGCAAATCTTCACGCCCTTGATGAGGGAATCTGGTACCGAGGGGAAATTGACATTGAGAATCAGGTGCTTATCCAAGGGGTGCTGCAGGATCTGCTCTACAATGATCCGTACATATTTGCGGGCTGCACTGAAATCGGCCTCCACGCTATAGTCCAGCAGGGAGAATCCCACTGAAGGAATGCTCTCAATCGCCGCTTCTACCGCCGCAGACATAGTCCCGGAATAGATCACGTTAATGGAGTGGTTCGCTCCATGGTTAATACCGCTAAGACATAGATCTGGCTTGCGTCGCAGGACTTTGTCCACTGCCAGCTTAACGCAGTCCACCGGGGTGCCGGAACATTGCCAGGCATCCACCCCTTCGAACAGGTGGTGCATAGGGTGGAGGCGCAGGGGATTGCCGATAGTGATCGCATGGCCCATGCCCGATTGGGGTTTGTCAGGGGCTACCACTACTACTTTCCCCAACCCTTTTACAGCTTCTACCAGGTTGCGGATCCCCGGGGCGCTGATCCCGTCATCATTGGTGATCAGGATTACCGGGAGTTTTTTCCGGCCGCCGGTACCGCCGTTACCAGCGCTTTTAGTCGCCTTCGCAGCCGGCAGGGGTTTGGTCGCTTTGCCGTCCATTCCTGCCATGCCGTTCTTGTGTGTTGCCCGG
>JGI25616J43925_10000260_pt1 | contig 18045 bp, 16 predicted proteins | sample GraSoi2013_100cm_FD_43925 | JGI IMG/M metagenome (IMG submission 43925) | reverse complement strand
CCCAAAACAGCCAAAAAGGAGAGGCAGGTTCTCCTCTCCCTTAGCTGACGCTCTCCCGAACTGCGAGCTCAGAAGAGCCTAAAATCGACTTCCAATGTCATGGCCACGGCCACGGGCGAGCCGTTTCTCTTGCCCGGTTCAAACAGCCAGGTCTTGACCTTTTCCAGGGCCTTTTCGTCGAGGCCCATCCCAAGACTGTGCACGACACGCAGTCCGCGCGGCTTGCCATCAGGACCGATCACCGCAGCGAGCGTGACGATTCCCTGATACTTGGCTTTACGCGCTTCTTCCGAAAACTCCGGTTCGGGCGTGAACTTGGGAACCGGCGCGGTTACGCCGAGTTCGCCGATTTTGTAAACTCCGCCACCGAAACCGCCACCCTGTCCTGGACCGTGTCCGGGGCCGCTACCTGAGCCAACGCCGCCAGTATTACCAGAGCCGATTCCGCCGCCGGAGCCGGTACCATTGGAGAGAGGTCCAGTAACGTTCGCCGACATGGGATTGCCTACATTCGGAAGATTCGGATTGTCCGGAAGCTTCACGTTGGGCGGAGCAACAATGGTGGCCTCCACCGCGAGTTTGGGCGCCATATTGCGAATCTCGACCGTCGGGGGTGTGAATTGTACGGGCGCGGTCTTGGGAAGATGTCCTTTGCTCTCGAAGATCTTGGCATTTTCACCGCCGCCGCCACCGCCAGAGAGCGCTTTGTGCTCCACCTGCGGGGTCATCACCGGCTTGTAATCGCTCAGCGCCGGTGCAATCAGCGTGACGTGCTCTTTCTCCTGCACCACACTCGCGGTGCGGGCGCCGAGAACAGAGAGAGCAATCAGGGCTCCGATCATGACTCCGTGCACCATGAGCGAGCCGGTCGCCGCTTTCCTGGAGTTCGCGTGTCCCCAGATGTCGCGCACGGCTACCGGACGCGACGTAAGCCGCAACGGCGGCAGCTTTTCCGGAAACAAAGCGTCCTTGATGTTCGCAAACAGGGACTTCCACATCGGCTGCTGCATTTCCCGGAGAAGATTCAGATTGCCGGCGCGATTGTTCAATCGCTGGGGAGAAGGGACTATGATCTGGTTCGCCATGGGTTCGACCCGCACTGCCCGGCCACTACTCTTGTCACGTGGTTCGGATTCACTCATACAGATGACTCAAATGACACCTAAGTTGTATTTCGCCGGGCAAAGTCTCTGCCGGAGAAAGAATGAAAAGTTGCCCTGTGATTGTTGTCAGTTGCTTAGATTCACTTTTGTGCTCCAGCATATGTAAAGAATCGGTAAGTTTTCCGGCCCATTCGTAACCCAGAGGGTTTAGCACTTGCGTAACTGGATAATTGGGAAAGGTGAGAGAGGGTAACTCCACCATTTCCAATGGACCACTGCAAAACCGATGAGTCCGTTGTTTATTCCGCACCTCCCGGTTGGGGTTTTTGAACACGGCCAAAACCACACACCAGCAATAACCGCGCTCTTCGGGCAGACGTTACTGAGTGGTTATAATGAAATATCAGTAAATCTGGCCCCGGAGTCGCGATGCGAGAGCCGCTCGAACTAAAGAAGACGCTGAATCTTCCTAAAACCAGTTTCTCCATGAAGGCAAACCTGCCTCAAAACGAGCCTAAATTGCTCGAAGCGTGGGAGAAGCTGGGAATTTACGCGAAGATCCGCGAAGCTCGCAGAGGCTCGCCGAAGTACATCCTGCATGACGGCCCACCGTACGCGAACGGCACCATCCATGAGGGGCACGCGCTCAACAAATCGCTGAAGGATTTTGTGGTGAAGTCCAGGACCATGGCGGGTTTTGACTCTCCTTACGTTCCCGGCTGGGACTGNCACGGCCTGCCGATCGAGATCAAGGTTGACGAATCTCTCGGACGCAAAAAGCTGGAGATGTCTCCCGTCAAAGTGCGCGAAGAGTGCCGCAAGTACGCAGAGAAGTACGTCGACATCCAGCGCGAACAGTTCAAGCGCATTGGCGTCTTTGGACGGTGGGAAAAACCCTACCTCACCATGTCTCCGCAGTACGAGTCGTGGATCGTGCGCACGCTTTTTGATTTCATGGAGAACGGCGCAGTCTATAAAGGTCTCCGCCCGGTTTATTGGTGCATCTTCGATAAGACGGCGCTGGCTGAAGCTGAGATCGAATATTCCATGCACACCAGCCCCAGCGTCTGGGTGAAGTACCGTCTGACCAGCGATCCGGGAAAAATCGATCCTGCATTGGCTGGCAGGAATGTCAGCACGATTATCTGGACAACCACGCCCTGGACGCTTCCCGCTTCCATGGCCGTGGCATTCCACCCGGAATTGGAGTATGTCGCGCTGGAGCATGGAGGCGAAGTGTACATAGTGGCCGACGCGCTGGCCCAGCAGACGATCGAGAAAACGCACCTCGCCGGCGCGAAGGAAGTCGCGCGTTTTCCTGGACGCGTGATGGAGTACACCACGTTCGCCCATCCATTTCTTGAGCGAAAGATTCTGGGCGTGCTCGCGACCTACGTCACCACCGACCAGGGCACGGGCGCAGTGCACACCGCGCCGTCTCATGGCGCTGACGATTTCTATACCGGACAGAAATACAAGATCGACCAGACTTGCAATGTGGACGAGTCAGGCCGTCTGCGCAACGGACTGCCGGAATATGAAGGCAAGCGGGTGTTCGACGCCAATGCCGACGTGGTTGAACTATTGAAGTCCCGCGGAGCACTGCTTGCGTCAGAGAAGATCGAGCACTCCTATCCCCATTGCTGGCGCTGCCACAATCCGGTGATCTTCCGCGCCACGGAACAGTGGTTCATTTCCATGGAAGCTCCGGTAGTAGACGGCCGCACGTTGCGTCAAGCCTCGTTGGACGAAATCAAGAAAACGAAATGGGACCCTGCCTGGGGCGAAGAGCGTATTACGAACATGGTGGCGACGCGTCCTGATTGGTGCATCTCCAGGCAGCGAGTCTGGGGCGTGCCGATTGCCGTGTTTTTCTGTGAAGGCTGTGGCAAACTCCTGGACGCCAAGGAAGCACACACTGCGGTTGTTGACCTGTTCTCGCGTGAAGGTTCGGATTCCTGGTACAAGCACGATGCGGCGGAGATCCTTCCGCCGGGAACAAAGTGTCCGGGCTGCGGCGAAGGCAAGTTCCGAAAGGAAACCGACATCATTGACGTATGGTTTGAGTCCGGCTCAAGCCACGCAGCGGTGCTGGGCCACGAACCCGACCTTCCCTGGCCGGCGGACCTCTATCTGGAAGGCGGAGACCAATATCGGGGATGGTTCCAGTCTTCCCTGCTCTGCGCTGTGGGAACACGCGGACACGCGCCCTACCGCATGGTCGCCACCAATGGATGGACGCTGGACCCGCAAGGCCGCGCCACCTCGAAGTCGCTGGGCAACGGAATCGATCCGGTGGAGATCGCGAAACGGCTGGGCGGAGAGATTGTCCGCCTGTGGGTGGCGTCTGTCGACTTCCGCGAAGACGTGCGCGTGTCAGAAGAGCTGATGCAACGCGTTGCGGAGAACTATCGCAAGATCCGCAACACCTTCCGCTTTGTCCTTCAGAACATCACCGATTTCGATCCGGCACAGCATGCCGTGAAGTTTGAAGACATGCTGCCGCTGGACCAGTACATGCTCGGCCGCGTGCTGGAGCTGAATGTAAAGATTCGTCAGTGGTATGACGGTTTTGAATTCCATCGCATCTACCATCAGCTGAACGAGTTCTGCACGTCGGACTTGAGCAACGTGTATTTTGACGTCTTGAAAGACCGTCTTTATACCGCGGCGCCGAACTCTCGCGCACGCCGCTCGGCCCAGACTGCGGTATGGAGGATCGGCGAGACGCTGGTGCGGCTGGTCGCGCCTATCATGACTTTCACGGCGGAAGAGATCTGGTCGTATCTGCCCAAGGTGCCTGGACGTGAGGAAAGCGTTCATCTCGCGCTCTTCCCCAAGCCCGAAGACATCACCGGCATCATCGCTTCGGGGCAGGTGGAAAGCGTCACCAGCAGCTTTGGGTCCCTCATGGCCGTGCGGGACGAAGCACTCAAAGCGCTGGAAACCGCGCGCACCGAGAAACTGATTGGCAGCGCGCTGGAGGCGGTAGTCACGATTTTCGCGCCGGAAAGTCTCTATGAGTTGCTGGAACGTTATCGTCAGGACCTGCGCTTCCTGTTGATCGTATCCGGCGTCGAAGTCAGGAAGGCGACCGGCGGGAACGGAAATGCGCCTCTGCGCGTAGAAGTAAGCAAGGCGCCGGGCGGAAAGTGCGAGCGTTGCTGGAACTACTCCGAACTGGTGGGCTCGAGCGAGCGTTATCCAACAGTCTGCGAGCGCTGTCTGGCAGCTCTGAAAGAAATTGAGCAGGAGCAGCCCGCTTAGCAATCTTATAAAACGTTATGCGCAAGTATCACATCATTATTGCCGCGCTGGTGGTTGCCATGGACCAGTTCACCAAGTGGCTGGTAGCGCAGAGAATCTCGCTCCACGACAGCGTTGACGTGATTCCAGGGCTCTTCCGGCTGACCCACGTCCAGAATCAGGGAGCGGCATTCGGGCTCTTTTCCGAGTCGCCTTCAGAGTGGAAGGTCGCCATGCTGATCCTGTTTTCCGTGGCGGCGCTGGCTGTGGTGTCGGCATTGCTGTGGAAGAACGGCAATGCCATGAACGCTACCGCGATTGCGCTCTCGCTGGTCTTTGGCGGCGCGCTGGGCAATCTTTGGGACCGCGTGGCTAATGGACGCGTGATTGACTTCCTGGACTTCTATGTCGGCTCGCATCACTGGCCGGCTTTCAATGTGGCCGACAGCGCGATCGTCGTAGGTGCGCTGCTGCTGCTCAGTGAGATCTTTCTGGCTCCCCAGGAAGAAAAAGCCGTCAGCCAATGAAGATGAGCGCTCTGGCCACGACGAGGTCCATGTAGAGACGTGGCATTGCCACGTCTTACTCTGCGCACAACGAGAACCATCAGCAGGAAGGCGTCTTCATTTTTTTGTACCCGGCAGGACTTAAGGGATCAACAGTGAGACGTGGCAATGCCACGTCTCTACGTCCAGATTCTTTCTAAGCGTTTTTGTGCGTCTCTCCTCGCTCTGGCTTGTGCCACACCAATCCCGCTTTAGCCTTTCGGATAGAGCAAACGGTACATCACGGCATTGCGCATGATGGCCTGGACGTACTCGCGCGTTTCCGTGAACGGAATGGACTCGACGAACTCGTCAATGTCCTTGAAGTCACCCTGCTTGCGCCAGTTATCCACGCGATCTTCGCCGGCGTTGTAGGCGGCGAGCGCATATTCCACTTGTCCGTTGTAGTGGTCCACCATGTAGCGGAAGTAGCGCGTGCCCAGCTGCATGTTCACGCCGGGATCGAAGAGTTCATTCTGGGAGAAGCTGCGCAATTTCATTTCGCGCGCCACGTTTTTGCCGACCTTGGGCAGAAGCTGCATCAGTCCCAAAGCGTTGGCGGGTGACACCGCCCCGGGATTGAATTCTGACTCCTGCCGGATCAGCGAGGCCACCAGATAGGGATCGAGTTGATTGACCTGCGAGTGTTTTTTTAAGTCTTCCCAGAAGGGGCGGGGAAAGAGCGCTTGCCACACTGGCTTGGGGATCTGATTGATCTCGGTGCAAAAATAGCCAGGGACTGCGCGCTTCAGCGTCTCGATGCCGCGAGCGTAGCTGCCGGCATCGTCGTAGGTTTGGGCGATGGATTCCGCCTGCCAGGTCGGCGAGCCGGCTGCGGATGCCTGCAACTCTTTGACCGCGAAATCAAACAGCGCCGCGTTCGCCAGCAGCTGTGCTTTTTGCGCGCGAATGTTGTCCGCTGGCGCATCCCAATTCTGCGGAGGCCGAGGCGGCACAGGCAGCCTGTTCAGCGCCGGAGGATCAACCATGCCTTCGCTGCCCAGCTTATTCAGCCGGTCACGTCCGAGATTCGCGTAATAGAAGTAGCGAAAGTTTTCTGTAAGCTTCTGATAGTAAGCGCGCGCCAGCAGCTTGTTGCCATCATTCTCGGCCAGGCGTCCGCGCCAATAGATGGCGGCCGGGACCTCCGACGACGACGGATACAGCTCAAGCTGTTCTTCAAATAGCCGTCTGGCATCGTCCTTCTTGCCCATGCGATAGGAAAGCCACGCGACCTTCCAGTGGGCGTAGGGCGAGAAACGCCCGTCCCGTTTGCGCTGATAGATCTCCGTATACCAGCGGGACGCGGTCTCAAAATCCTGCTTCAGCATGTATTTGTTGGCGGAAGAGAGCAGGGCCTGCTGCAGCCAATCGCTCTCCGGCGCCAGCGTGCGCAACTCGGCAATGCGCTTGTCCTGGAGATCATGGTCGTTCTTCTCGCGCGCGATCTCGGAAAGAAAATACAGCGCCTGAGCCTTGGCGTCTGAGCCAACACCGGCATTTTTCAAAACAGTTTCGAAAAGACGCTGCGCGTCATCGCGCCGGTGCACGTGATACAGGGCGCTGGCATAGTCAGCCTGCATTTGCAGCATTTCTGCCGGCGGGGCCTGCTCCACCAGAGAGCTGAGTTCATCGGCGGACTGCTGATATCGCTTCCCTTTCAGCAGGGCTTGCGCGCGCGCCTTCCGGGTGGCATAGCTCCCAACCGGTTGCGCTTCACCCAGTGTGCGTAACTCAATCGCCGCTGACTCGGCCTCGAAACTCAAGGGCATCTCGAAATAGATCCGGCGGAAAATTGCGGCAGCCTTGCTCTTTTCTCCAGCAGCCGAATAGGCGCGGCCCAGAAGCAGCTCTGTGTCCGGACGGACGGGGTCTCGCCGCTTCTCCAGATAAGCGGCCGCTATCTTGGGCGATCCTGTTGCCGTGAGCGCGTCGGCGTAGAGCAGGTTCGCTTCGTGAATATAGAGAGAATCAGCGTACTTGCGTTCAAAACCCTCCAGCGTTTTCAGGACACTCGCACGGTCCGCCGCGTCGCGATACGCGGTCGCGCGCATATAGTCGAGATAATCCCCAACGATCGGACTGAGACCGGCTGAATGGTCCCAGGCCGATTGCGCTTTGGCATAGTCTTTGTCGAGATAGTGGGCATAGCCGAGCACGAGCCAGGCCAGTGGGCCAGCGTCATCTTTCTGATGTTGCCGCGCATAGGCTTCAACGCCGGCATAGGCCTGGGGTGTGCGGCTGGCCAGGAGTTGTTGCGCCATCGGCTTCAAGTCGGCTGAAGCAGTGAACGCCCGGTGAATGTGTTTGAGTTTGGGAGAGACAGCGGACTTCTTGCGCGAAGGCGAGGACTTCCGGTGCGATTGACCGGACATCCCGGCCAAGGCGACCAGGAGCAACAACGACAAAACGAATACCGAACGTCGGACTGCCACAGATTAGTTACGCGGGAAACTTGCGCCCATGAGCGAAATATCATTATCCGCCAAAATGCGAATTAATTCTTCAGTAAAATAATCAGCTGCAAGGGCGGTATTGTCGGAGTAACGCTTGTCGTAGGTCGCCCGGCTTTTTTCTATGTCGTCGCGCAGACGGTCATACAGGTTTTTTTCCTTGCGGCCCTCTGCGACCTTGGCCTGATTGTAAAGCCTGATTTCGTCGACCAGCAGTTTGGCAAACCGCCGCGCTTTCTTGTGGACCTCGGTTTCCGCCGGGGCCACTGGCGCAGGAGCAGGCGCGGGAGCAACGGGCTCGGGCGCCGATGGCTGGGCTTCCTCAGCGCCGCTGGCCTTGCGCAGTGTGACCAACTCAATCCACATCGCGGCGACCCGGGTCAGCAGATCCAGCGCCGGGGCGTCCAGGGCCCCGCCCGCCTCGGTTCCGGCATCGGCATAGACAATCGCAGCCACCTTGAGTTTCACCACCAAGGGCAGAACCACGCAATTCTCACCCGCTGGAGCAGCCACCTTGGCGACAAACCCCTCGTCGAACTCCCTGGCTGGCCCGCTCGCCGGCGCTCGGCTCTGGATGGCCTGCGCGACTAATCCGGTTCCGGTATCAAGCGCAAAAGTCTTGAGGCAATCGTTGTCGGCAAATCCCAGGGCCTGCCAGCCGGCAATAGACTTGGCCTTGACCACGAAGAGGGCGGCGCGTCCTGCGAATCGGGCCGCGCCCTCGAGCAGCCGCCGCAAAATGTCGGCCTGAGAAGAGCTCTCCTGGATCGCGGTCACAGCCGAATTCAGCAGATCGGAGGGTGAATTCTCCGGGGGCGCTAAAGCTTGCTGAAGCGCCTCAGTGGCGTAGCGCACGATCTCGGCCCGCAACCGGGGTATGCTAGCCTCAAGGACTTCCGCAATGGCTTCGTCGATAATCGTCTGGACGTCAGTGGGAGATGGCATCAGATGGCGAAGCAATTCCTACGCAAAATTTGGCTCATTTGTTACGGAGTAAAGATTACACCATTGTACGGCTCAGGCCGAAGGCTTCAAAGTCCCGTTAGAGCATACTCTTCCGTGTTGACCCGGGAGCGACACTCGCGTCCGGGCAGAATTAAGTGTAGGCTCAACAGGTACGGCTTGACTGCCGATTATCGCTCCGGCCCCAAGAAGCAGTCAGGCATCCCGGATCGACTGCGCATCTTTTCATCCCGCACGCGACACGGACATAGTAAATTATTTTGAGTCGGTATCATATGGAGACCATCCAAAAGAAAGCTGAAGATATCACCGACGAGCTAGTGCTCGTTCAGGCCGCCAAGAAAGGCGATCTGGAGGCGTTTAGCGAGCTGGTGAAACGGTATGACCGTAATGTCTTCCGCATAGCGCAGCACATTACGCACAACGAGGAAGACGCCCAGGACGTTGTCCAGGAAGCCTTTCTCAAGGCGTACACGAACCTCGCGCAGTTCCAGGGAAATTCGAAGTTCTATACCTGGCTGGTGAGGATCGCGGTCAACGAAGCGCTGATGAAGCTGCGGCGGCGCCGTTCGGACAAGACGGTTTCCATCGATGAAGACGTGGAAACCGAAGAAGGCAGCATGCCGCGCGAGGTTGCGGACTGGAGTCCCAACCCGGAACAGTTATATGGAACGTCGGAGCTGGGTGACATCCTGAAGAAAACCATTCAGGGCCTGCCTCCGGGATTCAGGACGGTGTTTGTGTTGCGCGACGTTGAAGGTTTGTCCACTGAAGAGACGGCGGAGATGCTGGGGTTAAGCATTCCTGCGGTAAAATCCAGGCTGTTGCGCGCGCGTTTACAGTTGCGCGAACGTCTGGCAAAATATTTCAAGTCCAAGCGAAGCGGAGACGGCCAACCGTGAAATGCAAAGAGTTTTTGACCGAGTTGACCGATTATCTTGACGACACCATCAGCGTCAGCATGCGCGTGGAGCTGGAAGAACACCTTCATTGGTGCCACGACTGCAAAGTCGTCCTGAACACGACCAAAAAGACGATTGAGATCTACCGCCACAATACACTTTACGAACTGCCGGAGAAGCTGCGATCACGACTGCAAGAAGCCATCCTCACCAAGTGCAAAAGCCAACAAAAGAAGCAATCCACCTGATTTTTGCTGCTTTAGGGTGTAATTTTTACCCACATTTTCGTCTTTACGCAAACTTTTCCGCCAAAATTGGCAACCCCTACGAACCTTTAGCAGCAACTCTGAATCTAATCAGTTAACGCGAACTTTGCGACTCGACCCGAAAGCGCATTCTGCTCTTGGCGAGAGGATTCAGACCCGAGGGGTGTGGTAGTTATGGCGAACCTGCTCGATATGCTATTTGGTTGCTGGCACCGAAACATCAGCTTTCCCCTGACCAGCAAGCGCGGCCAGCGCAAGTCCCCCGCTGCTTCTATTACAGGGACCTATGTTGTTTGTCTTGATTGCGGGAAGGAATTTGCGTACGACTGGGATGAGATGAAGATCCTGGGCGCACACCGCAGCAGCGCAAAGGCGCTCGCGGCGAAGGCTGCCGAGTCTTAGCCTGCATCAACAAACTCTGGCAATTTTCACCGGACGGACCGTAGGCACTGCCCGCAAGGAAGCGGTCCATTCATACGCTCGTGCATTCCAGCCAAAGCAAACAGGCGACCCACAAGGGCCGCCTGTTTCTGTTATTTGAGTTGTGATCTTTACTGGTCGCGGCGCTTCAGAGTCGGACGATCATCGCCCGTCTTGTCGCCATTATCTTTGTCTTTGCTGGAACTGGTGCTCGAAGTGCGGCGCAACGTCGGCTTGTTGCCGCCCTTCTCGTCGTCAACCTTATGACGATTCTCCAGGGCCGCCAACCGGGCTTTGACCTGGTCAAACTCCGAAGTATTCACGACGTACTGATCGCGCCCCGGAAGAATGTGAGCAATCTCCGCTTGGGACTTCTGAATCCGGTCGGGCGTCTGCGGATGTGTGGCAAATGCCTTGGCCAGCGTTCCCGGTTTCTTCTTCTCCTGCGCCTCCAGCTTCTCGAAGAAGGCGACAAAAGCGTTGGGATCGTAGCCGGCCTTGTACATGTATTGCAGGCCAAGATAGTCCGCTTCGGCTTCAAAACCGCGGCTGAAACTCAGGAACGTTAGCGGCAGCCCGATACCCACCACTTGACGAGCCGCATAGCCAATGCCGCCGCCAACAAAGATCAGGGGGATCGTCATCAGGTTGGCGATGTTAGCCCGGGTGGCGCCTCGAGTCGCGTGGCGCGCTGCAACGTGAGCGATCTCATGCGCCATCACGCCCGCCAGTTCCGCTTCTTCGTCGGCAGCCATGATCAATCCGGAGTTCACGTAAAAGAACCCGCCCGGAAGCGCGAAAGCGTTGACTTCGTCTGAATCGACAACCTTGATTGTGAACGGCACCTTGGCATCAGAATTCCGCACCAGGTTCTGCCCGATCCGGTTGATATATTCCGTGACGACCGGGTCCTGGACCATCTTCATGCTCTGCTCGATCTGCATGGCGTATTCCTTGCCCATGCGTACTTCTTTTTCGATCGAGTACCAGTCCACGCCGCCAATCTTGCGGTTGCCGATGGCGTCAACGTCGTCCTTGCCGCCGCTGTGCTTGACCTGGTCCGCGGATTGGTCGGCCGGGGCGCTCTTATCGGCTGGCTGGCTGTCGTTTGCTGGCTGGGTTGGGTTCGCCGGTTGTGTCTGACTTGCCGGCTGGCTCTGGCTCTGATCAGTTGGAGGCGTCTTTTTCGGGTCGGCCTGAGCACTCGCTAGCGTGGGCAGACTCACCCCCGCGGCCAGAATCACAGATAGCAAGAAAGCACGAAATTTCATGAAACACACTCCTGCGCGAACTAGGCTCTTAACGCGGCAAGATTCCGTAAACTCATTATACCGCCCGAACATAGCTTCCTAAATAGATTTCCGCTTGCGTGGTTTGATTCAAGAACAGAGTCTCGGGTTATCCCGCGGTCCGGTTTAATTCTCTCTGTCTTGTTGAGCGGGGTGCTGAGTTTCAGAATCTCGACCCGCTTGGCATGCCACTCGCCCGAACTGTCCTGCCCCGCTCTGACCAGGACCTCAGTCCCCACCACCAAGCGCCCTGGATTGGCTGCGCCGCGCTGGTTCTCGGGAACCGCGTTCGAAAAGACGATCTCGGCTTGCGCAACCTCTACCCGGCGCAAAAGCCGGTTGCGGCCCTGAATATAGATCCACCCGGGGATCGCCGGCGCGCCCTCCGGTGCGTCGACCACTTTGCCCTGGAAGGTGCCATCGACGGCGTAGGCTCCGGCCAGCGACAGAAGGAGAGCGGCAATGCAGCAAAGGATCCACCGCATATATTTGTTCGATGCTGCTCATGCATTAGCGGCAGGCCGATCACGCACAAAAACCGGGACTATCGTACAGGCAGGGAGCACTCCGCTCCGCATTCGGGATACTGAAAAAGCAACTCAGTCGTAATACTCAAGGCCAAGGTGCGTGATCAGCTCTTCCCCACGCAGGTGGCGCAGCGTGTTTTTGAGCTTCATGAGCTGGATGAAAAGATCGTGCTCGGGATAGAGTCCCGGCACGGTCATCGGCGATTTCAGATAGAAGCTCAGCCACTCCTGTATTCCCAGCCCGCGCAGCTCGGTGGAGCGCTTGGCGAGGTCAAGGAAGAGTACGAGATCGAGCACGATCGGCGCGGCGAGGATGGAATCGCGGCACAGGAAATCCACCTTGATCTGCATGGGATAGCCGAGCCAACCGAAGATATCAATGTTGTCCCAACCCTCTTTGTTGTCACCACGTGGCGGATAATAGTTAATGCGGACCTTGTGATAAAAATCCTTGTAGAGCTGAGGATAGAGCTCGGGTTGCAGGATGTGCTCCAGCACTGACAGCTTGGATTCCTCCTTGGTCTTGAATGAGCCTGGATCTTCCAACACCTCGCCGTCGCGATTACCGAGAATGTTGGTGGAGAACCATCCATTCAGNCCCAGCATGCGTGCTTTGAACCCGGGAGCGAGGATCGTCTTGATGAGCGTCTGGCCAGTCTTGAAGTCCTTGCCGGCGATAGGCGCGTAGTTTTTCTTCGAGAGCTCGAGCATGACCGGAAGGTCCACCGTCAGGTTGGGAGCGCCGTTGGCAAACGGTATGCCTTCCATCAGCGCCGCGTAGGCATAGATCATTGACGGCGCAATGTTGTCGTCATTCTTGAGCAGCCCGCGCTCGAATGCGGCCACGGACTCGTGCACCGCGCCTTGCTTCAGGAAGATCTCGGTCGATCCGCACCAGATCATCACCAGACGGTCCACTTTCGATTTCTTATGGAAGTCGCGGATGTCGGCGCGCAGCTGCTCCGCCAGGTCGCGCTTATTCTTGCCCTTTTTTACGTGCGTGCCGTCGAGCTTCTTGACGTATTCGTGATCGAAGACCGCCTTGCGCGGCTTGATGGACTTCAAGAACGGCTTGATCTTCTTCAGCAGGTCCTTCTCCAGCACTCCGGCGTGCATGGCGGACTCATAGGCGTCGTCCTCGAAGATGTCCCATCCGGTGAAAACAATATCTTTCAGGTTGGCGAGGGGAACAAAGTCCTTGATCTTGGGCGAGCGGCCTTCGGTGCGTTTGCCCAGCCGGACGGTCCCCATCTGCGTAAGCGAGCCAATCGGCTCCGCAATTCCCCTCCTGACGGCCTCTACGCCGGCCATGAACGTTGTGGCTACAGCACCCATACCGGGCACCATGACGCCGAGTTTTCCCTTGGCGGGAGCGATGGAAGATCCTTGCGTGGCTTCGATGATTGAATTGAGAGACATTAGAGTTTTTAAGACCATCCTGGAAAGATCTTGTGAGCAGAGCCAGTTCCTGGCGACGGATTATTGGCGATGATGTGAAATCGCCCGCACAGATTGCGCGCGTCTGTAGCGCCACGAGAGCTGATGCAAACTGTCTATCTTCTCGTATTGAGAGCGGTTTGTAAACCAATCAAGCAGTGGCGCGCATTCTGTTCTTCCAATGCGACCAGACAAACCAGGCGATTCCCAGCAGCAAGACCGCGATGATCACGAGATCCAAACGATGCAGCCAATGCTTTAGTCTGGGATCAGTGTTCCATTTTTCCCCCAGATATTTGCCTACCCACGCCAGCGCGAAGCACCAGGGCCATGAGCCGGCGAAAGTATAAAGATGGAACTTGAGCCGCGGCATCCGCGCGACTCCTGCCGGCAGCGCGATGAAGGTGCGTATGACGGGCAGCAGCCGTCCGATGAAGACCGCAGCCGAGCCATAGCGCAAGAAAAACTTGTCCGCCACTTCGAGATCGTGACGGTTCAGCAGAATGTAGCGTCCGTACTTCTCCACCAGCGGACGTCCACCGTAATTGCCGATCTCATACGCAATGATGGACCCAACATTGCACCCGATCGCGCCCGCTGTCGCCGCCCAAAATAGATTGAATTGGCCGGTGTACACCAGGTATCCGGCAAACGGCATGATGATTTCCGAGGGCAGCGGAATGCAAGCAGATTCGATTGCCATCAGCGCGGCCACGCCGAGGTATCCTCCGTGCGAGATCACGCTGATAATGAACTTGGCCAGGACAGCAATGATTTGTTCAGTCATGCGAGCGGTGAGTTAAAACTGTCCATCCTGAGTAAAGGTATAGCCGGGCAAGGTCATTCCGTCGTCGGTCTTGGAGACCTTCACGCGGATGGTCTCGGCCTGGGGAGCACTGAAGTCGGCCGGACGCAGCATGGCGTACTGGGTAAAAACCTCGCTATAAATCTTGGTGACGAGAAAATTGCTGCCGCTTGCGTCATCCCGCCAGACCTGTCCTGCCTGAATCGACTTCACGCCCATGAGCACCAAGACTACACACTGCCGATCAATCCGGCAAATTACCATTGAGCAGCTCGTGAATGCCTCCCGCGGGACACCGCACTCCGACATAAAACGTCCCAAACAAGGCGTACACTGCACTGACTTCGTCAAAACGCATCTCGTAGATCAGTTTCTTGAAGACCAGAGGATCGTCGGCGAATAGGTCAACGCCCCACTCCCAATCGTCAAACCCGATCGATCCGGTAATGATTTGTTTCACCGTCCCCGCGTAGCGACGCCCGACCATGCCGTGCTCTTCCATCTGCCGCTGCCGTTCTTCAATGGGCAGGCTGTACCAATTCTTCTCTTCCCCGCGTTTGCGGTCCATGGGATAAAAGCAGATGTAGCGCGACGGCGGAATCTGCGGAAAAAGCCGCGGCGCCATGGCTTCTTTCTGCCGCCTCATGGTCTCTACCACAATTTCGTTCCACTCGGAGGAGTGCGGCTCAAGGCCCTGGTCACGCAAGGTGCGATAGAGCTTGACCGAAGANTCATAGAGTCCCAACTCCACCACGGACAGGTAGGACGTAGTCTGCTCCAGAAAATCGCTGATACGAAGCCGTGACAGCGCCAGCTCCGCATGCTTGAGATCAACAAAAGAATTACGGAAGTGCAAAAGCAGCAAGTCCGCTTTGTGCCCCAGCACGGAGAACAGCGCGCTCTGGCCGCTAACGTCATGCTCCAACTTCTCCAGTGCCGCGCCTGCTTCGCCTGCAATTTCGTTTCTCTGGGCATCCGTCAGCTTGCGCCACTCCGCCCAGCGGAAGCGAAACATCTGGTGCAATACGCTGGAGCCTTCCAGCGTGAGCGGCACGGCATGCAGTTCGGTGGAGAGTGGTTTGATTTCGGCTTTGGTGGATGACATCGGTGGGCCTCTGTTATTGTGATTGTCAGCGCGCTATCTTGACTTGATCTTACATGCCCGGAACCGGAGCTAAAACCCGCAAAGCAGCCAAGCCAGCAAAAACCAGCCAGGCGAAAAACGTCTACAACCCGCTGGCGCCCGAGCGCGTTAAAGATATCCTACAACGGCTTGACCACGCTTATCCCGGCGCCACTTGCGCCTTGAAACACTCGAGCGCCTGGGAGCTGCTGGTTGCAACCATACTCTCGGCCCAATGTACGGATGTTCGTGTGAATATCGTCACGCCAGAACTGTTCAAGCAATACCCGACCCCTGAGGCCATTGCCGCTTTGCAGCCGGAGGAGCTTGAGCCGATCATTCGGACCACGGGGTTCTTCCGCAACAAATCCAAATCGGTGGTCGGCGCAGCCAAAAGGCTGATGGAAGTCTTTCACGGCAAAGTCCCCGACGATATGACGAACTTGCTGTCCCTTCCCGGCGTCGCGCGTAAGACAGCCAACGTGGTTCTGGGGACGTGGTTCAAAAAAGCGGTGGGCGTGGTAGTAGATACGCATGTCCACAGGATTTCTCGGCGGCTGGAACTGACCAGGAGTGACGATCCGAAAAACATTGAGCAGGACCTGATGAAGGTGATCCCGCAGGAGAAATGGATCGACTACTCGCACCAGATTATCCATCACGGACGCGCGGTATGCGTTGCCCGCCGCCCTAAATGCGCCCAATGCACGCTGGAAAACATCTGCCATGCCGCGGACAAAACGTGGTCCACCGTGGAAATTCACAAGGCCGCGACGCCTTGAGTCATTTGGCCTTACCCGCCAGGCGATCGTTTCGAAGCTGCTTCAACGTGCTCAACAGGTCTGTGTGTTCGCCCAAATTCGGGTAACTGAAATTCACAAAAAGCCATCGCCCGCCTGTAAGCTCTAACTCTGGTACTACGTCTGCCTTGGCCTGTTTCTCGCAGGAGCTTCCGAAAACCTCGACCTGGCATTTGCTGCCCGTAATCGTGACTTTCTTGAGTGAATACGGTTCACAAGTATCCTGACCGCCAAGAAATGGGTCGAAGTCCAGGCCCACGATCTCATCCGCCTTCTTCTGCGCATTGGAATCTTCCGTGAGGCTGCGGGTGAGTTCAGAACTGAATGCGGAGCGCTTATATTTGAGAGCGCTATCTGATGAGCGTCCTGCGTGAGCGTGGACCGCTTTGGGAACATACCAGTCATAGAATGTTTGCACGAACTTGCGGCATGACTCCTGGCTGTCGGCCTTCTTTTGCGCTTGCGCCAGGAGCGGGCATGCGGCAGCAAAAAACAATAAGCTCCAGAACACCAGGATCGCGGACGTTTTCATAGGGTTCCTCTTTTGTCCTCAGAACGGATTTTATTGATAATCAAGGAAATTATGGTAAAGACTTGCAGGCCCTTATTTATATACAAATTGTTTGCGGTCCTCGCCAGTGCGGTTTTCGTGGCTACTGGCGCTCTCGCGCAGACGCGTCCGCTTCCACCCGACAAACCTGCGCCAACAGCCTTCCTCACCGATCCTGCACAGCTCACAGCCAAGCAGAGATTCAATGTCCAGCCGCTGACGATCGACAAGCTCTACATGACGCGCGCCATTGGCGACAGCGCATGGTCGCCAGACGGCAAGCAGGTCGCGTTCGTCAGCAATATCACGGGACGCGAAAATATCTGGCTTGTCTCTTCCGAGAGTGGATGGCCCACACAGCTTACCGTGAGCAATCAACGGCAGATCACTCCCGCGTGGTCGCCCAACGGCACATGGATCGCCTACGCCTCCGACTACGACGGCAACGAGCAGTGGGACCTCTTTCTGGTTTCTCCCCAGAATGGACAGCTAGTCAATCTCACGAACACGCCAGAGATTTCAGAAGAAGGCCCAGTCTGGTCGCCGGACGGCAGCAAATTGGCCTTCAGATCAAAAGCCAAAGACGCTTCCTTCAGCGAACTTTGTTCTATTGATATTGGTTCCCGGAAGGTCACGCGTCTCGCGACCAATGCGTCGAAGCAGGGCAGCAGCGGCAATCCCATCTGGTCCCGAGACGGTAAGAGCATCGTTTTTACACAGACTGACGCCTCTTTCACGAACAGCAACATCTTCATTGCCGACCTCGCCAGCGGCAGCGCAACGAACCTGACGCCACATCAGGGCGAGCAGACCTACACTGCCACCGACATTTCGCCCGACGGCAAGACTCTACTCCTCACATCGAATGCGGGCAATGGGTACAACAACGTGGGTCTTCTGGAGATTGCGACGCACAAGATTGCGTGGCTGACCAATGAGAAATGGGAAACCACCGCAGGAAAGTTCTCGCCGGACGGCAAGCGGCTTACGTGGACTGCCAATGTTGACGGAAATGTGGANATCTTTTTGTACGACCGGCAGTCGCGGCAGACAACGACTCTGCCCGTCACCCAGGGCGTCAACACTTTGGCGGGAGCAGAGTCGCCATTCACTCGCGATGGATCGCATTTGCTCTATGGCCACGAAGCAGCCGACTCTCCTAACGATCTCTGGCTCTATGACTTCGCCACACGGGAGTCGCGTCAGGTCACACATTCTCTGGTCGCCGGAGTCCACAGAGAGGACATGGTCCAGCCGTTCCTGGCGCACTATCCCAGCAAGGATGGGAAGTGGCAGATACCAGCTTTCGTTTATGTTCCCTACAACGCTGAACGCAATGCGAAGAATGCTGCCGTCGTGTTCATTCATGGCGGCCCCAACGTCCAGATTCAGAACTACTTCATCAGAAGCGTGCAATATCTGGTGAACCAGGGCTTCTTTGTGATCGTGCCTAATTACCGCGGGTCCACAGGCTATAGCAAGGAATATCGGGACGCCAGCCGCTTCGACATGGGCGGCGGAGACCTGGATGACATTGTCTCCTCCGCTGACTGGATGGTCCAAACCGGGTTCATTGATCCGCAAAAAATTGCTGTGATGGGCGCCAGCTATGGCGG
>JGI25616J43925_10000253_pt1 | contig 18180 bp, 17 predicted proteins | sample GraSoi2013_100cm_FD_43925 | JGI IMG/M metagenome (IMG submission 43925) | reverse complement strand
CATTTACGTCAAGATTCCGGTGACGAACACAAAGAGGGAATTCTGCGGCCCGCTCGTGGAACGCCTCTCTCGCGCCGGCATCCAGGTCAACGTGACCGCGCTGATGACTGTCGATCAGGTGAAGCGCGTCACCGAGCGGCTCGCTTCCGATACCCCGGCAATCATCTCCGTGTTTGCGGGGCGCATCGCCGATACCGGGCGCGATCCGATGCCGATCATGGCCGCGTCCGTAAAGGCGATGAAAGCAAAGCCGAAGGCCGAGCTCATCTGGGCAAGCCCGCGCGAGTTACTCAACATCTTTCAGGCGGGCGAAGTGGGCTGCAATATCATCACGGCGACGAACGACATCCTGAAGAAACTGTCGCTGGTCGGCAAGGATCTCGATGGCTATTCGCTCGAAACGGTCGAGATGTTCTACAAGGACGCCAAGGCGGCCGGCTACAGTATCGCCACCCGTGCGGCGGCCTGAGTCGAACGTATTTCATCAGCCATCGGAAGGGTCATGTTCAAGAACGTTCTCGTCACCGGCGGCGCCGGTTACGTCGGCAGCCTGCTGGCTCCGCAATTGCTCGACCTGGGATACAAGGTTACCGTGTACGACATCATGTATTTCGGGGACGCGTTTCTGCCGAAAGCCAACCCGAACCTCAAGATCGTCCATGGCGACATCCGGGACGTGAAGAACCTTTCGGAATCGCTCGAGGGTATCGACGTCGTGATCAATCTGGCATGCATTTCCAACGATGCCAGCTTCGAGCTCGACGAGAAGCTCTCGACCTCGATCAACCTCGATGCCTTCGAGCCCATGGTGATCGCGGCGAAACAGGCCGGCGTGAAGCGCTTCATCTACGCCTCATCGAGCTCGGTCTACGGGGTATCGGACGCGCCCGACGTGACGGAGGAGCACCCGCTTGTCCCGCTTACGCTCTACAACAGGTACAAGGGCATGTGCGAGCCGCGCCTGTTCAAGCATCAGTCGCCCGGTTTCGTTTGCGTAACGATCCGCCCGGCAACCCTTTGCGGCTTCGCGCCCCGCCAGCGCATGGACCTTTCGGTCAACATCCTGACCAACCATGCGATCAACAACCGGAAAATCACCGTCTTCGGCGGCGCGCAGAAGCGGCCGAACCTGCACATCCAGGACATGGTGGATCTGTACAAAATCCTGCTCACCGTGCCCAATGCGAAGATCGCCGGCCAGATTTTCAACGCCGGCTTCCAGAACATGTCGATCATGGAGATCGCGCAGATCGCGAAGCGCGTGGTGCAGGAAATGTTCCCCGAAAAGGGCGAGATCCCGATCGTCACTACGCCGACGGACGACATCCGCTCCTACCATGTGAATTCGGACAAGATTCAGCGCGTGCTGGGCTTCAAGCCCAAGCACAGCATCGAAGACGCCGTGCGCGACCTCTGCACCGCCTTCAAGGCGGGCAAGCTCCCGAACAGCATGGATGACACGTTCTACTTCAACGTCCGGCGTCTTAAATCCCTGAAGGCGGCATGACGGCCCGGCCCATCGCGGTCGTGACCGGCGGGGCCGGCTTTATCGGCAGCCACGTGGTCGACGCGCTCGTCGAGCGCGGGTTTTCGGTGCGTGCGATCGACAATCTCGTCGGCGGACGCGAGCAGAACCTCGCTCGACACGTCGACAACCCGGACGTCATCCTTGAGAAGCGGGACATTCGCAGCTACGCCGCGAACGATGCCTTGTTCCAGGGCGCGCGCTACGTGTTCCACTTCGCGGGTATCGGCGATATCGTGCCGTCCATCGAGCAGCCGCTCGAGTATCTGTCGGCGAACGTGCAGGGAACGGCGCACATGCTCGAATGCGCCCGGCACGCGCGCGTGGGCAAATTCGTATACGCGGCCTCCTCATCCTGCTATGGATTGGCAAAGGTGCCCACGCGCGAGGACCATCCGATCGAACCGCGTTACCCATACGCGCTCTCAAAGTATCTGGGCGAGCAGGCCGCGTTTCACTGGCATCTTGTCTATAAGCTCCCGGTCAACTCGATCCGGATCTTCAATGCCTATGGCACGCGCTCGCGCACTTCGGGCGCCTACGGCGCCGTGTTCGGCGTGTTTTTACGCCAGAAGCTGGCGGGCAAGCCCTATACGGTCGTGGGCGACGGCACGCAGCGGCGCGATTTTCTTTACGTCACGGACGTGGCTTCGGCATTTCTCGCCGCCGCGGAGACGCCGCGCGTCGGCCACGTATTCAACCTCGGCGCCGGCAAGCCGCAGTCGGTGAACCGGCTGGTCGAACTCCTGGGGGGGCAAAAAATCCACATCCCGAAACGCCCCGGAGAGCCCGACTGCACCTGGGCCGATATCGCGCGGATCACCTCGGAGCTCGAATGGCACCCGCGGGTGAGCTTCGAAGAGGGGGTGGCGAAAATTCTCGCCGACATCGACTACTGGCGCAACGCGCCGCTCTGGGACCCGGATTCGATCGCGAAAGCGACCAAGACCTGGTTCGAGTATCTGTCGCCCCAAGGACACGGCTGATGGATGCCGCCAGCAAAGGCTTGTTCTCGCACAAGATCAAGACCCCGGATGAGGTGCGCAACGCGATCGGCCCGCGACCACGGAAGAAAAAGGTCATCATGTGCCACGGCACCTTCGACGTCGTTCATCCGGGACACGTCCGGCACCTGCTCTACGCCAAGACCAAAGCTGCCGTCCTGATCGCCAGCCTCACGGCCGACGAACACATCACGAAGGGCAACATGCGGCCCTACGTTCCCGAGGAGTTGCGCGCGGTCAATCTCGCCGCATTGGAAATGGTCGATTACGTGATCATCGATCATGATCCGACGCCGCTCCGGAATCTCGCGTTGATCCAGCCGGACTTTTTTGCGAAGGGCTACGAGTACACGGTGGGCTCGATCCATCCCAAGACCCAGGAAGAGATCGGTGTCCTCGAGTCCTACGGCGGCGAGGTGATCTTCACGCCGGGCGACATTGTCTATTCATCTTCCGCCCTGATCGAGCTTGCCCCACCTTCGATCTCAGTGGAAAAGCTGATCGTGCTGATGCAGGCCGAAGGCGTGACGTTCAAGGACCTGCGCGACGCGCTCCTCAAGCTGAAAGGTTTGCGCGCTCACGTTATCGGCGACACGATCGTAGACAGCTACACCTACTGCAGCATGATCGGTGGTATGACCAAAACGCCGACCATGAGCGTTCGTTACGAAAGGAAGGTGGATTTTTCCGGCGGTGCGGCGGTTGTGGCCAAACACCTGTGTTCAGCCGGCGCCGACGTCACTTTTTCCACCGTGCTCGGCAACGATCCTCTGAAAACCTTCGTATTGGACGATCTAAAGGCTCATGGCGTGCGGTGCCTGCCGATCATCGACGAGACGCGCCCGACCACCAACAAGAACGCGATCATCGCGGAAACCTACCGCCTGCTGAAAATCGACACGCTCGACAACCGCTCGATCTCGGACAAGATCGTCGAACAATTGAAACGGCAGATCGTCGAGACAAAATCCGACGCGGTGGTGTTCAGCGACTTTCGCCACGGCGTTTTTAACCGCAGCACCGTCCCGCAGCTCACCGCGGCGATTCCCGCTGGCGTATTCCGGGTCGCGGACAGCCAGGTGGCGAGCCGGTGGGGGAATATCCTCGAATTCCAGGATTTCGATCTCATCACGCCGAACGAGCGCGAAGCCCGGTTCGCACTCGGGGACCAGGATTCGGTCGTGAGGCCGCTCGCGCTGGAGCTCCACAAGCGCGCGCGCTGCAAGACGCTGATTCTCAAGCTGGGCGATCGCGGGATCATTACCTACCGTTCCGACTCGCCGGTCGACTACCGGGCGTTTTTCACCATTGAAAGCTTCGCCGGCGGAGTGATCGATACGGTCGGTGCCGGCGACGCGCTCCTCGCTTACGCGACGCTTGCGATGGTGGCGACCAAGAACGACGTGGTCGCTTCCATCCTCGGCAGCATCGCTGCCGGCGTGGAGTGCGAGCACGACGGCAATTGGCCGGTCCTGCCTGACCAGGTAGTGAAAAAGATAGACGCGGTCGAGAAGAACGTCCGCTACGAGTGACGGGGCTTCACCGATGCGGGTGATCGTAGTGGGGCTAGGGGTGCAGGGTAAGAAGCGCCTCGCGGTCGCCGGAAGGGAAGCTGTCGCAACCGTTGATCCAGTCAACACCGAAGCGCAGTACCGGCGCATCGAGGACGTGCCGCTGGACGCCTACGATGCAGCGTTGGTGTGCACACCCGATGAAGCCAAGATTGGCCTGCTCACTCATCTCCTTGCCAATCGCAAGCACCTGCTCGTCGAGAAGCCGCTTTTTGCCGATGATCCCGCGGACCTGCAGCGCCTGAAAAGGCTCGCCGAAGCCAACCGCACGGTCTGCTACACCGCCTATAACCATCGCTTCGAGCCGCACTTCGTGCGCATGAAGGAGTTGATTGTGTCAGGCCGGCTGGGTCGTATCTACAGCGTCCGAATGTTCTACGGAAACGGCACCGCGCGGCTGGTGCGCGACTCGGCCTGGCGCGACAAGGGCGCGGGCGTCCTGCCCGATCTCGGCTCGCATCTGCTCGACACCGCGCTGTTCTGGTTCGGCCGTTCCTCGGCGCCGTTCAATGTATTCTCGGCGAACCGGTTCGAGAACCGTGCCTTCGACCACGTTTCATTCGGAGCGACCGGCTCGCCTCTGCTGCAGATGGAAGTGACGCTGCTGTCGTGGCGCAACCACTTCTACGCGGACGTGTTCGCCGAAGCCGGCAGCGCGCACATTCAATCGCTATGCAAATGGGGACCGAGCACATTCACAGTACGCAAGCGCAAGCTCCCGAGCGGCCGCCCCGATGAAGAGCCGGTCACGCTCGAGCAACCCGATCCGACCTGGGAGGCCGAATACCGGCACTTCAAGCAGCTTTGCGCGACGGGCGGCAACAACATCGACAACGATATCTGGATCAACGACGTGCTCGCCGGTCTCTCCCGGCGCGCTCTGAAGGGCATGCAATGACCAAGCCCGTGTTCGGCTTCGCCGGCATGACCCACCTTGGGCTCGTCTCGGGGGTCTGCGCCGCGGAGAAGGGTTTCAGGGCGATCTGCTTCGATCCCGACCCCGCACTAACGGCGTCGCTCGCCAGGGGCGAGCTCCCGGTGTCGGAGCCCGGACTTCCCGAGCTTCTCGCGAAAAACAAGGAGCGGCTTACGTTCACGCCGGATTCAGCGGTGCTTTCGACCTGCGACGTCGTCTACGTCGCTCCGGACGTGCCGACCGACGACCAGGGCCGCAGCGACCTTCGTACGGTCGATGCGATGCTCGACTCCGCGTTCGGCACAACCCGCAAGGACGCCGCCGTCGTCGTCTTGTCCCAGGTGCCGCCGGGCTATACCCGCGGGAAGCAACAACCCGGCAGGTCTTTGTACTATGAAGTCGAAACGCTGATCTTCGGGCGCGCGGTCGAACGAGCGCTGAACCCCGAGCGCTACATTGTCGGCTGCGCGGACCCCGTGCACCCTCTTCCCGCTGCGTACGCCGCGTTCTTGGGCGCCCACCGCTGCCCGNTCCTGGCGATGCGATTCGAGAGCGCGGAGCTCGCCAAGATCTCGATCAACATGTGCCTGGTCGCCTCGGTGAGCACCGCCAACACTTTGGCCGAGCTATGCGAGCATATCGGCGCGGACTGGTCGGAAATCGTACCCGCTCTCATGCTGGACAAGCGGATAGGACAGTACGCCTATCTCGCCGCCGGCCTCGGCATTGCCGGCGGAAACCTCGAGCGCGACCTCGCCACGATCTGCAACGTCGCAGACGGGCACGGCACCGACGCCAACGTCGTACGCGCCTGGATCGCAAATAGCCGTCACCGCCGTGACTGGGCCCTGCAGACGCTCCACAGGGTAGTGCTCTCCAAGGTAGACGACCCGGTCATCGCGGTACTTGGACTCGCCTACAAGCAGGATACCCACTCGACGAAGAATTCGGCGTCGCTCGCGCTTCTTGGGCACCTTCAGCCGTTCCGTGTGCGCGTATTCGATCCCGTCGTTCCCTCATCGGCGATACCGAACCCGAGGTGCCATGCCGCGACTTCGGAACTCGATGCGTGCGAGGGCGCGGATGCGCTCGCGGTCATGACGCCCTGGGCGCAGTTCGGGAAGCTCGATCCGGAGCAGATTGCGCGCCGGATGCGCGGCAAGTCGATTCTCGATCCCTACGCCGTGCTGAAAGCCGCGGCCTGCCGCGCCGCGGGGCTCGAATGCCATACGCTCGGGATGAAATCCCGGCGGAAGGGACAATGATCGCTCATCAGAACCCGACCCCCCGGAAGCCGGAGCGAGTCGTGTTGCTCGGCGCCCGGGGCTTCATCGGTGCCGCGATCCGCGGCCAGCTGAAGGGCCACGGTATCCCGAACCTGGCGCTGACGTCCTCCGATCTGAACCTGTCGGATGCCTCTGCCGGGGAGAAGCTCGCTGCGATCCTCACCCCAAGCGATGCCGTCGTGATGCTCGCCGCGCTCACGCCCGACAAGGGCCGCGACATCGCGACGATGATGAAGAACTTTGCCATGATGCAAACCGTATGCGCCGCGGTCGGCAAGATCGGCTCCGGGCACTTCGTGTATTTCAGCTCGGATGCCGTCTACAACGGCGCGGACAGCCGCGTCACCGAAGAGACCCCCGCTTCGCCGCAGGACCTTTACGGCGCGACGCACTACACGCGCGAGATCATGGCGCGCAGCCTTGCCAAGATTCCGGTGCTGGTTCTGCGCCCGACGCTGATCTACGGGCTCGACGATACGCACAATTCGTATGGCCCGAACCGATTTCGGCGCGCGGCGCAGAAAGACGGCAAGGTCATCCTGTTCGGCGGCGGCGAGGAGACGCGCGATCACATCCACGTGGATGACGTCGCCGCGCTCGCCGTGCGCTGCCTGTTCCACCGCAGCACGGGGACTCTCAACGTTGCTACGGGGATTTCGCATTCCTTCTACGAAGTTGCGGAAGTGGTAAGCAGACAGTTCAAGAACTCCGTGGAGATCGTCAAGACGCCACGCACGAATCCAGTCACGCACCGGCACTACGACGTGGCCAACACGATCAAGGCGTTTCCGGATATCTGTTTTATTTCTTTGGAGGACGGCGTCGCGCGCGTGCACCGCGAGATGCTGGAGAAGGGCTGATGGCCGAAGTCGATCTTCTCCGAAGGCTGCCAAAGGCAAAACGGGACATCCGCGCGCGTTTTCTAGCAAAGACCGAGGAGCGGGTTGCGGCCGCCTGCCGGTTCGGCGAAATGTATTTCGACGGTCCGCGCGAGTACGGTTACGGGGGATACCGGTATGACGGCCGCTGGATTCCGGTGGCAGAGGACATCATCCGGCATTTCGGTCTCAAGGCCGGCAACCGGATCCTCGACGTCGGTTGTGCCAAGGGTTTTCTCGTCAAAGACCTGATGAAAGTGTGCCCCGGACTCGAGGCGTTCGGGCTCGACGTTTCGGAATACGCCCTGATACGCTGCGAGAAGGAAGTGATCGGCCGCCTTCACCTGGGAACCGCCGCGAGGCTGCCCTTTCCGGACAACTCGTTCGACGCCGTGCTTTCGATCAACACGATCCACAACCTCGATCGCGATAGCGTCATAACCGCGCTGCGCGAGATCGAGCGCCTCGCTCCCGGGCGCGCATTCGTCCAAGTGGACGCATACCATACGCCGGAACAACGTGAACTCTTTGAGCAGTGGGTCCTGACCGCCAAGTTCCACGATTATCCGCGCGGCTGGCTCGGCGTCTTCGAAGAAGCGGGTTACACTGGCGACTGGAACTGGACGGTGCTCGAGGCTTGAGCATTTGTAAACACCGGGAAACGGATGAAGAAATACGCGATTCTTGGAGGGGGCGGCTCTTTCGGCATCCACACCGCCCTGTACCTGCTCGATCATGCGGACCCGAGCCTCGTGATCGGCGTGGGGCGCAATCCGCTGCGACCCGAGCCTTTCTCCCTGAACGTGGAAAAACGCAAGAACTACCGCTACCACGCCTATCACATCACCTATGAGCTGGATCTTCTTCTCGAGCTTCTCGACAAGGAAAAGCCGCAAGTGATCATCAATTACGCGGCCCAGGGAGAGGGCGCCGTTTCCTGGAAGCATTCCTGGCGATTCTTCGAAACCAACTCGATGGCGCTCGCCCGACTGTGCGAAGAGCTGATGAAGCGCAGTTGGCTTGAGCGCTTCATTCAGATCGGCACCTCGGAGATGTACGGATCCGTGGAGCACGCGGCGACCGAGGACGAGCCGATCAAGCCGACCAGTCCCTACGCGGCGTCGAAGGTCGCCTTCGACATGTATCTCGCTTCGGTTCACAAGTTTCTCAAGTTCCCCATGAACGTGATCCGCCCGTCGAACGCATACTGTCCGGGCCAGCTGCTCCACCGCGTCGTTCCGAAGGCCATCATTTGCGGCCTCACAGGGACGAAACTTCCGCTCCAGGGAGGCGGGCGAGCCGAGAAGTCCTATATTCACGCGCGCGATCTCGCGAGGGCCATACATCTGGTCGCCGAAAAAGCTCCGCTCGGGAATATCTACAACGCCGGTCCCGCCGAGCCGACCAGCATCCGGGGCGTGGTCGAGCTGTGCGCCGAAGCGCTCGACATGCCCTTTACGCAGCTGTGCGAGATGGCACCGGACAGGCTCGGACAGGATTCGCGCTATTGGCTGGACTCAAGCGCGATCAAGCGCGACGTAGGCTGGGGGCCGCAGATCGGCTGGAAGGAAGGGCTGGACGAGATGGTGGCCTGGGGCCGCAGATACCTCGACCAGTTGAAAGACTGGCCGAAGGACTATGTTCTGCGCGGGTAGCCTCGCCAGTCGTCCGAGCTCACGGTGCCCCGGCCCCCCGCAAGACACGCAGCACGAGGAGATGCCCCGCCGGCGGATTATTTCGCCTGCGCGGACGGACCGCTCAAGCCGGCCGATGCGGTCGCGGCCCTGCTCGTTCTCGATGACGGCCGCTATGTGATGCAGCTGCGCGACACCTTGCCCAATATCTTCTATCCGAATCATTGGGGCTGCTTCGGCGGCGCCGTGGACGCCGGCGAGCGGCCGCTCGAAGCGCTCAGGCGCGAGCTGCGCGAGGAGCTCGAATACGAGCTCGACGATGCCAGCGAGTTCACGCGATTCGATTTCGACTTCACTCGGCTCGGACAGCCCAAGGTGTCCCGCATCTATTTCGAGGTTTCCGTCCCAGTGCGAGCCTTCACGCATTTCGTCCTGCACGAGGGTGCCGACATGCAGGCGCTCACGGGACAAGATCTCTTGGTCGGAAGGCAGACCACGCCTTACGACGCATTTGCGGTCTGGATGCACATGAGCAAGCGTCGATTCGGTTCGACTCCGGACTAGAAAACCCATGGGAACTCTGACTCACGAAGCGATCCTCAAGGCGGGCCTTTATGAATCGCTTTCGATCGCGGACGGCGAGGCCGGGACGGCCAAGTCGTTGCACCGCTTCATGTTGCGGCTACGCCAATGCGAGGAGGCGCTTGCGCGCGAATATCATCCAGCCGATCAGATGCGCTGCCCCGTTCATTTCTGCGTCGGGCAGGAGGCAGTTCCGGCGGCGCTGTCGCTGCTGCTGCGCGACAGCGACTATCTCTACTCGCATCATCGCTCGCACGGCTATTACCTCGCCAAGCACGCGCCCATGCCGGCCTTGTTCGCGGAACTCTACGGCAAGCAGACCGGCGCAAACGCCGGACTCGCGGGATCGCAGGACATCTCGTTTCCGTCGCGTCATTTCTTCAGCGGTGCCATTCTCGCCGGCGCAACCGCAATCTCGCTGGGCTCGGCGTTTGCGTTCCAGCTTCGGGGGACGGACCAGGTGGCCGTGGCGGGGTTCGGGGAGTCGGCGACCGATGAAGGCATTTTCTGGGAGACGGTGAACTACGCGGCACTCGCCAAGCTCCCGCTCGTGCTCGTTTGCGAGAACAACAACTACTCGGTATTCTCGCCCCAGCTCAAGCGCCAGTCCCTGGACAACATCAGCGAGCGGGTGAGGACTTTCGGCATCACGAGCGCGGCGATCTTCGGCAACGACGCGATGCTGGTCCACCGCACGTTGCGCGACGCGATCGCCCGCGCACGCGGCGGCGAAGGACCGACCTTCGTCGAGGCCTACACCTATCGGTGGAGCGGGCACTACGGCCCCGCAAGCGACGACCTCGTTGGTTATCGTGCGCCCGAAGAGCTGGAGGCGTGGAAGCGGAATTGCCCTATCAAGCTGATCGAGAAGGCGCTGCGGGCGAAAAGCCTGCTTGCCGATGCGGAGAACGAGCGACTTCTGCGCGAGATCTCGATGGAGATCGAAGAGTGCTTCCGTTTCGCAAAATCGAGCCCGTTTCCACCGACGCCAGACTGGACCGCGCTCAATCTCTCGAGCGCGACACCGGAAGCCGATCGGTTGCTCGCCGATATCGACCTGGGCGACTTCGATGCACACCAGGAATCGACTCAGGCGAAGGGTTACTGAAACCGGAGCGCAACTGAAATGTTGCCGAAACGCAAAACGCCGTCGCGGGACGCTCCAGGGGCCGCACACCCCGAGGCCAGCTATGCCGACGCGCTCAGGCAGGGGCTCGAGCAAGCGATGGATCTCAGCGACCGGGTAGTCGTAGTGGGTCAGCTGGTTGATTACGCGCCGGGCGTGTTCGGCTCGACGACCGGCCTCGTCGAGCGCTTCGGCACCGAACGCGTTCGCGACTTTCCGGTGTCCGAGAGCGCCATGACCGCGCTCGGCATTGGCGCCGCCGTCGCGGGCATGCGGCCGGTGTTGGTGCACCATCGCCTCGATTTCATGCTCTATTCGATAGATGCTATCGTCAACTGGCTTTCGCTCTGGCGTTTCAAATCCAACGGAGCATCGTCGGCGCCGGTGACGATCCGGGCGATCGTCGGGCGCGGCTGGGGACAGGGTCCGCAGCATTCTAAGAGCCTGCATGCGTGGTTTGCCCATGTTCCGGGACTCAAAGTCGCCATGCCCGCGACCGCCTTTGACGCCAAAGGCCTCTTGCTCGAGAGCATATTCGGCGAGGACCCGGTGATCATGATCGAGCACAGGTCGCTGTTCGGTCTGAAAGACCGCGTACCTGAATTCCCCTACCGGGTTCGCTTCGGGCAGGCTGCGGTGCGCCGGGCCGGCGCGGACCTCACCCTGGTCGGAGCCGGCGTCATGGTTCCGTTCGCTCTCCGGGTCGCCGCGCAGCTCGCCGAACACCGCGTCGAGGCCGAGGTGATCGATCTGCGGACCATTTCGCCTCTGGACTTGGAAACGGTGCTGAGTTCCGTGGAGAAAACCGGCCGTCTGGCGGTGCTCGATCCGACGTGGGGGTCGTTCGGCATGGCTGCCGAAGTAATCTCGCGTGTCGCCGAACGCCGGCGCGGTTCGCTGCGCGCCGATCCGGTTCGAATCGCTCACCCGGACAGCCATACGCCCATGAGCTCGGCGCTGGAAGCGGTGTACTACCCGGAGCAGTCCTCCGTCGTCGAACGACTGCGCGCACTTGTCTCGGGCAGATGAACCCATGAAGCGAAAAACCCGCGAGCCCCAGTATCGACGAATCCTCGAAAAATTCGAAGAGAAAGGACTCGAGAACCTCGGGCTCATGACCAGTCAGGCGTGGGACGACGATCCGAAGCGGCTCGCGTTCACGCTTGCCCGCTACAAATTCGTAGCGAAAATGCTGAGCGGCCGAAGCCGTGTGCTCGAGGTCGGATGCGCGGACGCTTTTGGAACCCGAATCGTTTGCCAGGAGGTCGGCGAAGTGACTGCCGTGGACTTCGACCCGATCTTCGTCGAAGACGCCAACAAGCGCATGCGCTCCAAATGGCGTTTCAACTGCTTTGAACACGACATGCTCGCGGGTCCGGTGCCGGGTAAATTCAACGGGGTGTTCGCGCTGGATGTGCTCGAGCACATCGTTCCGGAGGACGAGGCAAAGTTTTTGGAAAACCTGACGGCTTCGCTCGCTCCTCACGGTGTGGCCATCATCGGCATGCCTTCGATCGAATCGCAGGCTTACGCCTCGGACATCAGCCGCGCCGGCCACGTCAATTGCAAATCCATGCCCGACCTGAAAAAGACGATGGAGAAATACTTCTTCAACGTCTTCATGTTCTCGATGAACGATGAAGTCGTTCACACGGGTTATCACAAGATGGCTCAATACCTGATGGCCCTATGCTGCGAACGGCGTTGACGTACGGNTCGCGTTAGCTCCTTGATTTCGAGTTGCATCAACTGCGGCGTGGACCTACTTCTCGGGAGTAATTCTACGAAGGTAAGTCTCCCACCTTTCATTGCCGCAAACGGTTTTTGAGATGGATACCAATCGTACAATCAGCCTCAGAATCAAAGGCAGCCTAAAGCGGTTTGAAATCGATCGTGCCGTTTTCTTTGGATTGTTGGCAAGAATTTGGGGACTGACCGCCGGCGGAGTAACTGCCGTTCTCATAGCAACTCATTTCTCGCCAGAAACTCAAGGCTATTACTATACATTTACGACGATTCTGGCTCTCCAGGTTTTCGTGGAATTAGGGCTTGGCACTGTGGCCGCCCAGTTTGCCAGCCACGAATGGTCGAAATTGAATCTGGANGAATCAGGACATATCGTCGGCGACAAGGATTCCCTCTCTCGTCTTATCAGCGTAGCAAAAGTCACCACTGTTTGGTTTCTTTTCGCCGGAGTTCTAGTTGCCGTAGGTCTTGGCTCAGCGGGATATATTTTTTTTTCAACCTCCCCTGGCCACAATATCAACTGGGTCTCGCCATGGTTCCTGTTATGTGCGGTAACTGGACTTACTATATGGATGGTACCAACATGGTCGTTGCTTGAGGGCTGCAATCAGGTTGCGACGCTTTATTCTTTCCGTTTTTTCCAAGGTCTTCTGGTAAGCGTAGCCGTCTGGATAGCGATACTCAGCGGCGCCGGCCTTTGGACGGCGTCCATCTCCGGCATTGCAGTGCTGTTCTGTTCAATGTTTTTTCTCAAACGCCGCTATTGGATTTTCCTCAAAACTTTGCTGCTCTCTAAGCCTGCCGGTCCGCAGATAAGATGGCGTACCGACATGCTTCCGATGCACTGGAGGATAGCGTTAACGTGGATGAGCAGTTATCTATACTTTTCGCTTTTTACGCCTGTATTGTTTAAATATCATGGCCCGGTCGTTGCCGGTCAAATGGGAATGACTTGGACCATAGTTGGATTGGTAGGGAGCATTTCCATTTCCTGGCTTTCACCCCGGGTACCTCAATTCGGAATGCTGATCGCTCAAAAAAGATACGGTGATCTTGATCAATTGTTCTGGAAGATAACCCGCATCGTAACTCTAGTAACATTTCTCGTTGCGGTCTCAATTTGGGGCGGAGTTTGTCTTTTGAATGCAATTGACCATCCGATAGCGACACAACTCTCTTCACGGCTTCTTCCGCCAATACCTACTGGCTTTTTCTTACTCGGCCAGCTTCTTCTGGTTGTGTCAGCGCCTTTTTCAATATACTTACGCGCTCATAAAGAGGAACCGGTAATGGTCGTATCCGTAACAGCCGCGATATTCATAGCTTTGGCGACCCTGGTTTTCGGCAAATCTTTTTCTGCGACAGGCGTGTCGATTGGTTATTTCCTGGTTCATGTAATTGCGGTGCCGTTCGTCTTTCTAATCTGGTTCAGATGCCGGGCGAAATGGCATGCTGTGTAACATCTTCCCTTCGTAGGGTGAGGCGCTCATGGGCATGTCACGCGGCGGCATCAAGTTAATGATGCGGGAAGGAAGGCGCGAAAGATACTTTGGCAAGGTTCTGACTGCTGGGCGACAGGATGTTTTCGGTACGGCCGACAATCTTGAGCGATGGGCACAGGAAATGGACTATGTCCTCACCTCTGGGTGGAGGAGGAAGCATTTCCATGATGAGGACGAAACCAAGAAGAAAAGAAGGAATATTGCGGATGAGGCACTTTTCCTGGCTCTTGGATTCGATGAACTTGAAAGTATGGACTACAGCAGCTACGAAGCTTGTACCATAGTGCACGACCTAAATAAGGACATACCGATTCAGTATCATGACAGATACGATTTGATATTCGACGGAGGCACATCGGAGCATATTTTTGACCTGCCCAAGGTGTTAGAGAATTACAACAAGATGCTGAAGCGCGGTGGCCGAATAATTCATGCGGCGCCTTCATCCAATCACGTCGACCATGGTTTCTACATGTTTTCACCAACTTTGTTTTCAGACTATTATTCATCCAACAACTGGAGCATAAGAGATTCGCTTTTCATTCAATATTCTCCAAGGCACGATAAGGACCTTTGGAATATTTATGACTATCAACCCGGGTGTTTGGATAGGCTCTCGTTTGGAGGCCTCAACAAGGGAATGTACGGTATTTTTTTTGTGGCCGAGAAAACAAGGGACTCGTCGTTCGACGCCGATGTTCAGCAAGGCATCTATAAGAGGATATGGAGCAAAACTCAAATAAGTTCAAAGAAGAAATCGTTTTTGCAAAAAATTGCAAATCTTCTACCACCAAGAATAAAAGAGGCTGTTCGCCCCTATTATCAATCGCTTCTTGCAAAAGTGCCTCTGAAATATCATTTGAAACTCATAGCCAGATACTAGCATCCTGCTCATTGTCCGTTCTGAAAAGACAACCATTGACCTGCCCACGGATCTTCGGATCAACTGGAGGGTTGGAGGCTGCTCCAGCGCAGATCACTGGGTATGAGCACAGGGGCTCCGACTAATTTGGTTCAGCCGCCGAAACGCAATCAGCCCGTGCGCATGATCGGGAGACGAGTCAAGCAGGCGGCGTCCCTCTTGCGCTGGCATCTCCAGGCTTTTTCAGGTTTGGTGACAGCGGATGCACGGCGACTGCTGATGATCTACGACTTCTCTACTCAGCCTTTTAGCATTGGAGACATCCTGGTCATTCAGGAGGCGTCACTCGTTTTGCGGAAAGTTAGAGGGGTGGGCCAAGTCGACCTGGCGTTAGTGTACGATCCTACCTCGCCCGTTGTCCCCGATCCCGCTTTTTCCCAGATCGGCTCCGAAAACTTCCTCTGGCATCTCTCAACCGTCTTGCAGGCTGCGCAAGTCAATCCTTACCTCGGTTCGTTGTTTCTCTTTGATTCTCATCGGCGGCTCGAGGAGTTTGCATCCGGGAACCTTCACATTTACGACATCTGGCCGCCACTTCTCCAGTATGCGAGTCGCGAGTACCTCTACTACCGCGTATTCAACGAAGTTCTGTTCGATTATTTCCAGAAGGAGAAGACCCTGCCCCAGCTGAAATCCAGGGTGCCCGCACGGGCTTGGGCGCAAGACTTCATGGAGCGATATGTCGGTTCCGATGTCGCTGTTACCGTGCAACTCAGGCGAAATCCAGCAAACCCCGCACGGGACACTGATAACGACAGTTGGGTCAGCTTCTTCCAATTCTGCCAGGGCCGCTATCCGGCCAGGTTTCTGATCATTTGCGCGCAACACGAGATCGATCCCAGGTTGCGCCAGTGTTCGAACGTCGTCGTCGCCAAAGACCACTGCACAAACGTGGAGCAGGACCTCGCGCTTGTCGATGCCGCGGCCATGCACATGGGAGCATCTTCCGGACCCGGTACGATCGCCCTTTTCAGCGGGAGGCCGTATTGCCTGTTCAATACCGACCTTCAGGTGAATCTGTACAAGGGCAGCATTCGCGAAGGAGATCGAGCCACCTTGTTCTTTGGCGGTTCGAACCAGAGTTTTCTGTTCGGAAGAGAAAACCCGGATCTCATTGCCACGGAGTTCGAGCGGATGTGGAAGACCATCCAAATCTCAAAGCCCGGTGATAGTTCCGGATCCATGACGACCTAGCCTTGCGCGCCGAGCGTCACTGACTAGCGATAAGAATGCGTAGTCCGAATCCTCTAGTGTCGATCGTTATCCCTTGCTACAACCAAGGCAACTACTTGCGCCAGGCAATCGAAAGCGTCCTGTCCCAGGACTATCCGCGCATCGAGTTGATCGTACTGGACGACGGCTCGACGGATGACACGCAAGCGGTGCTGACGACCTACGCGGGAAGGTTCCATTGTGAATCCCATGCGAACAAGGGGCAAGCGGGGACCCTGAACAAGGGATGGCGGATGTCCAAGGGCGAGATACTTTCGTATCTTGCAGCCGACGACTTCCTNCTGCCGGGAGCCGTCACGAAATCGGTCGGAAAACTCATCGCAACCCCTGAGATCGTTTCGACCTATTGCGATTTCGACCGCGTCGACCCGGAATCACGCGTTCTATGGCGGGTTCGCACTCCCGAATTCAGTTATCGGGATCTTGCCGTAGGGATTGTCTGCCAGCCTGGGCCCGGGCCCTTCTTCCGGCGGGACGCATTCGAGCGCGCCGGATTCTGGAATGAACTGCTGAAGCACGCTCCTGATTACGAGTATTGGCTGCGACTCGGTTTGGAGGGCGCGTTTGTAAGAATCCCGGAAGTCCTCGCAGCATACCGGATGCACGACCGCTCACAGTCGCTCGCTCCGATCAATCCCGGCCGGGCGGATGAGATGGTGAACATCATCTCCGCGCACTTTCGCAATCCCCGCCTCCCGCCGGAGATTGCTCAGGCAGAACCGGAGGCGAGGAGTAACGCGCATATCATCGCGGCTCGTCAGCACCTGCGTTCAGGCCGTTTTCCCGCGGCACTGAAACACATGCAACAGGCGTTCGTACTCCATCCACAAAGCTTCCTTCGCCTCCGGAGCTGGCGCACGCTGGCAAATGGGCTATTCAACAGGATCGGTTACAAGCTTGTGTGGCAGTTCAACCGGATTTTCTCCAGAGAATGAACTGTGTGCGCGTTGAGCGGTCGCGAAAAGTCTTCTCGTAGAAGGTTCAAGTGGACATAGCCGTGACCGGGGCCACGGGGTTTGTTGGAAGCGCTCTGGTCCGACAACATATCCAGCGCGGCGATTCGATTCGCGTTCTGGTCAGGGACCCGTACGCGACGGCCCGCCGATTTCCGTCAGTCCACGTTTTTACAGGAGACCTGGCGTCTGCGGAAACGATCTCCGAAGACTTTGTCGCTAACGCGGACGTGCTCTACCACTGCGCCGCGGAGGGTCAAGACGAGGCCAGGATGGAAGCGATCAACATCGGGGGCACCCGGGCACTCGCGCGCCTCGCCGCCGGCAGGATCGGCCGCTGGGTGCAGGTCAGCAGCGTTTCGGTATACGGGGCAGTCCGCGCCGGTACGATCACCGAGGACAGCCCAATCGAGCCGGATAGCCTCTACGGCAGGACCAAATCCGAATCGGAGGCTGCTGTGCTGGCCGAAGGTGCCGCGGGAGGATACGAGGTAACCATCGCGCGTCCGTCAAAGATCCTGGGGCTGGGGATGCCCAACGATTCGCTCTTCAGACTGTTCACGATGATAGAGCGCGGCTGGTTTTGCTTCATCGGAGAACCGCACGCGGTGATGAACCTCATCCACGTGGATACAGTCGCAAGCGCATTGGTCCTGTGCGGCACCCGCCGCAGCGCCGCCGGTCGCACATACAACCTTTCTGAACAGATATCGATCGAGGAACTTGTCGCAATCGTAGCGGACGAAATCGGGGTCCGGCGGCCGACGTTGCGCCTGCCCGAGCTGCTTTTCCGTGTTCTCGCCAGTGTATTCGGAAGGCTGCCGGGCGTTCCGCTGACGCATCGGCGTCTCGATGCAGTGACGCTGCACGCCCGTTTCGCGTCGGAACGGATCACGCAGGAACTTGCTCACAATCCTGTAGTGAGCCTCGAAGCGGGCTTGCGTGAACTCGCCAGAACCTGGAAGCTGTGCCGCTGAAACACATGGAACGCGATTGGGGCGGTCTACAATGCCGCGGGTCTGATCGACCTTATGGGAGAATTTCAATCAGAATGCGCCTGATTTCGAGAAAGACGGTCGTTGCTGCGGTACCCTCCGAAGCATTGCGATGAGAATCCTGGTTCTCGGCGGGGACGGGATGCTCGGGCACCAGTTGTTGCGGCAGTTGGGGACCCATCATGAGGTTCATGCCACACTCAGGCGAGAGCCAGAGGCATACGATTCCTCCGGCCTGTTCGACGGAAAGCGGACGTCCTTCGGAGTGAATGCGTGCTCGCCGGAGAGACTGCAAGAGATCATGGCG
>JGI25616J43925_10000250_pt1 | contig 18292 bp, 13 predicted proteins | sample GraSoi2013_100cm_FD_43925 | JGI IMG/M metagenome (IMG submission 43925) | reverse complement strand
ACGGATGGAAGCCGGAAACAGGTTTGCGGCACGTGATCGCTTACTCTGATCCGCAGGCAGCGCATCGTCACACGCCGGGCGTGCTCGATGACTATGCCTTCACCGTGATTGCCTGCCTTGACGCTTATGAGGCCAGCGCCGATCTCAGCTACTTCAACTTCGCGCGCAAGATTGCCGACGCCATGATTGCCCGCTTTCACGATGATTCCGGCGGCGGCTTTTTCGACATGGCGACCGGCCCTACCGTGGGCGACGGCATGGTGCTGGGCGCGCTCGCGGCGCGGCGCAAACCTTTACAGGATTCGCCCACGCCGGCGGGAAATCCCGCGGCGGCAATTGCGCTCGCGCGTCTGTACGCCTATAGCAACGAAGCCGGTTATCGCGACCGGGCCCGCGACACTTTGGAAGCTTTTGCCGGAATCGTGGACCACTATGGCCTGTTTGCCGCGACCTACGCCATTGCGCTCGATATGTATCTGCGTCCCCACACCCAGGTCGTGGTTGTAGGCAGCGGCGATCGCGCAGAGAAGCTGTACGCGGCAGCGGTTGCGCCATTTTCGCTGAACAAGTCGGTCGTCCATCTGCCGGAAGGCGGCGCGGTCCCGCAGATGCTGCCTCCCGCGTTAGCAGACACGATTCCCAACTTGCCGGCAATCAAGAAAGGACACACGGTGGCCGTGGTGTGCAGCAATTTCACCTGCCAGCCGCCGATTTCGGAACCTGCGGAGCTGGGCCACGCGCTGTCACCGCCGTAGGGTTTGGCTATCTGCGAACCGGCCGCGTTTTCCAGTCAAAGCGCAGGGCCAGCACGCGCAGACCAAAGCCGCAGAGCGCGCCAGCCAGAGTAGACATGGAGCGATCCAGGTGGAGAGAGTCGCAAATCACAAAGACAGCGGCGCCAAACGCGGCAGCAATGGCGTAAATCTGTCCACCTTCGAAGATTTTGGGAGTGCGTCCGCTGAGCACGTCGCGCAGCGAGCCGCCGCCCGCGGCGGTGACGATTCCGAGCAGCAGCGCGGGAAGACGTCCCAGACCGGCGTTGATGGCGCGGGTGCTGCCGGCAACGGCAAACAGGCCCAGAGCGGCAGCGTCAACAAAGGCGATTGCGCGGTCGGTGTATTTGCCGGCGCGATTGGCAAACAACATTCCCACCGCTGCCCCGGCGAGCGCCAGAAGCAAATACCGGCTGTCGGAAAAAGCCAATGGAGGACCATGCTGCAGAATGAGATCGCGAATGATCCCGCCTCCGAGAGCGGCGGCAAACGCGAGTCCGGTCACGCCCACAAGATCGTACTTGTATCGCGTGTCGCGGACCGCGGCGATGGCTCCGCCGAGAGCAGCAGCGAACACGCCCAGAAAATCGATAAGCGAAAACAGTTTGTCGATGGGCAGGACCATGGGTTACTTATTGTATCGGGTGAGTTGCCGAACGCCGGCGAAGTCCTGGTTAATTGCCGCCGCAACCGCTGGCAGTGGCATCAGACGGAAGCACATTCCTGGACGACGCGGCGCTTGAAACCTGCGCCGATTGGCTTGAGGCATAACTGCAGGTACCGCTCACTCCGGGAGCTTCCGGAGTCGCAGTTACCGTGTAACCGGCATCCGGGGTGTTACCGTCTCCGAGCACATCGAAGATGTAGCCGCTCTTGATGCCTGTGGCCAGTGAGGGATCGAGCAGGCATGCATTGGAGCTAGTGACAGTCTGACAATCGCTGCCGTGACTGCCCAGGTTTATCAGCTCCGGAGAGTATCCCATCTCCGGATAGGCCAGCGCGTACGTGGACTCGGCCACGTTGATGGCGTGGATGGAAGCCATTGCCGAGGCCTGGTTCGCGGCAATGCGGGCCCGGCGGTAATGCACGGCGGAAATGGCACAAAGGACCAGGATGATCGCGACAACAACGAGCAACTCAAGCACCGAAAATCCGCGTGGCTTCGCCATACTTTTAATTGTCGGCGTGAATTCTAAGCCGCTTTAGCAAATATGTCGAATCACGCGCAGTACCAACGTAACGCTCGAACCAGATTGAAAGGCAAGGAATGAAGCTGAGGATCGNAATCACAATGATGGCCGCACTGGTATTTTGCGGCGCCGCTCACGCACAAAAGCCGGAGTGGTGCCAGAAGCTGCCGCGTCCGGTGTATCGCGGGCTGGAACGGGTGAGCGCGCCCGACCCGTGGTTTGAGGTCTATAAGATTCGTCCCGGGGTGTTTGCCATTTATGAGCCGCGCCAGGCGGAAGAGGTCATTTCTTATTTGATCGTTGGCACGCGAAAAGCCATTCTGTTTGATACCGGACTGGGCATCGGCAATATCAGGAAAGTGGTCACCGCTCTCACGCCTCTTCCGGTAAGCGTGGTGAACTCGCACACGCACAATGACCACGTCGGCGACAACTGGCGCTTTGGCGAAATCTACGGCATGGACATGGACTTCACGCGGGCCAACGCCAGAGGCTCGCGCGACGACGCACAAGCGGAACTGGCGCCAGACCAGCTTTGCGGAGATCTGCCCCCCGGCTTCGACCTCCGGGGTTACTCCACGCGGCCGTTTCGGATTTCCCACTGGCTACATGACGGCGAGCGGCTCGATCTGGGAGGCCGCACACTGGAGATCGTCGCCACTCCGGGGCACACGCCCGACTCTATCTCCCTGCTCGACGCGCACAACGGGCTTTTGTTCCCGGGAGACACATACTATCCGGGGCCGATCTTTCTATATCGTCCGGAAACCGACCTGGACGCTTATCAACATTCGGTGGAGAGGCTGGCGGCATTAGCGCCAAAGCTGCAGTTGCTGCTGCCGTCGCACAATGTTCCCGTGGCTGATCCAGCGGATTTGGCGAAAGTGGTCGCGGCGTTCAAACAGGTGCGTGAAGGAAAGGTCAAACCGGCAAAAAACGGCGCCAAGTGGGAGTACTCGTTCCCCGGCTTTTCATTTTTGATGGCGAGGTAGGCGCGTCAGATGAATTCGTACTTCACTTCAATGACGCTTTCGCTCTTCGCAGGCTCGTATTTCCACTGCTTCACCGCCTGGACCAGGCTTTGCAGTAATACCGGGTTCCCGCCGAGTTCCTTGACCTCGCTCACCGCGCCCTGGGCAGTGATGGTCACCTGCACGCGCGCAATGCCTTTGATTTTGAGCTTACGCGCAAGGTCAGGATACTCGGGAACCACCTTGGTCTTGACCTTACGGACGTCAGAGGTCTGCTGCGCACGCGCGCTCCATCCGAAAGGAGGAGCGGCACTGGCCAGCAAAAGGGTCACGGCGAACACCGCCAGTGTGAGAGGTTTGATGAAATTCCGATTCATGTCTGAAGCCTTAGTGTTCAATTGGGTTACATCCTTACCGTGCTTGACCGGCGACGCGTCTAAAGAATGATTCGGCAAATTCCGGCGAAAACTTGAGCACAAAGGAGATAGATGTTCGTCCCTGGCTGGTAAGTTGAGTCACTAGACGCCGAACCCGGCCCTGATCTCGATTTGCGTGGCTTTGTCCGACTTTTCATATTTCCAGTTCTTTACGGCGCGGGTCAGTGCGTCGAGCAGAATAGGATGTCCGCCAAGCTCCTTTATGTTAGTTACTGAACCATCCGGCTGGATCGTGACCAGCACGCGAGCGGTGCCGCGAATGCCATTGTGCCGCGCCAGCAAAGGATACTCCGGCGCTGGCGTCGATATCGCCTTGCGGGCCGATTCCGATTCCACGTTCTGGGCCGGCGCCGCCACGGCAAGAACCATAAGTCCGCAAAGCACGAGCGAGAAAAACATCGAGGGTTTTGGCGAATGCTTCATCTGCGCGCCTTTGTCGCACTGGCAACAGATTAATCCCACGGGTGGCCACTCTCAAGGCACGAAAGTACGCTGTACCCAAGTAAGTTACCTCTGGAAGCGCGGAGGTAATGGAGTAAGCTTCGCTGCCAAATCGAGATCAGGCGCTGCTGGCAGCCTGTTTAGCCGGCCCGCGGCCAATGGTGAGCTGTCCCAGCGCCGCGATCACTACCAGTGCGACGCCGCACGCGATAAAGAGCGGGCGCATGCCCAGGCGTTGCGCCAGGAATCCCGAAAGCAGCAGTCCGAGGACCTGGGACAAGGAGAAGAGCGACATAAAGGTGCTGCTGACGCGTCCCATCATGGCATGTGGAGTTTCCTGTTGCGACACGGTCTGCGCGGGCACGAGGACGAACGCAATGGCAAAGCCAATGGTAAAAGTGCTCAGACCGGCCACAAGCAGGTTGTGGGAAATGCCGAGCAGCCCTGCTCCCACTCCCAGGGCGACCAGGCCACCGAGCACTACATGCGTCTTCAGAAAACTGCGGACCAGAAGGTTCACCAGTTGCGTGCCTGCGATCAGTCCCACGCCAACCAGCGCACTGATGATACCGAAGGCCATCTCCTGGGCATGAAGCGAATCGCGAATAAAAATGGAGATCAGCGGACTGAACGAGCTGAGTACGAACATGGCAACAGCCATGGAGGTGAAGACGAAAGCCAGCAACTTATGAGTGAAGATGAATTTATTGCCGGCGAGAAAGTCCTGCGTCAGCGACTTGACCGTCTTCTCCGCGGTGCTTGCCGGGCGATGAATCGCCAGCGTAGAGATCATGATCGCCGAGAAAATGAAGCTCGCGGAGTCCAGGTAGAAGCACGACTTTTCCGTCAGCCACTTCACCAGGAACCCGGCAANGGCCGGCGAGAGAATCCTGACCGTATAGAAGGCTTGCGCCATGAGCGCGTTCGCCGCCATCAATCCTTCCATGGGGACAAGCGTCCGCAGGGTCACGGACTGCGCCGGACCAAAGAAACTGGAGACCGTGCTGAGGATGGCAAAGATCACGCAGATCTGCCGGATGTCCGTCACAAAGACCAGCAGCACCACCAGCACCGCGCGAATGAGGTCACTGGCAATCATCACCCTCTTCACGTTCCAGTGGTCCACAAACACGCCGGCGATGGGTCCGACAATGGTCAGGGGCAACACGAAGGCAATGGTGATCGTGGTTACGTCAAGCACCGTCCCGTGCCAGCGGTACGTGATCATCAGGATCACGCCGAAGAGCGCGAGGAAATCTCCAAAGATGCTGACAAACTGGGCCAGCCACATGATGCGAAACGGCCGGTGCTGCAGGATCGTCTTGAGAGTGTATGGAGTTGGAGTAGGGGAGGCAGCCATACTGGAGTGAATCCAATTCTTAGGTAGAGTAGCATCAATCCAAAATTCCGCGAAACCGGTAAAATTGGCTTTGCTGCAGGAAAGGACCACCATGAAACACAAACGTTTTATCTTTGTAATCGCACTCTTCACCCTGGCGCTGACCGCCTTCGCTCAACAGCCCGATAAAAGCAAACGTCCGAGCCCTCCGGGGACGGCGGAGGTCACGCTCAAGCAGAAGAGAATTACCGTGGACTATAGCCGTCCTTCCCTGAAGGGCAGAAAAGCTGTGGGAGGCCAGTTGGTCCCCTACGGGCAGGTCTGGCGCACTGGCGCGAATGAAGCCACTGCGCTGACCACGGAAGCGGACCTGAATGTCGGCGGCGTCAACGTACCCGCGGGCAAATACACGCTCTACACCCTGCCGTCGGAAGGCACGTGGAAGCTGATTATGAGTAAGCAGACCGGCCAGTGGGGCACTATTTACAACGAAGATCAGGACCTGGCGCGGGTCGACATGCAAAAAACGGCGCTCGAACAGCCAGTCGAACAGTTCACGATTTCGTTCGAGAAGACCGGCGACGATTCCGCCAACCTGGTGCTGCAGTGGGAGAACACGCAGGTTTCCGTTCCCGTGAAAGTGAAATAGTGGGTCCGGCGATCCTCCGGTTGACAGTCGCCCGGCCATGACGTCTAATTTGTGTTGATAATCAACAGGAGGACCGCGCCGTCCCATGGCCAAAGCTAAGACCGATGTTCTGCAAGGCACTCTGGACCTGATGGTGCTCAAGACTCTCGACGCCATGGGCCCAATGCACGGCTATGGCATTGCGCGGCGGCTGGAACAAGTGTCAGAGGACCTGCTGCAGCTGAATCAGGGCACGCTCTATCCCGCGCTGCTCCGGCTAGAGCAAAAAGGCTGGATCAACTCAAGCTGGGGCGTATCCGACAACAACCGCAAGGCCCGGTTCTATACGATGACGCGATCGGGCAGGAAACAGCTCACGATCGAAGCGCGGAACTGGGAGCGCATTTCCGCGGTGATCGGGAAACTGCTCGGCAACGAATCCTGAGACAGGAAATTGCTAACGGAATGCCATTGCCGCGGTCTATATTCATGTTGATTATCAACAGGGAGACGTTATGCTGACCTGGTTTCGCCTGATTCTCTCCCGCCTGGCCGGCATCGCGAAAAAGCAGACGCTGTCCGGCGAGCTGAGTGAGGAACTTCACTCCCACCGTGAAATGTTGCTCGAAGAGAACATGCGGCGCGGCATGTCACCGGAGGAAGCGGACCGCCGCGCCCGCATAACGCTGGGTAGCGCGGCCAATATTCACGAGCGCTATCGCGACCAGGCCGGTATTCCCTTTCTTGAAGTGTTGTGGCAGGACCTGCGCTATGCGGTCCGCATATTGCGGAAGTCTCCGGGCTTTACGGCGGTGGCCATCATCACGCTGGCTCTGGGGATCGGCGCCAACACCGCGATCTTCAGCGTGGTCAACGGCGTGCTGCTCCGGCCTCTGCCCTATGAAGATCCGGCCAGGTTGATGTTCATCTTCAGCAGCTCTCCCTCGCGGGGATTGCACAATTACGGAACATCGCCGCCTGATTTTCGCGCCATGCGCGAACACAACCATAGTCTGGCAGGTTTGTCCGCGTTTTATTCTGGTCACTTTAATCTGACGGGAGCGGAACAGCCGGAGCTCCTGCCCGGAGATGTGGTTTCCGCCGAGTATTTCAAGACTCTGGGTGTGCAACCCCTTCTGGGAAGAGACTTCCTGCCACATGAGGAGCAGTGGGGATCGCACCNGGTGGTCATTGTCAGCGAAAGCTTTTGGCGTACTCATCTCAATTCCGATCCCGCAGCCTTGAGCAAGACACTCACGCTGAATGGCGAGCCGTACAAGATCATCGGCGTCATGCCCGCCCGCTTTTATACCTGGGCTACCAAGCAACTGTGGGTTCCGATGGCCTGGAAGCCGAAGGACAACTTCGACTCGCACAACAACTATTTTTTGGAGATGGTGGGCAGGCTGAAACCAGGAGTCAGCCAGCAACAGGTCTACTCTGACCTGAACTCCATCATGTTGGGCATCGCGCAGCAATTTCCCGAAAACAAAGGCGTGGGCGCTGATCTGGAACCTCTACGGGAAACATTGGTGGGTGACGTAAGACCCGCGTTGATGGTCCTGCTTGGGGCCGTTGGAGCGGTACTGCTGATAGCCTGCGTCAACCTGGCCAATCTTATGCTCGTTCGCTCTGCCGGGCGGAAGAAAGAAATTGCCATTCGGTCGGCGCTGGGTGCAGGCCGCGGGCGTCTGCTTCGCCAGTTCATTACCGAGAGCGTTCTGCTCTCAATGCTGGGTGGAATGCTCGGACTCGCGCTGGCTTACTCCTTCCTGGGCCTTCTTCCTCTGGCACAAAACATACTGCCACGCATGCAGGAAATCCATCTTGATATCACGGTATTGCTTTTTACGTTTGCGATCTCCGTNCTTACCGGAGCGCTCTTTGGACTTGCTCCGGCGCTGCAAAATTATCGTGTTCATAAATTCAGCAATGCTTTGAAGGAAGGCGGCCGCACTTCTGAAATGAGCGGAAGCAGCCGGGCCCGGGCCGGACTCGTCATCACTGAGGTGGCGCTGGCGCTGGTATTACTCATCGGTTCAGGACTGGCTATCAGAAGCTTCCAGCGTCTGATGCACGTAGATGCCGGTTTCGATCCGGCTAATGTTCTGACTTTTAGAGTGAGTCTGCCCCAGTCTTATGACCCGCATCCCGAGGACCTGACGCGGATTGGCGCCCCACCGCGCATCGCGGCCTTCTACCAGGGGATGGTGGACAGCATGGAACAGATCCCGGGAGTGAAATCGGCCGGCGTCACCTCCAGCCTTCCTTTGCAAGGTGAAAACTGGACTAAGTTTTTTGTGCCTTTGGATCGCCCTCTTCCCACAAGCACCGAAGCAATTGCCAATATTCAATATTGTGCTATTGCAGGTCATTTTTTCAAAGCGAATGGAGTTCGACTGCTGAAGGGCCGCCTGCTGGATGAGCACGATCAGGCAACAAGCGCTCTTTCCGTTGTCGTGAACGAAGCACTAGTCCGCGCGTATTGGCCGGGGCAGGACCCGATCGGCAAACAGGTTCTTCTGACTCCACCAGATAGCCTGATTCCCTCGGGTGAGGCGCCACCGGGATTTCATGTCCCGCACTTCACCGTGGTTGGCGTGGTGTCAGACGCTCACTATGCCGGATTGGACAAGAGTCCAAAACCTGCAGTCTACGCTTCCATCTTGCAGCATGACTTTTCGACGAATCCGGCATTTACCGTGCGCGCGGATGGCGATCCTAAAAACCTGGTGCCTGCCATCCGTAACGTGCTTGCGCAATTCGATAAGAGCTTGCCCATGGCCAAGATTTCTACGATGGAAGAAATCATGGGTGATTCGGTGGCCCAGCCGCGTTTGGAAGCTCTCTTACTTGGCCTGTTCGGCGGGCTCGCGATGGTTCTTGCCGCAGTGGGCATTTACGGCGTGATGTCGTACACGGTGGCGCAGCGCACCAGCGAGATTGGCATTCGCATGGCGTTGGGAGCACTGCGTTTCGACGTACTGAATATGGTCCTGTGGCAGGGATTGCGCTTGGCGGCAATCGGCCTTGCGATGGGACTGGCTCTGGCGTTCGCCGTCACGCGCGTGATGTCCAAAGTGCTCTTCGGCATCAGCGCGACTGATCCTTCAACCTTCGTGGCGATCGCACTCTTGCTCGCGGCGGTCGCGGCGCTGGCTTGCTACATCCCAGCCCGTCGCGCAACCAAGGTTGATCCCATGGTCGCGTTGCGGTATGAGTAGCTGCCGGTTACGCCACCGAGAGATCGTCTCCTGAAGAGGCGGCCATGGTCGAGGGATTGGGAGCCGGAAAAGGCTCGGCCCGCGGGCCTTCACCTACATCGTGAACTCCAGCGATCTCAGACGGTAGAAAGACCACGAAGCAGCTGCCATGACGTTCCGGGCCGCTGCAGCTGCGGACACTGATGGTCCCCTGATGTTTATGAATGATTCCCTGGCTCACCCAGAGGCCCAGTCCGGTCCCTTTGACGTCTTTGGTGGTGAAGAACGGTTCGAAAATTCGAGTAACATTCTCGGGCTCGATGCCCGTCCCGTTATCGGCAACGGTAATGCGAAAACCGTGTCTGCCGTTCTGTCCAACGGCCTGACGCACGCGAATGGAGAGTGTTCCCGATGTTGCAACCGCTTCGAGCGCATTCAGAATCAGGTTGGAGAAGACCTGGCGCAGTTCGCCTGGAAACGCGTGCAGTTGTTCGACGCTCGAGTATTTTTTCCGTACCGCGATATTTTTTTCACCGAGGCGGTGGCTGAACGCGCCGAGCACTTCGTCCAGCAGATCGGGAATCGAGGTCGGCACCGGCGCCTTGACTTCGCGATAAAACGCAAGCGTCTGCCGGGTAATATGCGCCACGCGCGCGAGATCGGCTTCGGCCATCCCTACGTACTCGAGCGCACGCCCCGGCAACTGCGGATATGTGCGCAATATGTAAAGGGCGTTCGTGACGGCCGCCAATGGATTATTGATTTCATGNGCAATGCTCGCCGCAAGCCGTCCGGTGGCCGCCGTTTTTTCCGAACGCCGCAAGGCTTCTTCACCGAGCTTGCGGGAGGTCACATCCATGGCAACACCCAGCATGCGCACCGGTGTGTTGCCCATGGCGATGGTTTGTCCGCGCGCTTCCAGCCAGCGGACGCTGTTGTCGGGAAGCACGACCCGGTACTCCACCCGATATTCCCCAGCNTTGGCCAGCGCGCCGCTGAGAGCGCGATGCACCTGGGGCCGGTCTTCGGGATGGACGCTCTGCATCCAGCTCTCATACTTGCCGTCAAAAGTTTTCACTTCAAATCCGTGCAGCCGGCAGATCTCATCGGACCACACGAGTTCGCCACTTTGCAGGTCCCACTCCCATATGCCGATTCCGACGCAACGCTGGGCGAGGTCCATGGTCTCTTTGCTGCGCTGCAACAGNTCCTGGGTTTTGCGGTTCTGCGCGATCCGGTCTTGCGCCTCGCGGTAGAGATGCACGTTGTCAATGGCTACCGACGCCATGTGCGCGAGTTGCACCAGGATCGCTTCGTCGTCTTCGGTAAATTCGCCGGTGATTTTGCGGGAAAGCTGGATCAGTCCAAGATTTCTGCCGTCACGCGTGACCAGCGGGGCGGCCAGCCATCCGACGCGCGCCGTCTCTTGCGAGTTGATGATGTTCCACCAGGGATGGTCCTGGGCTGTCCGCGTGGTGATCCGCACCGGCTTGTTCAGGCTGCAGGCCAGAAGAAAAATCTCCGAGCGCTCCGGCGGAAACTGCAGTGCGGTCTGGCCGTCCGCCGCCGCGGTGCATGTGATGCTGTGGGTGCGATCTTCCCGCGGCAAGAGCGTGGTGAACGCCTGCTGCGCGCCGATGATCCGCCGCGCCTGGCCGGTAATCACCTCCAGGAGCGAATCCAGGGTGACGACGGAATTGATCTGCACCGAAGCCTCGGCCAGCGAGCGCAAAACAGCGGTGCGGTGCTGCTCGGCCGCCAGCGTATCGAGCGAGTTGCGGTAGAGACGCGCGTTCTCCAGCGCGTTGGCGGCCTGCCGCGCGTACAGCTCGACCAACTTGCACTGGCGCTCCGGCGGAAAGTGCGGCTCGCGGAAAAACGTGACGAGCACGCCCAACGGCTCGCCTTTGCCGCTGACGATCGGTGCGCCAAACAGGGCGCGGAAGCCGACCTGCTTTGCGGCTTCCACGAANGGGAAATACATGCCCGGCGATTCAACGTCTTCCACCACAGTCCGCCGGTGAGTCGAAAAGAACGAGGCCGGCAGCTCGCCGAACAATTTGATCTGCTCTGGCGTAAAGCCAGCAGAGGCTTCCACGTTCAGNCCTTTGCTGTTTACGTCCGGCAAGAGCAGAAGCATGGCCAGGTCAGTTTTTTGCAGGCTGGCAATCGCGTTTAGCACGTCATTGAGCAGGCGCTGCAGTTCCAGGCTGCTGGAGAGACTGACGCTGAGCTCATGGAAGCGCTTGAGATCGGAGCGTTGTGAGTCCAATTCGTCGCGAAGGCGCGCCAAGTCCAGGCTCAGGTGGCCGGCCAGCATCTCCGCCGCGGACCACTTCTCGCGCGTCTGTCCGATGACCAGGACCAGAGTGACCAGAAGGGCCGACCAAAGCGCGTCAGCTATGTGAGGAACGGGAGAACGATAAAGATAGGAATAGGCATTCAGAGCAATGACGTTGAGCAATGCGGCGACAATGGCTGTCCGTATGCCGCCCAGTGCGGCTGAAATTGCGGCCGCAAGAACAAAGAAGACCCCGATTCCGGGATGAAGCCACGGCCACGTGGCGCCGGTAAGACGCCAGGCGGCAACAGGCAGCAAAAATGTAACTGCCCACGCAGCAATGCGCAGGCGCACCAAAGGGGAGGAACGCATTTCTTGCACTCCTGTTCCAAAACGTTCAGAACGTGGAGACAAAGCGGCATCGAAAGAATAGCATGTCAGGTTTGCGGGCTGCGCGGCACTTTGGGACTAGTACTATTTCGCGAGAAGGACAGGCAACCATGTCGGCTCAATCTCTAATTACATTCTTCTCAATACTTGTTTCGCTCCGCATCCGCAGCAAACCGCGCACACCATAAAAGAGCACGGCGGCCGCGATCACGGGACACCAGAACCACAGCAGCTCGCTGGTCATTACGTGTATTCCGCGCTTAGTGAAGAACGCCTGCACGCCGATAGGGGAAACTTGGATCGGCCGCCACGGGAAGAAGTAGCGGTGAGTATCAAACGGTGAAAAGAAAGCGACGCCAAGGCCGCCATTGGTCAACGCGTCGACCACTCCGTGGGAGGCGGTTATGACGAAGAACAAGAATGCCAGCTTCCATTTCTCTCGCCACGGCTGAGAGAAGCCCGCGGCCGCGGCCAGCCCGATGATCGCTGCCGAGAGAAGTGAATGGGTCATGCCGCGGTGTCCCCACAAATCGCCGTAGCGCACGCCGAGATTAAATCCAATGACGTCTATGTCTGGCAACATCGAGCATAGAATCGCGGCCAGCCAGAACATCCGGCTCTTTCTCCAGTCCCGCTCTCCCGCAGCGCCCTGGACTATGCCGATCAGCGCATGAGTGATTAAGCTAGCCATTGGATTTCCAACTTTCGAGTTTGAGAGCAATGTCCAGATAGCCTCAAGGTCTCTATCTTCCTACACTGTGAGGCGTGGAGGAAATAAAATGATCCTGGTGAATCAAGCCGACAAAAAATGGGCGTTGGTGCTGGCGCGGGACATGCGGGCCGACGGACAGTTCGTGTACGCCGTGCGGTCGACCAACGTTTTCTGCCGTCCGTCATGTCCCAGCCGCAGACCACGGCGCGAGCAGGTGGAATTCTTCGATTCGGCGACAGCCGCGCAGCAGGCCGGCTATCGCGAATGCAGGCGCTGCGTTCCTTCCGGGCGGAATCTTCAGGTCAAAAAAGTTGAGGATGCCTGCCGGTTCATTGACGCCAATCTCGACACCACGCTCAGCTTGAGCGCCGTCGCGCGCCACGCCGGCGTGAGTCCCTTCCACTTCCAGCGGCTGTTCAAACGGATTCTGGGTATCAGCCCGCGCGAATATCAGCAGGCCCGGCGCGCCGGCAAGTTCAAGCAGACTTTGCGCACGGAGACGCGGATCACTGACGCAGTGTACGAAGCCGGCTATGGTTCCAGCAGTCGCGCTTACGAAACCGGCTCCGCGCAGATGGGAATGACTCCGTCCTCGTTCCGGCGCAAAGGCGAGGGAGTAGAGATTGCCTTCACCACTGTGCCGACCAAGCTGGGCAAACTGCTTATTGCCAAAACGCCGCGTGGAGTCTGCTCGGTGCAGTTCGGCGAGAGCGAGTCCGCGCTGGCAGATGCGCTCCGGGAGGAATTCCGGGCCGCCAACATTTCTCGCGATGATCGGGGGCTGGCAGCGATTGCCGAGAAACTCAAAGAGTTCGTCAATGGCTTCCGCGTTTCGTTGGACATTCCTCTCGACATTCAGGGCACTGCCTTCCAGCAGCAGGTGTGGAACGCGCTGCGGCGTATTCCTTATGGCCAGACCAGAAGCTACACGGAGATTGCAAAGACAGTGGGCAAGCCCGCGGCGGTGCGGGCAGTGGCCAACGCTTGCGGGTCGAACCACGCAGCGCTGATCATTCCCTGCCATCGTGTGGTGCAGAAGGACGGAAAGCTCGCGGGCTATCGCTGGGGCGTGCGGCGCAAGGCCGCACTGCTGGAAGCGGAGAGCGCGGCACGCTGACTGCCTTACTCTTCCCGCAATGCCACCATGGGATCGAGCTTTGCGGCACGCTGCGCCGGGAGATAGCTGGCGGTCAACGCGACGGCTGCCAATCCGGCCATAGCCATCGCCAGGGTCAGCGGGTCGTATGGTTTCAGCCCGAAGAGCATAGCGCTGGCCGCGAAGCCGGCAACCACCGCCAACCCAGCTCCGACAAGCAGCCCCAGCGCCAGAAGCTGGCCGGCTTCTCGCAGGACCATCGCGAGTACGTTCAAGCGGTCAGCGCCCAGCGCCATACGAATGCCGATTTCGTTGGTCCGGCGCGCCACCATGTATGACATGACGCCATAAAGTCCAATAATGGCCAGCAAGGCGGCGAGCAAACCGAAGAAGCCTGAAAGAGTGGCCATGAGGCGTTCGCGCAGCAAAGAACTCTGCGCCACGTTTTTCAGCGAATCAAACTCGACCACGATTTCCGGGCTCGCTTGCGCCGTGGTGCGCTTCACTGCCGAGATTACTTCGTCCAGTGGCAGACGAGAGCGCACCATTACCTGTAGAGAAGAGTCCGGCTTGAACGACTGTGACTCAGCGAGGAAGGCGATGGGGCGAAAAGCTTCGCGGAGGTCGATGTACTTGGTGTTCTTCACCAGGCCGACAATTTCGTACAAGGCCTGCGGTTCACGCGGTGTGCGCTGCCGCCAAAACCTCTTGCCCACGGGATTGGCGCCACCCGTAAATTTGTCGGCGAAGGCCTGGTTGACGATCGCTACCCTGGTGGCCGTCGCGGTGTCACGAAGATCAAATTCACGGCCGGCTATCACGGGCGTCTGCATGGTCTTGAAGTAATCTTCAGTGACGCGGTTGAACAGCGCCACCTTTTGTTGGTGAGCATCCGTTCCGTCAATCCATGCAAAGTTGCTCCAACTGTTGCCCATGAGAGGAATCGTGTCCACGGCTGCTGCCGACTCAACCCCGGGAATGGCCCGCAGCAGTTGCAGCAATTCTTCTTTGTAGGATTCACGCCGCTCCGCGGGCAGTTTCAGGGGGCTAAAGTCGAGGGCCGAAATCAGCACACCATTTTGCTGAAAGCCTGCGTCCAGGAAGAGCAAGTTGCGCAAGCTGCGCGAGAACAACAGCGCGCTGACCAGCAATACCAGCGAGAGCGAGACTTGCGAGACGACAAGAATTCTCCTGAGTCCAAAACGGTCGCGGCTTGCCGTCACTCCGCGGCCGCCTGACTTCATCACCGCGCCGGGGCTGGCATTGGCAGCTCGGAGCGCCGGAGTCAATCCGAACAGCAGACAAGTCAACAGCGCAAGGCCAGCGGTGAATCCGAGGACACGCCAATCCGTACTCAGGTCAAGGAATGTGGCGTCGCCATTGGTATCCAGGAAAGAAACCAGAAAGCGGCTTAGAGCGCGGGAGAGTAGCATTCCCAGGAGCGAACCAACTACTGCCAGCAATACACTTTCCGTGAGCAGCTGACGCAGCAATCGTCCCCGTGAGGCGCCTAAAGCCAGCCGCACAGCGAGTTCCTTTTCCCGCGCGCTGGCACGCGCCAGCATGAGATTGGCGAGGTTAGCGCAGGCAATCAAGAGCACAAGGCCGGCGGTTCCAAGCAATAAGCAGAGCGGAGTCGTGTAGGTCTCTCTCAACTGGGAGACGCCCGCTCCCGCCGGAGATGCCGCGAGCTTGAACTTCAGATAACTTGGAATGCTCTCAGTGGGATAGTTGGGAGGAACTGTTGACTTGAATATACCTTCAGAAATCGAGTTCAGCTGGGCCGTAGCGCGGTCCAGCGACCACCCGGGCTTCAGTCGCCCTATCACCACGAGCCACCATGTGGTGCCATCGGCGAGACGACTCTCTTCTCCGCGCACTGTGGGCTCCGCGCAGAGCGGCNCCGCGACGTCATAGGATTGGCCGATCTCTAGTCCAAAGAAATTTGGCGGCGTGACGCCGATTATTTCAAATGGATGGGAATTCAATGTGATGGTCTTTCCGGCCACGCGAGCGTCTCCGCCAAATTCGCGCTGCCAAAAGGCGTGACTGACGACTACTCCTGTCGCGCCGCAACCTTTGTAATCGTCAGCATCAGTGAAGGTGCGGCCCAGAGCGGGACGCACTCCCAACACGTCGAACGCGCCGCCGCTGACGTAAATTGCTTTCGCGTAACGGGCTTCTCCGCCGTTGGCCAAATTCAGACTCCCTTTTCCCCAGGCAAATATTCCCGAAAACGCCTGCTGGTCGGCTCGAAGTCGTTCCCAGATTGGATACGTCACCTGACCGTACCAATTCATGGCGCCTCTCCGGTCTTCTCCGTTAGGGATGGTGACTTCAGCCAACTCCTGCGGATTCCTGACCGGCAGAGAACGAATACGGACCGCATTGAGTAGCTCGAAAATTGCAGTGTTGGCGCCGATACCGAGCGCAAGCGATGAGAGAGCAATAAGCGTAAACGCCGGACTCAGCCGCAGCAGGCGCGCTGCATAACGAAGGTCCTGCCAAAGGGCAGCAAGGAGGTTGCTTGCTCCGCGTGCGCCGGCAGGGACAGGTTCGCTGTGAACTTGCTGCTCCACCCCTCGCAATTGGCGCACGAGCAGACCATGTCGGTTAATCTCGCTGAGCGCGATGTTCGCTGCTTCCTGCGGCGGCTCTCCCAAAACCACGAGCTCCTGATAGCGATCATCCAGGTGCTGCGACAGCTCTTCAAGAATCTCCATCTCGCGGGTGGGTTCCAGTTTCAGTCCCGCGACGCGCTTCCTGAGTTCGTTTTTCCAGTCAGGCATGTTGGCCTCCGCGATGCTTTCCAACGACGGTCATCAATCACCAGGGCCCGTGGGCATTGGCTGCGATATTTGTACGCGCATTACTCTTCCCTGAGCGCGACCATAGGATCCAGACGCGCGGCCCGTTGTGCCGGCAAATAGCTTGCAGTGAGCGCAACCATGGCCATAAAAGCAATCGCAGCGGCGAGCGTAACCGGATCGCGGGGCTGCAAACCGAAGAGCATCGCCTGAGCCGACTGGCCGACGATCAGCGACAACACTGTTCCGACCGCCAGGCCGGCCGCAAGTAGAACTCCGGCTTCCCGCAGGACCATGGCCAGCACGTTGCCCCGGTCGGCGCCCAGGGCCATGCGAATGCCGATCTCATTCGTCCGCCGCGCAACCATGTAGGACATCACTCCATATAGCCCGATTGTCGCCAGCAACACAGCAAGAAAGCCGAAGAAACCGGAGAGCGTGGCCATGAGGCGTTCGCGCACAAGCGTGTCCCGAATTGCGGTTTTGTAGACGCTGAATTGAAATGCAATGNCAGGATTACTCTGACGAATGGCGCGGTCCAGTGAGGAGGCCAGCGCGTCAGGCGCTATGTTGGAACGAATGAAGAAAGCAGGTCCTATGTCGGGATCTTTGGCTTGCGACATGGACACGTAGGCGATGGCGGAAGACTGTTCGCGGAGATCAACGTATTTGGTGTCTTGCACGACCCCGATGATCTGGTATACGAGTTCCGGCTTGCCCGGCGCCGTCTCCACGTGGAACGTCTTGCCAATGGCATCTTTTCCCGCCAGCATTTTGCGTACAAATGATTCATTCACCATGGCAACCAGTGGTGAATTCAGAGTATCGCTTTCATCGACATCACGGCCACGCAGTATGGAAGTCTCCATCGTCCTGAAGTAGCCCGGGCTTATGCTGTCGAAGTTCACGCTAGCGCGCACCTCCTGCCCTGAGGCGTTGGTGTGAACCATGTCGTTCCAGTAATCTCCCGTCACGGGGATGACGCTGGTCTCGGCAGCGGACTCCACTCCCGGGACGGCCCGCAAATGTGCCAGCAGGTCCTTCTTGAAACTGATCCGGTTCTCCAACGGCAAGTTGACGCCCCTGAGGTCGACGTGTGCAACAAGGATACCGTCTGGCTGAAAGCCGGGATCCAGGGTAAGCAAATTCTGAAATGTGCGCACAAAGAGCAGAGCGCCGACCAGCAAGACCAGGGAAAGCGCGACCTGCGTAACCACCAGCAGACGACGCAAGCCGAACCGCTCACGCGTGCTTGTAGCGCCGCGGCTGCTTGCCTTCATGGCGGTTGCGGGAGACGCCTTCGTTGCTCTGATGGCCGGCAACAATCCAAATAACACACAGGTGAGGACAGCCAGTCCCGCGGTAAAACCAAGCACGCGCCAATCAAGGTGCTGATCAAGAAACACCTGGCTGGATTGCGTGCTCAAAAANGAAATCAGCGCCCGCGTTAGCGCCTGGGCAAGCAGAACGCCGGCGGCTGCGCCGGAAACCGCCAGCAACAGGCTTTCCGTCAGCAACTGCTCCAGCAATCGCGCGCGGGAAGCTCCCAGCGCCAGGCGCACAGCAAACTCCCGTTCGCGGACAGTGGCGCGGGCAAACATCAGGTTCGCGAGATTGGCGCAAGCAATCAGAAGCACTGCTCCCGCAAGCGCCAGCAGGAGCCAAAGCGGATCTTCATACTTCTGCCGTAATCGGGAGAGTCCGGAACTAGCGGAGGCTGCTCCCAGCTTCGCGTTCAAATAGACTTTTGCCATCTCGGCGTTATAACTGCGGGGAAGCGTGGCCTGAAATACTCCGGGTGAGATGGATTCGAGCTGCGCGGTTGCCTGGGTGACGGTGAAGCCAGGTTTGAGTCGTCCGATGGCTGCAAGCCACCATCCGTCCCGGCGCGCAAAAACCGTATCTTCGCCACGTAGGAGCGGCTCCGCGCAAAGCGGAACCGCCACATCATAAGACCGCCCCACTTCAGTACCAAAGAAACTTGCCGGAGTTACTCCAATGACTTCGACGGGACGCCCGTTAAA
>JGI25616J43925_10000247_pt1 | contig 18397 bp, 17 predicted proteins | sample GraSoi2013_100cm_FD_43925 | JGI IMG/M metagenome (IMG submission 43925) | reverse complement strand
CCTCTGCGGGTTACGTCTGATGGTCAGTACGTGATTGCCGAAGCTTACGGACCAGGAGAGATCGTCTCGATCTGGTTCACCATTAACGGTGGCGACGTGACNAATGACGGCGCTATCACCATCCAACTCGACGGCCAAACTGTTCTCTCGACGAACTATGAATCGCTGGTGAGCGGCAACTATGGGGCTCCCTTTGTATGGCCGCTGGTTGGGAATCTGTATGACACCTCCGGTGGCGCCCAGATCAAGGTCCCGATGCCTTACACCAAGTCGATGCTGGTAACGGTGCAAGGGAATCCTGACTATTTCCATGTCATCTATCGCCAGTTCAACGATGCAAATGGGATCCAAACCTTCAATCCCAAGGATAAAGCCCTCGACGTAATTGCGAAGCTGCGAGCGTTCGGAGTGAGTGACCCAAAACCCGCTGCTTCCGGCGCCACCACCACTAGCGCCGCCATCAATATCCCGACCGCTTCCCAAGCGCAGTTGGTCCAGCTCAACGGACCGGCTGAGATCACGCAGCTCCGATTACAACTTCCTCAGGTACAGNATGCGCCTTACGTGGTGGACGATGGGCGAGCATTTGGAGCAGGAGGAAGCAGTCAGTTCACGGTCGCTATCAATCCTGCAAACCAGGGAGTCACGATTACGCGCCGTTACGATCCTGAAATTGGCAATCAAGTCGCCGATATCTACGTCGACGGTACTCTTGCTGGCCAGTGGACCACCGGGGCAGGCGTTCCGGCTGGACCGTGGGCGGATGTGACGGTCACATTACCCAGCTCGCTCATCACCGGTAAAAGCCAGATCACGATCACTAACCGATTCGTCTCCTCCAATGTCGATTTTAATGAATTTCGATATGACGTGTCCTGCCTGGTAAACGGTGAATGGACTCGATCCGACACGGTGGACGTCGGTCCAAATCATCCGGGAGAAGAATCCGCGCACAGCTACACCATAGCAGGGCCAACTTGGCAAGGAGTGCGCGGTTTTAGCTATCCCGTGGACGCGCAAACCGCGGCGAATTCAATGGCTGTGCTCGAAGGCGCGAGGCTGCAAATCGTGTTTGATGGGCAAACCACCGTCGATGCGCCGATCGGCGAGTTTTTTGGCTCCGGACTTGGGAAGTATGATGTCCGGACACTGATGTTCTCGGTCGACAACGTGCCGCAAGCCGGTAATTACAATCTCTCCGCCGCGATGACCCAAGCGCCCGACTACGGCATTGTGGGGCTGGCGGTCGACGGAACCGCGCTTGGCCAACCGTTCGATGGATACCATGCTAACGGCGTTACGATTGATTTCTCGGTGAACTTTGGAACTGTGGCGCTGGCAGCCGGTATTCACCAGCTAACGTGGACAGTTACCGGGAAGAATCCGTCTTCAGCCAATTATTTGGTAGGGATCGATTACCTGGTTTTCGCGTTGCAGTAGGCCAACTGTCCGAGGACATCGAGCCGAAATCATTCGGAGGGGAGTCGCTTGCCGTCCGGCAGTTCTGTCGGTCAGCAGCCGCCCAAAAGCTTTCGGGGCAAGCAAGCGGCTCCCGGGAGTGTCTGCGTCCCGGAGGGACTGAATGATCGTAGCGACTCGACTGAGCTCGCCGAAGTCCAGGCAATTTATTGCCTGGATTATGCGCAAGAAAGGATCCGTCCCGTAGGGACGGTCTGAGAGATTGTCACCCCGGACGTACCATGGTGCGACGACGTTTTTAAAAAAGCCCAAGAACGCTGTTGCACAAAAGGCGAACACCCAACATACCAGGGCAACGATCATACCGTCCCCTACGGGACGGGTCCTCTCATTTGGCCTGTCCCAGACAATAAATTGCCTGGACTTCGGCGAGCTCAGTCGAGTCGCTACGATCGTTCAGTCCCTCCGGGACAAAGTCCAAGCCCCTACGAAACCACATGGGCGTTGCCAGGCATCGAGCGTCCGCCTAATTCTTGGCTCCCTTCATCCTAGCCCTTCGGGATCGTTCCTACCCGCCCTCCGATTTCACCAAATCCAACCGATCGGCTTGAAACCGATCACAGACTGGAAGAAGCCTTAGGAGCGAGTTCAAAATGAACTCGTTGAAAGGTCACTTCGATGAAAAGCTTCTTCGCNTCGTTCTTCGGTACGATCGCCGGTATTTGCGTATTGATAGGCTTCGGTCTGGTACTCTTGGTTTTTCTCCTCATCGCTATTGGTTCTTCAGATAAAACCAGCGCGATCCCAAACCGAAGTCTGCTCGTGCTCGATCTCTCGACGGCGATCACCGATGCGCCGTCCCACTTTGATGTCTCCAATCTGATTGACGCTGTTTCCGGCGGAGAAGAAAAGCGGGTTACCCTCCGGGACACGCTACGAGCCATTGCCTCGGCCGCGACCGACCACCGAATCTCCGGCGTTCTGATCAGCGGCAATTCGTTTCCTATTGATTATTCTTCCGGCTACGCCGCGCTGCGAGAAGTCCGCGAAGCCTTAATCGCTTTTAAAGCGTCGAAGAAGCCGATTTATGCTTACCTGATTGCGCCGAGCACCCGCGCGTTCTACGTCGCCTCGGTCGCAGATAAGCTCTATCTCGATCCGGAAGATCCCATGTTTTTCCATGGGCTGTCCTCTGGGCGTCTCTATTTTGCCGACGCCTTCCAGAAATATGGGATCGAAGTACAGGTCTCGAGGGTTGGTAAGTACAAGTCAGCAGTAGAACCTTACATCCTCGATAAAATGAGCCCGGAAAGCCGGGAACAGACTGAGGCTCTGCTAGGCGATCTCTGGGGTCAGATCACCAGCGAGATCGAGGAAGCCCGCCATTTAGAGCCCGGGTCGTTGCAAAAAATCTTGTCGCAAGTCGGGCTCATTGACCCAAAAACGGCGCTGCAAGAAAAGTTGGTTACCGGTTTGAAATCGCTCACCGATTTGATGGAGGAGCTCAAGAACGAGTATGGCGCGGATAGCGTGAGCAATACGTTTCGCCAGGTCTCAGTTTCAAAATACATCGACTCAATGGATCGAAATGGTACGACCGGGTCCAGTGGTTCGAAGGTCGCGATCGTGTACGCGGAAGGAGAAATCGTTGATGGAGAGGGTACCGGATCCAATATCGGCGGTGACAAACTGGCTCGAGCGATCCGGAAGTTCAGGCTAGATCCGGACGTTAAAGCCATCGTTCTAAGGATCAATAGCCCCGGAGGCAGCGGATCGGCCTCAGAAGTTATTTGGCGCGAGCTAGCCGCCGCCCACAAGGCTAAGCCAGTGGTGGTTTCCATGGGAACGGTCGCCGCTTCCGGTGGTTACTATATTGCCACGGCAGCGGACCGGATTTTTGTTGAGCCCACCACCATTACCGGAAGCATTGGGGTGTTCGGATTGTTCCCGAACGTTCAGAAGCTTTTCAGCAATATCGGTATCACTTGGGATTCTGTTGCGACCACGCCCTACTCCGATCTGCTAACGCCGTTTCGAGAGAAGTCGCCCGAGGAGTTGGGCGTGATTCAGAAGTATATCGACGAATTCTATCAACAATTTCTCGAACGCGTTTCGCAGGCCCGAAATATTCCTGTTGATCAAGTGAATGAGATCGCTCAAGGGCGGGTCTGGTCTGGTGAGCAGGCGATAAAGCTCCATCTGGTGGATGAAATTGGCGGTCTTCGGACCGCCGTCGACTACGCGGCTGAACTCGCTCACCAAGGGACACATCCGAGGCTGGCGGAGTATCCCACCAAACAAGACTTCGGCGAAGCGATTCAAAAGGCCTTAAACGGCACCGAACGTCCACCGGTATCGAAGGTTGATCCGGTTAACCGTGAGTTGCAGGTGCTGGAAAAGAATTTACGCGAATTCAAATGTTTCAATGACCCGATGGGGATCTACTCATTGTTGCCGATCGGGATCGAGTGGAACTAGAACCGTAGGGACGAGCTCCGGCTCGTCCAGGTTTGTAGAAAAAGATCTACCGTATCAGCTCCAGATACGTCGACTCCAATTTTTGGACCTGCCTTTCTGAGTCGAATTCTTGAGATATCGTTTCAGCAGCTTGCCGGCCTAGATCGACTGCTAACGGCCAATTTTCGGCTAACTCGTTCATCCAACGATAAACACCTTCCGCGTCGCGCTCGTCCACGAGAATACCATTACGCAAATGCTCGATCGCTTCCGGGATACCACCGTGTCGGGTGGCAATACAGCACATTCCGGTCGCCATGGCCTCTAACAGGCTGTTCGGAATCCCCTCGTTGTCGCCGGCGGAGGTGGTCTCACTGGGGTGAATAAAAAGATGGCTCTGGTAGTACCGTTCGAGCAGCTGCTCTTTTCCCAAAAACTCGGTAAATTCTACGCTGCTGCCTATCCCGAGTTGCTCGGTCAGTTGCTCCAGGGGTTCGCGCAACGGTCCATCACCGGCGATTACCAAACGGGAATCCGGCCGTCGTTGAACAAATTTGGCGAAGGCTCTGAGCGTTATTTCGACCCCCTTCTTCTCAATCAAACGGCAAGCCTGCAATAACCGGAACTGTCCATCGTCCGGAACTGTTCTAGGCCGATACCGGAACTCGGAAGTCGGGATACCGGTTCTCTGTATCCGGATCTTATCTAGATTGCACCCGGTCGCGATCATCGACGCTCGAATCGAATCTGATCTTGCCAATAACAGGTCGGCCTCAGTGAAAACCTGTCGCAAACGGCGCTGGCCGCCAGGAGTGTTGAATCCGACCGCGACATCAGCCCCATGAAAGGAGACGATAATAGGGAACTCCCGGTTCCGGAGTAGCGGTAGCCAAAATACTCCGTTATTGCCGAAATAAATATGTAGAAGGCGAATCTGGCAGACCCGAGCCAATCTTCCGAAGGCCGCACATTCGGAGGGTAACGCTACCTGTGGGCTATGCAGGATCTGTTGATACCAGATCCGTCGAGCCCAACGAAAGTTAGACCGGGGCGTTAGATGGATTCTAGCAAAAGGGAATCGATCCGGATTCTCCTGTTTGAAGGCGAAAGCCTCGATCTGTACCCGTTTCGGCCCGACGATCTGGCGATAGACGTGCCACATTTCCGGTTTCAGGAAAGTTGGGCAAAAAACGCCGATAGCCGGGACATCCGATTGCATGAGGGTTTGCTAGGTGCACGGTATCTGGCGGCCAGCTGACTGCACCTACAAATCCCGAAATAAAAAAGCCGGCTTTTGCCGGCCTTCTTACCTAGCTCAACTCGTCAACGATCTGCTTAGAACGTAAAAGAAAAAAACTTCCAAACATTTGGCTTTTCGCGTGGATCCATCGGATTAGCCAAGATCACTTGTTGGCCGCTACCGTAGCTCTCGGGAGCACCTGGGTTCAGAAGTTGATATTTTCGCGGGGCAGTAAAAACCTTGTTTAAAACGCTTGAGTTTGACCCCTCCTCGACCGCCGGTCGTGGCGGAACCGGTTGAGGTCTGACTTTAGGAGTATTGGTGAACTCCTGGGCGAACGCCCCGCCGGCAGAAAGACAAAAGAGAACCAGCCCTAGCAGCAATCCTTTTTTCATATGCGACTCTCTCTATATTTGTACGGTTTTGCCGTAACGTGCGTTACAAAATAAGCCGTTCTTCGCGGATTTACTAGTACAATGCGTGGAGCTTAAGTGTTATCGGGAGCTCGCTGGAAAGAGGTAGGGTCGGCTCTCGAGTCTGCCGCGAAGCGGCTAAAGACCATAGCCTAGGCTTTCAACCCTGGGTGATTGAATGTCGGAAGATGCGCCCTGAAAGCATTCCCTAGCCCGCGCAGGCGGGGTGCAATTCCAAATTGGCGCAGTACTCCAAAACTCCCGCCCGCAACGCTTCGCGTAGCGATGCGGGCGGGCCAATACTCCATCACTCCGCGTGGCCGGATTCGAGGACGAGGACGAGAACGAAGCGCCGGTAGTCACCGCCGCTTAGCCCAATCCGGCATCACATATCCTCGGTGGATCAAATCAATGATGGTGAACGATTCCACCCGGGGCGTCTCCCGCAGTTTCCGGTTCGGCCCGAAAAAGAAGTCGTACGTCTGCTTTTGGTCTGGGTCATCCCGGTCCAGCGGCCCGGCGCTCTGTTGAACCAAGCTGCCGTTATCGACGTAGTAGTACTCGAGGTCGCTTAACAGATTCGATTGGTCTCTGTCCTTGTTATCAAGTTCCAGGCTATACCCTTGAACTAGTCCTTGCCGCTGAAGGTCCGGTATTTCGCCGACGTAAATATTGTCAAAGTCGATGAGAACATCCGAGTCCGCCGGTGTNATCCGGCGATAGCCATCGCTATCCTTNTGATAGCCCACCCAGAGCCAAGTATTTGGGCCAGACTTGCGATACCAGGTGCCGACAAAAACTTCGGGCGTACCGTTCCCATCGATATCGACTTCAACTCTCTTGATGACCAATAGACCGCCGGTGTTCTCGACGCGGTCAGGTACTTTCATCGCCAGATAATCAGCGATCGGATCTTTTATGTTTTGTCCGTTGGCCGCCGCACACCATAGGAAACTGAGCCAGGCTAAAAGCGGCCCGAAGAAAAGAGGGAGGTGCCGGTGGGAGATCCGTTCCATAAACCGGCGGCTAACGCCGAGCCGCGTGCTTGACGCTTCTCTTGTCATCGCCAACTGCCGTCGGCCGTTCCGAAAGACCGCCTCGACTGGTCGAGTCGCGAACCACTAGTTTTGGTTCGGTCAAAATCGATTTTGGGCGCGAGCGCTTCTTCTCCATCAACTCGAACAGGAGGTTGGCTGCCAGGTGACCGATCTGCGAACGCTGCTGGTCCATCGTACTGAGGGGTACTCTTAGAAACCGACCGTACCTGTGATTGCCGACACCAATCAGTCCGAAGTCGGCGGGTAGATTCAGGTTTGCTTCCAGTGCTGCCTGGAGTGCACCGATCGCGATGGGATCGCTAGCGGCAAACACGGCGTCTGGAGGCTTTGGGAGTTTCAAGAGCCGTTGCATGGCCTCGTATCCTCCGGACTCTTCGTGGTAGTGGGACTCAATCACCAGAGCATCGTCAGCCGGAAGCTTCAAAGCCGCTAGAGCCTGCCGGTATCCACTCAATCTACCAACCGCTGTGGTCACGGTTCGCGGGCCGGCGATATGGGCAATCCGCCGATATCCCTGATCGTACAGGTGGTGGGTCGCTTCAAACCCGATCCCAGTGTCGTCACCGCCTACGAAATTTATCCCGGGCAGGCGCCGGTCGATCAATACGATCGGGACAGACAATCCGACTAAAGTCTTGCGCCAAGCCGTGTCGGTCGGCCCGTGCGCGGAAGCCAGCAGAACGCCATCGACCTGGTTAGATAATAGCATTCTCAACATCTCCTCTTCCCGAACCGCATTCTCTTCGGTATTGCAAACCAACAAGTTATAACCTGCCGGACTGGTCACCGAATCGATGCCTTTGAGGACTTCGGCGAAGAACGACCGGGACAGGTCCGGGACCAGAACACCCAAGACGTTGGTTTTTCTGGTTACGAGGCTCCGCGCTAAGGAATTGGGGTGATAACCGAACTTTTTAACCGCGGCNAAAACTCTTANCCGGGTCGCTTCGCTGATATCGCCTCGGTTTTGCAGAGCGGCGCTGATCGTTGATACCGACAGATTGAGATGATGGGCAAGNTCCTTCAGGCGTATAGCCATGGTGTCCGAGTCCGGGAGTAAATAGCCCGGAACAGCGGAAGCAGTGTGCAGCAGATTGGCACAGAAAAAAAGATCGAAATAACGAATTTCCGCGGAAATCGCGCGGGACGGATTCATTCCCTATAACGTTCTAGCTTGACAGCGCCTAGAACCTTATAGTTATGTGCACTTGTCCACCCCAACCATTTATTCGCTCCTCGCTTATGTCCGAAACTTCTATGACCGCTGTCGTCGAGTATGGTCCCGGCCAGTTAAAGCTCGAGACCATTCCGATCCCTACCGCTGCTGCTAATGAGGTCGTTATCGAGGTCGAAGCTTGCGGCGTCTGTACTAGCGACGTCAAAGCCTGGCACGGCGCCCCCAGATACTGGGGCGGTAACGGCCAGCCGAAATGGATCCGAGAACCCGTTGTGCCTGGGCATGAGTTCCTTGGCCATATTGTCGAACTCGGCGCCGGCGTTGAAGGATTCGCCATCGGCGATCGGGTCATCACCGATCAAATCATTCCCTGCGGTCACTGCCGATATTGTCGGCGAGGCGAGTATTGGATGTGCGAACGCCACGATATGTACGGCTTCCAGGTCAACGGCGGCTGGGCCAGGTACATGAAAATCGTGTCTGATTCGCTGCCTTATTTGTACAAAGTGCCGGAACAGATCCCCACATCGGCAGCGGTTTTGCTCGAACCCTTTGCTTGCTCGTTTCACACGGTCGAACGCGCGAATATTCAGATCGGCGATGTGGTGGTCTTGTCCGGTGCGGGCCCACTTGGTTTAGGGATGATCGGCCCGATTCTACAAAGAGGGCCCCAAGCGTTGGTCCTGCTAGATCTCAAGCCGGAGCGTTTAGCGGTCGCGAAGCGGTTCGGCGCTCACCACGTATTGAATCCCGCGACCGATAACCTGGACAGGGTCATCAGCGATCTGACCGACGGTTATGGCTGTGATGTCTACATAGAGGCGGCATCCTCCGGTAAGAGTGTTTTGCAGGGCCTCAAACTCCTGGTAAACGGGGAACGTTTGTCGAGATGAGTGTCTTTGGGGGCGAGATCCCGGCGGACTGGAGCATCATCGGCGACTCCAAAGAGCTCACGATCTACGGTTCTCATCTGGGACCGTTCTGCTACCCAAAGGTGATCCGCGGTATGGTGGATGGGTGGATACCAACTGAAGGGGTGGTAACCGCAACGTTGCCACTGGCCGATTTTGAACATGGTCTTCACCTCATGGAGACCGGAGAGAACGGTTCGATTAAAGCGGTACTAAAGCCATGACCGGCTTCTCGATTGCCTGCGAAGGCATATCGAAACAGTTCGACGGCGTGCCGGTCCTAACCGGGATTCGAGCGAACTTTCAGGCCGGAGCTGTGACGGTGTTGGCCGGAGAAAATGGCGCCGGCAAGTCCACGCTCTTCAAGATCATCGCCGGCCAACTAACTCCGGATGGAGGCGAGCTCCGACTTTTCGGGGACTTGGTTACCCATTTTTCGCCCAGATACGCCCAACGGCTAGGTGTGTCGATCATTCCGCAGGAGCTTCAGCCGGTCAAAGATCTGACCGTCTATGAAAACTTGCTGTTAGGAAGTGAGATCGTCGGCCCGTTCGGCTTTCTGAACCGCCGCCGAATGATGGAAGCGGCCAACCAACTAATTACCGAGTTCGGGGCGGACCTTGACCCTAGGACTTCGATGCGAAGTTTGAATGTCGCCAGCACGCAACTGGTCGAGATCATCAAGGCTATTTCCCGGCAAGCCAAAATCATTTTGATGGATGAGCCGACATCCTCTTTGAGCGAGCACGAGATCCAGCGCCTGTTTCGCGCCATCCAGCTCCTAAAAAAACGAGGAGTCACCATTTTGTACACGACTCACAAAATGGAGGAGATAGCGGCGATTGCCGACCACGTCGCGGTCTTGCGGGATGGTGTCCTCATTCGGCATTGTCCGGTGGCTGAAACGGATCAGCACCGAATCATCACGGACATGGTAGGCCGAGAAGTGGAAGATCTGTTTCCNCACCGTGACTGGTCCCGACCGGCGGAGGCTCCCATTTTCGAGGTAANGGATTTCCAGGTTCGCGGATNCAGAGCCCGGAACAGCTTCAAATTGAATNGCGGAGAAATTGTGGGCCTCGCGGGTNTAATCGGAGCTGGTCGCAGCGAGATGTTAGAAGGCATCTGCGGGATCCGGGCTAGCACTGGACAGATTAAACTTGAAGGGCGCTCCATCCCTTTAGGTAAACCGATGGCGGCGATCCGAGCTGGGATCGCCACTGTGCCGGAGGAGCGAAAATCGGCCGGCCTGGTGCTCTCCATGTCGGTCCTCGATAACATGACTCTTCCTCGGGTCGGATCATACTCGGAGCGGGCAACGGGTCTGCTTTATGAGCGGCAACGGCGACAGCATGCCTTGAGTCTGCTCCAAACGCTGCGGGTGCGTTATTCCCGGTTAAGTCAGCCGATCTCCCACTTAAGCGGCGGTAACCAGCAAAAGGTCGTATTGGCCAGGTGGCTAATGGCGCGTCGTCCGAAGCTGTTTATTTTGGACGAACCGACGCGCGGTATCGATGTCGGGGCCAAGGCAGAGCTTTACAAACTCATCGTCGAGTTGGCTGATGACGGCGCAGGGATTCTCCTGGCTTCATCCGATATGAATGAGCTCCTCAATTTAAGTCATCGCGTATTGGTGTTTCGCCAGGGCGCGATTGTTGGTGAGCTGGACCGGGACGAGCTCGAACCAGAGGCCATACTCCGCCTCGCCATGGGTGTCTCTGTGAATTAATGAAAATGGAAAACAGCCTTGCTCCTGCTAGACCGGTTGGCCGAACCCTGCCGGCTTTGAAGTTAGACTACGTTCTTCGCTATATCACAGCCCTGGTGCTGGCGGTGTTTGTTATTGCGTTAGGCCTGTTGCATAACTCGTTCCTCAGCGCCTCAAACCTGAACGTCATCTTACTGCAGGTTTCTACTAACGCCCTCTTAGCCGTGGGTGCCACCTTTGTAATTTTAACCGGCGGGATCGATCTCTCCGTCGGGAGCATTGTAGGGCTGAGTGGTGTGGTAGGGGCTTTGCTTGCCCAAACCGATGGGCCGGTCGCCGCCGCTATCGCGATTGCCGGCGGTGTGTTAACCGGCGCAGCCATCGGCGCTGTGAACGGCTTTCTGGTCTCTATTGCGAAAGTGCCGGCATTCGTGGCGACTCTGGGCACTATGACGATCGCTCTCGGGATCGGTTATGTGCTGAGCAATGGATCTCCTATCTCCGGTTTATCCGACGAATTCCTTTCTCTCGGCCAGCTGACCTGCTTTGGGGTTCAACTTCCCATTGTGACCATGTTGGTCACCTTGATCCTGTCTTTTCTCGCTCTCACTAAAATGCGTTTCGGGTTGCAGGTTTATGCCGTCGGCGGAAATGTGCAGGCCGCCAGGATAGCGGGAGTGAATGTTCGACGGATTCTCTTCTCCGTTTATATGATTAGCGGCCTGTTGGCAGGCGCTGCCGGTGTCATCTTGGCTGCCCGGGTCACGGCTGGAATACCGACCACGGGAGCGGGCTATGAATTGAACGCCATCGCGGCTGCGGTCATTGGCGGAATCAGTCTCATGGGTGGTCGGGGCTCAATCTGGGGAACCGCCATCGGGTTCTTGATCATCGGGGTCTTGGATAACGGCCTCAACATCATGAATGTCTCGCCTTTTTATCAGGAGATCATCAAAGGAGCGATCATCATCGGAGCAGTATTCGTCGACTCATTTGCCAACCGCAAAAGCGAGTAAATGAAATTGCGGCGCCGGTAAGGATCAACTAACCACACGGAATGTGACCCAACTCTAACCCCCAACTAACAACCATGTTAAAATTAACTCAGCTTGTCCTCTCTGGCTCGCTACTCACCTGTCTAACTCTTCCTAACCTTCACGCTCAACAAAAGGAGCGTACGGTTGGGTTCACCGTCTACAGCATGACCTCTTGGGTCACCTGGGGAAAACAAGGTGTAGATACGGTCGCTAAGGCAGATAATGTGAAGGTCCTCTGGAATAGTGCCGATGCGGATGTGAATAAGCAGATATCGGAGATTCAGCAGTACATTAACCAGAAGGTCGACGCGATTATCATTGCCGCCGTTAATTCTGCTACGCTCGGTCCGCAGATCGAAGCCGCCACCAAAGCCGGTATTCCCGTGATCGCCACCAATATGCGCATTGATNCTCCCGCTAATTCGATGGTNAAGACCTATGTCGGNCCGAACGATGTCGGCGCCGGCGAAGGAGCCGCGCAGTCGGTAGTAGATGGGTTGGGNGGAAAAGGTGGTGTCGTGGTGCTGCAAGGACCGATCGGTCAATCNGCGGAAACAGATCGGACCCAGGGTGTAAAGAATGTCTTGGCCAAGAATCCCGATATCAAGCTGCTGGCCATCCAGCCGGCGAATTGGGATCGAACCCAAGCCTACAATTTGATGCAGGACTGGATTTCCCGTTACGGATCCGAGATCAAAGGGGTTATCGCCGAGAACGACGATATGGGCATTGGAGCGATTCGAGCGCTGGAAGAGAAGGGATTGGCCGGAAAAATTCCGGTCGNTGGAGTAGATGCGATCAAGGACGGACTAAGAGAAGTGAAATCAGGCAATATGGTGGCAACCAACCTGCAAAATGCGGCTATCGAATTAGGGATGGCATTGCAGGCGACCGTTGATTTGTTGGACAACAAGCAGATTCCTCAGACCGCACTGTTAAACATGCCGGTGATCAAAAAGGACAAAGTAGACTATTATTATTCGCAACTCTACGTTAAGCCCCAAGACTTCCTAAAGACGCTTCCGGAGTTGATAAAGAAGAACATGGCTTCCCGCGATTACGCGAGCCAATAGACGATAGTAGGAAGGCTTGCCTGGGCGGGGCCTGCCGCGCCGAAGGACTTCGACGAGCTCAGTCGAGTCGCTTGGCGAAGGCGGGACCTGCGCGTTTGATGGAGATAAAATGAGAGAATATCTAATTAGGACCAGCAATGCGGTTGAGGCTGTGATTCGGGGTCTACACGCCACCAGCCCATTTCCAATCGAACGAGTCGGTTCTCACACCGGGGTTATCTACCGCGGCAATGTTGCGCGTAAGGTTAAAGTGCTAACCGGTGGCGGTAGCGGGCATGAACCCTTATTCTTAGGTGCGGTTGGGCCGGGAATGGCGGATGGCGCTATCGCCGGCGAGATCTTTGCGGCACCAAATCCGGATTCGATTCTCGCAGTCACCGAAGCGCTCCAGCCCAGCGAAGGAGTAATTTACCTCTACGGTAACTATTCAGGCGATGTTTTGAATTTTGGGTTCGCAGCTGAAGAAGCCCGCGCCAAAGGGATCCAAGTGGACCAGATCCGAGTCCATGACGATGTCGCGTCTGCGGGCTCCGAAGTTGCAACCGAACGCCGCGGGATCGCCGGCGACATTTTTGTTCTTAAATGTACTGCCGCCGCCGCAGACCGAGGAGACACCTTCTCTGAGGTTCTCGCCTTGGGTGAGAAGGCTTCAACCTGGACTCGTTCGTTAGGGGTCGCCCTAGGTGCGGCAGCTTCGATCGACACAGGGCAACCCATGTTCGAATTGCCGGCCGGCCAAATCGAGATCGGGATGGGTTTGCACGGAGAAATGGGTGTCCAGCGCTCCACGTTCGAACCGGTCGAGACCTTGGTACCGCGAATGCTAGATTTAATCTTAGCCGATTTCCAACGCACTGGTCTTAGCTTGGATCGCGTCGCGGTGATGGTGAATGGGCTAGGCAGTACGACTGTCTTGGAGCTGCTGGCTGTGGCTGGTCAAGCAAAGGTAAGCCTGGAAAAGAATGGGCTCCACAGCGAGCTGTTCCGGACCGGGCAATTCGCCACGTCATTGGACATGGCCGGCTTCTCGATCACTCTGACTAAGTTGGATAATGAGTTAGAAGAGCTGCTCAACGCTGAGGCTCGTTCGTTCGCTTATTCCACGGAGCGCAGCTTAGCCTGACTGTCGCAGAGGATCTGACGTTAATCATGGAAACGAATCCACAGTCATTGAGTCCGCTACAGGTTAAGGAATTAGTCTTGAAGACGCTTTCGGGGTGGATTACCGAGCGCGACCACCTCAACGATTTGGATCGTGCTCTGGGAGATGGGGACCACGGGTCGACCATTGCTCGCGGCGCGCAAGCGGCCATTGATGCTTTGCAAACGGGCAGCTTCTCTTCTGTGAATCAGGTCTTCGGTGCGCTTGGACGGGCCATGATAACCTCGATGGGCGGTGCGTCCGGTATGCTTTTTGGTCTCTTCTTTCGTGCCGCCGAGAAAGCACCGCAAAATGACGTATTGGATGCGGCAGCTTTGAGTGCTCTGTTTGATCGCGGCTTCGAGGAGTTGAGCACGCGAACCAAAGCTCAGCCCGGCGACAAGACAATGTTTGACGCCTTAGTACCGGCGCTGACGTCACTCCGGGAAGCCGGGGGAGATCTGGTCTCTGCCTTGGATGAGGCCGCTACCTCTGCCACGCTCGGAGCGCAAAAGACCGCTGAGATGCTGCCCAAATTTGGGCGAGCGAAAACCTTGGGTGAACGCGCCAGGGGTACGCCCGATCCGGGAGCAACTTCCGTGGCTATCTTTTTTACGGGATTGGCGGTTAACGCCAGATCGCTGTCCCAATGATAACAATTTTACCGCAGAGATACAAAGAACACAGAGTAAAAGTTAAGGAGCAGCCCTCATCGAAATGGTCTAGTCTCAGTGACCTCTGTGTCTCTGTGGTGAAAAGCTAATACTTGAGTTTCTCGTGACTCCGAGGGCTGACTAAAGACGCANGTAAGAAGGATCTGAGGGAACGGCGATCGATTGCAGGCACGAGACTAACTGATGCTGAATTTCACCGATGCAATTCGTCTTTGGAACGAACTGGAAGATGCGAAATGTGGATCAACGCGAGGCGCGGCAGTACTTGATTACCTTAGCCAGCGGCCTCGGCGGATTCCTGGTTAACGGGCTACGTGTCTTTGTTCTGCCGCCGGCCACCCTGCTGCCAGGGATGGCTGAAGTCGCGAAAGGAACGGAGATCTGGTTAGGCGCCCAGAACTTCCACTGGGAAGAGGAAGGCGAGTTTACCGGTGAACTATCAACCGCTCTATTAAAAGACGCAGGAGCAACGGTTCTCATGGTCGGACATGCCGAGCGCCGAGTATTGTTTAATGAGAGCGATGAGGTAATTAACCGAAAGCTTCTCCGCGCTCTACAAGAGGGATTCCACGCCGTGTTGTGCATTGGAGAAGCCGATCAGGGAATGTCCGACGGGCATCTTAAGAAAGAGTTATCAGCTCAATTGGAAGGTGCACTTCGCGATGTGAAAAAGCTGGATCTGGATCGTCTGATCGTTGCTTATGAGCCTCATTGGGCGATTGGTCGTCGATCCGATGGTGCCGCCCCGGTGGCCCGAGTTCTGCAGTCGGTCGAAACCATTCGAGCTTCCTTAAAAGCGATCGTTGGAGAGAACAATCCGGTCCGGCTAATTTATGGAGGCAATGTTAATCTTGGCAATTGCCGGGAAATTGTCTCCGCCACCGGTATCGATGGTTTATTTGTAGGCGGAGCCGCTGCCGATTCGGCCGGTTTTATCTCTGTTATCGGACGCGCTTTGGATGGCGCCGGCGGTTAGGCTGACTTCGCACGCCCGGCTAAAGCGAGCTATATTAATTCAATTTAAAAAAAAAGAGAGAGAAACGAAAGAGGATGACATGAAGGCAATCGCGATCGGCGCAGACGACGCCGCAGTAGAACTAAAGGCGCAGATAGTCCAGCACTTAGAAAGCAAGGGAATCCCAGTTAAAGATTATGGAGTGTTCACCAGCGATCCCATGCTGTACCCGGACATCGCTCTGGAAGTAGCCCAAGCTGTTGCTGACGGGAAACACGAACGCGGGATCTTGATGTGTGGCACCGGAATCGGTGTTTGCATTACGGCCAACAAAGTTCCTGGGATTCGGGCGGCCGTCTGTCATGACATCTATTCGGCTGAGCGTTCCCGGATGAGTAACGATTGCCAGATCATGACTCTCGGTTCGCGAGTGATCGGGCCGGAGCTGGCAAAATCGTTGGTTGATGTCTGGTTGCGTTCGGAATTTCAAGCCGGCCGCTCCGGGCCGAAAGTCGAACGGATCAAGGAGATCGAAAAATCGTTAGCGAGCGTTAGGTAGAATTACCGCCGAGACCATGAATCGGTCTCTGCAGCTAGGTAATTTTGGAAGACCGAGATTCTGCTCAGTAGGAGCAAAATCTTTATCGCCGCCGGTGTCTAAATTGCCGTTGAATCGCGTCGCATGAATACCATCCCTTCGAAAGCCAATTGGATGATTTGCTTCGGAGTCAGCATCATTCTGCTATGCACCCGTCTATCCAACGCCGCGGAACCAGCGAACGGATCTGGCAAAGTTGATCCCGAACCGGAAAACTGGGTAGCCAGTTGGGGCTGCGCGCCCGGCTTTGCTATTGGACAAGAATTTGCCGATCAAACCCTTCGCCAGTTCGTTCGACTCAGTGTGGGTGGCAACCGAGTGCGCATTCGTCTGTCCAATGAAACTGGAACTCAGCCACTGATCATCGGATCAGCGCATGTGGCAGTGGCCGGCCGCGAGAAAGGAACGATCGATCCGTCTACCGACCACGTATTAACCTTTGCTGGGAGTCCTAAGACCTCGGTCTCTCCCGGCTCACCGGTGCTTAGCGATCCCGTAGACCTTCCAGTGCAGCCGCTCACCAAACTGGCGATTACCCTTTATCTCACTCGCGACACGGGTTCTTCCGTGATGCATCTGCTCGGCGAAGAAACCGGCTACTTATCTTCTTCTGGCGATGAGACCGGCGACGTCACGATAGCAGACGCTAGCACAGTGGCCGAACGTTACTTTCTTACCCGGGTCGAGGTGAGCTCGTCCACTAATGCCGGGACCATCGTTGCTTTAGGGGACTCAATAACTGACGGTCGAGGATCCACACCGGATGCAGATCGGCGTTGGCCAGATCGACTGGCCGAACGGTTGAATGAACAGGGATTGCGACTCGGCATAGTGAACGCCGGGATTGCTGGGAACCGGCTATTACACGATTTGCCGGAGATGGTTTGTGGACCCAGCGCTCTGTCACGTTTTGACCGAGATGTGTTGAGTGTGCCTGGAGTGAAGTTCCTGATTATCTTCGAGGGGTTCAATGATATTACTCACCCTATCGCCAACGACTTGCCGGAACAGACGATTACTACGGAACAGCTGATTGGCGGCCTGAAACAACTGATCGCCAGAGCCCATGATCATCAGATCAAGGTCATTGGTGCCACTGAGTTACCTTGCGAAGGAACTCCCTTTTATTCCGCAGCGATCGAAGCAAAACGCCAGGCCTTAAATCAATGGATCCGCACCGGTAAGGCTTACGATGCCGTGATTGATTTCGAGGCGGTGGTTCGCGATCCGAATCATCCCACGAGAGTGCGCCCTGATTATGATTCGGGAGATCATGGTCACTTGAACGATGCCGGCTATCGGGCCATGGCCGAGGCAGTTGATCTGAAGCTGCTTCAGGGTCTCGTAAACCGCACTCGATAACCGCCTGACTTTTCGTCGGCCTCTAACTTAAGCAGCCCGCGCCTCTGACCCTCCAAGAGTAGGTCATTAAAAGAACGGAACCCGAAGGCGCGTTCATTGAAACCAGGGTTTCGCCGTTTAATCGCCTGTTTGATCATCGAGCCCCAAATAATGTCATCTTCCTCGCGTTCCTCAGCCAGGGCTTCCAGCGTTTCTACCACGAGCGAGATCCCTTTTACGACGGTCAAACCTTTGCCCTCGGGCGTCTTATTCTGTGAGACCGCGGCTGCGCTCCGCGAGTTGACCTTCGACGGAGCCGCTCGTACTAAGTCATCGTAGTATATAAATTGGTCGCAATTGTTAATGAAAAGGTCCGAGGACGATTTCTTAACTCCTACGCCGATTACGGTCTTAGCATTTTCCCGCAGCTTGCTGACTAGAGGCGAAAAATCGGAATCGCCGCTGATAATGACGAAAGTATCGACATGACCCTTGGTGTAACAAAGGTCTAGGGCATCAACCACCATACGAATATCGGCCGAATTTTTGCCGGACTGACGTAAATGGGGGATCTCGATGAGTTCGAAAGCGGCTTCGTGTAATCCACGCTTGAAATCTTTGTACCGATCGAAGTCGCAGTAAGCCTTCTTAACAACGATATGTCCTTTCAGCAGGAGGCGTTCGACTAGCTTTTTGATGTCGAATGCCGGGTAATGAGCTTCTTGAGCGCCGAGAGCGATGTTTTCCAGGTCTAGAAACACCGCCATGGTTGCGTTGGAATCGTCGGTACTCATCTGTTTATGAAAGCCAGGTGTGAACTAGAAATCAACCGTTGGTTTTTGGGACCCAGACCCGGAGGGCGCGCGTCCTCGGCGCGCCGTGAAAGCGTTCCCAACGTCCAGGCGCAATTTTCGCCGCTCGGTAGACTAACACGCTCGGCTCCGAGAGCAAAGGATCGCGGGGACGCGATCTCTCCCGTGGGTCGCGCGCATGCGCGAATATAGAACCATCGGCTACCCCCCCAATTCCTGAATCTAACTTTTCAGCAGGCGATTTCTCGCTTAGAGAAGTCAATGCTTTATTCGAAACTCACGAGTGCCTTGCGTCGCCTCGAGGTTCAGCTTGTGGTGCCGGTATTGTTTCTGGCTAGCTCGACTTTCGCCGACCAGCCTAAAAAGGAAGTGCATAGCCAGGC
>JGI25616J43925_10000243_pt1 | contig 18504 bp, 13 predicted proteins | sample GraSoi2013_100cm_FD_43925 | JGI IMG/M metagenome (IMG submission 43925) | reverse complement strand
GGCAGATCACGCGCCGCGATCTCTTCAAGTGGGGATTATTCACCACGGGAGGACTGCTGCTCTGGAAGCATGGCTTGAACCCGTTCGTCCGCAGCGCGTACGCGAGCGTCCCGACGGGCTTCCCGCGCAGCCCGCTGTTCGGCGTACAGGCGTTCACGCAGCCCATGCCGCGCTTCGATGTTTTGCCGCGGAACCCGATCGCGACCCTGAATCCCGCGCCTACGGCCGAGGCCAACCAGACCCAGCAGCTGTTGAATACAGCGCTCGAAGGCGTGACCCCGGGTGACACGGGCCCCATCGAGGGACGTCCCCCGGGCCCGATCTGGGCGCACCAGGAGTTCACCCGGTTTCCCCCCGCGATCGCAGTACCCGTGTCCACGGAAGGGGCCAAGGTCAACACGGTCTACGATCCTGGGGTCCCGCCCAGCCTCAATTCGGGCATCAATCCAGCTACTTTCCGTCCGGCCTTTCATCCGGGTTTGCCGGACCAGGGGCCGTTGGCGCTGTGGACCTTCAACGGCACCTTGCCGCCCAAGCTGCTCACGGGCCGCTATGGCGAAGGCATCATTTTCCGCCATAGCAATAAGCTCCCATTCGATATCAGACAGAACGGGGGCTTCGGGATCCATACCTTGAGCACCCACGAGCATAACGGGCACCATGGCGCGGAGAACGACGGATTCACAGGGGCTTTCTTCTACCCCGGCCAGTTCTACGACTACCACTATCCCATCGTCCTGGCGGGGTGGAGGTCCATTAACACCGGCGCCACGGATCCCAGGGCCGGGAGCCCCAACGGCTCAGGCGGCATCACCAACGTTCCGGGTGACTGGCACGAGACGATGAGCACGCACTGGTTCCACGACCACATGTTCAGCTTCACCGCCCAGAACGTGTACAAGGGCGACGCCGGAATGTTCAACCTCTACAGCGCCCTCGACCGCGGCAACGAGGCGATCAACGACGGCGTGAACCTGCGGCTACCGAGCGGCACGGCGAAGGACTTCGGCAATCTCGACTACGACGTCAACCTCATGCTCGCGGACAAGGCCTGGGACGCGAACGGCCAGCTCCACTTCGACATCTTCGACACCGAGGCAGGTTTCGTCGCCGACGTGATGACGGTGAACCTGGTCTACAGGCCGTTCTTCGAGGTGGAGCGGCGCAAGTACCGCTTCCGTATCCTGAACGGGGCGGTGTCGCGCTTCTTCAAGATCTCGCTCTCCGACGCCTCGCCGATGATCCAGATCGCCAACGACGGCAACCTGTTGCCGAGCCCGGTGACCATCACTCAAACCGACCAGCTGGGCATCGCGGAGCGCTACGACATCGTCATCGACTTCTCGCGCTACAGCATCGGGCAGACTGTGTCTATGGTAAACCTGCTCGCGCACGAGGACGGCACGGAGCCGTCGGCGACCCTCTCGCTGTCCTCGGCGCTCAACGGCAGCTCGACCGATCCTTGCGTAGGCAGGTTCCTCGAGTTCCGCGTCGTCCGCGATCCGGCTACGCCCGACGTGAGCCAGGTGCCCGCCGTCATGATCCCGAACCCGGATCTGTCCGCGATTCCTGTGGCGCGGACGCGTACTTTCGTGTTCGGGGATGGCGCGAAGCAGACCACCAACGACCCCGTCACTTCGTTCCGCGGCCCCTGGGGCATCGGGACGGACGGCGGAGACAANCTCGACGCGGACTTCGGGCGAATCTCGGCGGCGCCGAGCTTCGGCACCCGCGAGATCTGGAACCTGGTGAACGACGGGGGCGGCTGGGATCATCCGGTCCACATCCACTTCGAGGAAGGGCAGATCCTCAAACGCAACGGCAGCGCGAGCAACGTGCCGGCGTGGGAGAAGGGGCGCAAGGACGTCTATCGCCTCCGCCCGGACGGAAGCGTCCAGCTCACCATGCAGTTCCGGGACTTCGGCGGGATGTTCATGGAGCACTGCCACAACACCTTGCACGAAGACAACGCCATGCTGCTGCGCTGGGAGATCGACGACGGCGGAAGCCCGTTCCTGAGGCCGCTGCCGACGCCGATCCCGACGCCGCAGGGTGTGCGCTTCCAGGCTCCGACGGTGCTGAAGTTCTGATTTTTGCAAAGCGAACGAATTCGAGAAGGAACGAAACATGAAGATACGTCGATTGCCAGTANGTGCTGTCGTGCTGTCGTTTTTCGCCGTGGTCTTGTCGGGGCTCCTCTGGTGGGCGGGAACGCCCGCCCGCGCGGCTTTCGCCCCGACCGTCGCTCTCATCCCGGTCTCGGGCTCAGTGAGCGGGCAACCGGAAAGCGTCAGGTTCTCGGGTCAGGCACGGGTTTCGAGCGAGCTGGTGCTCGATACCAGCAGGACCCGTCCCCCGCATCCACCGTCCGTCATCCTGATCATCGACCTGTCCGGGGTGTCGGGCATCGGGTCGTCGAGCGAGGCGAGGTATGCCGTCGGGGGTGATGGAACTCCAGTGTTCAGGCAGCTCGCCAGCACCGATACGATCCAGATCCCTTTCCCGTTCACTCGGGGCACATCCATGGGGACGTCTTCGGTGCGCACGGGCGTCGCGTCCTTCGCACTCAGCTTCGACACGAACACCGGAGCGATCACGAAGGGAACGGCCACCGTCGCCGCTCCGAACTTCCCGAACTAAGATGAACTGAAAGAGTCAGCGGCGGCCGCCCGCCGGGGCGGTTCGCCGGCTCCGACTCGCGCTTGAGCTGCAATGAGGAGGTTGAATTGAATATTGTGCGAGGGAGGAATCGGGGAAGCATCACGGCCGCGCTGCTCGTCGGCGCCGTGGTCTTTCTGCATGTCGGCCCTGCGTTTGCAGCCAACCCCTGGGGCTCGGATTATTTTCCGAACGTCGCGCTCACCACGCAGGACGGCGCGACCGTTCATCTCTACGACGATCTGCTCAAGGGCAAGTCGGTTGCGATCAACGTCATGTATACCAGTTGCAAGGACGAGTGCCCGCTCGAGACGGCGCGGCTGGTGCAGGTGCAGAAGCTCCTCGGCGAGCGCATGGGTAAGGACATTTTCTTCTACTCGATCACGATCGACCCCAAGCGGGACAAGCCCGAAGTGCTCAAGGCCTACGCGGAGAAGTACGGCGTCGGGCCGGGGTGGTTTTTCCTCACCGGCAAGGAGGAAGACATCAGGCTCGCNACTAAGAAGCTGGGTTTATCCAGGGTGCGCGACTTGGCCAGCAAAGACGGCCACAGCGCCAGCCTCATGGTCGGCAACGAGCCGACCGGCCAGTGGATGCGCAATTCCGCCGTGGACAACCCGCAGTTCCTCGCCACGACGATCGGGAACTTTCTGGGTTGGAAGGATACGACGCCAAAGAGGAGCTATGCGGAGGCGCGTCCGCTCGTGCTCGACCAGGGAGAATACTTCTTTCAAAGCCAGTGCAGCGTCTGCCACACCGTCGGGCAAGGCGACAAGATGGGACCGGACCTACTGGGCGTGACGGCACGGCGGGATCGCGCCTGGCTGACCCGTTACATCATGGCTCCGGACAAGATGCTTGCCGAGGGCGATCCGATCGCGGTCGCGCTCTTCGAGAAGTACCAGTACGCTCGGATGCCCAATCTGCGCCTCAGCTCAGCCGAAGTGGCTGCCGTGCTCTCGTACGTGGATGCGCGGAGCCGCGCTCCGCGCGAACCGGTACGGAAGGATTCCATCACCTCCCGTTAGGATTTTTCCCGCGGTTCCTGAAGGTCGCGAACCTCGGTATTCATGCGCACGTCCTTGCGCCTGCGCTTGACGAGCGCCTTGCCCGTCTCGAAATAGTCGCCGTTCACGGCAAGCTCCGCCGCGCGCTCGAGCTCGTCCGGCCATTCACCCAGCGAGTAGCCGAACCACGGTGACTCGGGCTTGAGCTTCGGCAGGCCCAGCTCCTCCCAGATTATCTTCGCGCGCTCCATGTACTCGCGCTTGGGCAGCGAGATCGGCGGAAAATCCTCCTTCATCGTCGCGTCGATCAGCACCGAAGCGTCTTCGCCGTCGTTCCTCTTGCTCCTCGGGCCGTGTCCCTGGTCGCGATGATGAAGGATCTGAAGGTCGAGCGCCGGATTGGCGCGGTAGGACATGGCCCAGAACACGGCGTCCGCGTTGTCCGGGTCGATGTCTTCGTTCACCGCGATAACGTATTTCCCCGCCGCGCGGTTCCACGCGGCCGCGCCATACAGCGCGCGCCAGATCTCCGTCCTCGGGGCCTTGCGGTCGATGATGAGCACCACCACCCTGCGCAGATTCGTCAGCGGCTCGTGCATAGAGACGCGCTTCACGCCCTGGATGCCGAGCGTGTTTCTAAGGTGATGAGTAAACAGCGGCTCGAGCGCGACGCGCTTGATCAGGCTCGACTCGCTCGGGGTCACCTGCGAGATGATCGAAGTGAGGATCGCGTTCTTGCGCCGGGTGATGCAGGTCACCTCCATGAAAGCGTTGTACTCCTGCAGGTTGACGTGCCCGTGGGATTCTCCGAACGGCGCTTCGGGCTCGAGATACTCGGTGTCGATGTACCCCTCCACGACGATCTCCGCTTCCGCCGGTACGAGCAAGTCGACGGTCTTCGCCTTTACGACGTTGATCGGCGCGCCGACGAGCCCTCCGGCCACGTGCAGCTCGTCCAGCGCCTCCGGCACCTTCTGCGCCGAGGTGAACGCCACGCACGGCGGCGCGCCCAGGATGACCGCCGCGGGCAATTTCTCGCCGCGCGCCTTCATTTTCTCCCAGTGGGTGTAGATCCCCGGGCGCAGCTCGAGTGACGGGTTCATTCCGAGGCGCCGTGGCGCCTTCACCTGCCCGCGATAGATGCCCATGTTCTGGACGCCGGTATCCGGGTCCTTGGTGATGTACTGCGAAAGCGTCGTGAACGGCGCGATGTCCCAGCCGGGCGTGGAAATGGGGATGGGCAGACCGTCGAGCCCATTGCCCGGCCTGTCGAGGTCCTCGCCCTGGATCACGATCTCGTGACACGGCGCGTCCTCGACGATTCGTGGCGGGATCGGTTTCGCCATCGCGCGGTTCCAGGTCTCGTTGATTCCGTCCAGGGCACAGCCCATGCCGATGCGGTAGATCTCCCGGCTCGCGGCGAGCGCGCCGACCACGACCGGGATCTCGTATTTGCGTCGCTTGCTGTCGGTTACGTTGGTGAACAGAAACGCTTTTCTGTCCGGCTCCTCGATACCGCCGCGGAATTGCCAGCGTACGAGCGGGTGCATTTCGGTGTCTTTGTTGATCGGCCGATCGACCGTTATGAGCAGCCCCGCGCGCTCGAGTGCCTCGAGATGCTCGTGGAGGTCAGGATAGCCGCGTCGCGGAGCGGCGCCCGCGTTGCCGCGCTTCGGTTCGGCCGTCGAGCTGATTTTGGATTTCTTCGCCATAGACAGGGTTTTCAGTGCAGGAAGTATATCAACGCGACGACGACGGGAACATCGTCACGCCGAGTCGATTTGCCAGCGCTTGGAGCTCGCCGTGAATCGCGCCAGGAATCGGGATGCCGTCGCGGGTGCGACTCTCGAATGTCCGGCGTCCGCGCTCACCGGGCATGAGAATTTCGCCGACCTCCGGATCGACGGGCAAGGACTTCAGCGCCTTTACCAGCCGGTCGACTTCGCGTCTGAAATTTTTTGGATCGCCGAACTGCGCCAGGTCGATCGCCATGACGAAGCCATTTTGGCGGTGCCGGCGCCCTTCGGGGGTGCCTTCCAGCGACTCGGCGAGCAGCGGGTTGACCGCGACGAGGCTCGTGATGCATTCGATCATGAGCGACAGGCCCGAGCCTTTGGGGCCTGCCATCGGCAACGGAATCTGTGCGGCCTGAGGATCGGTCGTCGGGTTGCCGTCCTTGTCGAGGGCCCAGCCAGCGGGTATCGGCTCGCCCGTTCTTTTCGCCTGGTTCAGCTTTCCCATCGAAACGACACTCGTGGCCATGTCGAGCACCAAAGGCTCTCCTCCCGGGACCGCGATCGAGATCGGGCTGGTGGACACGCCCGCCGCGCGCGTGCCGTGATAGACGACATTGGGCCAAGACGCCGCGAGCGCAATCGCGGCCATGCCCTCGCGGGCGGCCGCGAGCGTGTAGTAGCCGAGCGCCGCCGTGTGCGTGGTTGCCCGGACCAGCGCGAGCCCGACGCCCGCGTCCCGGGCCTTGCGCAGGGCCTCGGCCGTGGCGCGCATCATGGCGACCGGCCCCGCCGCGCGATCGGCTTCGATCAGGATCGAAGCGGGCGTCTCGGTGCGGACGGCGATTTCCGGCCTCGGATTCATGTCGCCGGTCTCGACCAGATCGACATAGCGCGGGATTCTCATGACGCCGTGCGTATCCACGCCCCTGAGATTCGCCCAGACGAGGACATCGGCGACGACCGCGGCGTCGGATTTCGGCAGGCCAACCCGCGCGAAGACGTCCGTCGCGAAGCGCTTGAGCCCCTCGGCCGGGGCGGTCGGCGCTGCCTGACCGCGCAATTGCGTCTTGCTCATTCCGGGATCAGACCTGCGCGGGAAAGTATTTGGCTAGCCAATTGCGCACGAGGTTGATCACCAGCGTGTTCCCCTCCGAGAACATGAAATGGTCGACGTCGGCGATGAGGTGGAGATCGGTCGGCTTTCCAGCGCGCTGGAAAAGCCCGACCGATTGCTCGGTCGGCGTCACCGAATCGTTCGCCGAATGAAGCAGAAGCAAAGGCCGAGGCGCGATCCTGCCGACGACCTCGTTTGCGCTGAATGCGTACATGGTTTCCACCACTTCGAACGGAAACTCCATGATCGATCCGGGCGCGAGATTGCCGCGCAGGCGCGGCGGGATGGGAACGATGTCGTAGCGCGGCACGCTCATCGGTTTTCCGGCGCGCTTGCGGCGCTTTCCCTCCTTCATCATGGCGCTGAACTTCTTCCAGGCGCGGGGCGAGGCGTGCTGCTTGCGGAATTTCTTCGCGCCGTCGCCCCAGCCCCCCGAGGAAATACAGGCAGCGACCCTGCGGTCGACACCGGCCGCGTATACGGCGACCGCGGCGCCGAAGCTCTGTCCGACCACGCCGATGCGCTTAGGATCGATCTCGGCGCGGGCGGCGAGAAAAGACAGCGCGTTCCTCGTGTCCCGGACCTGCTCCTTGCAGATGACGCGGCCGCGCTCGCCTTCGCTCTCTCCGCAGCCGCGGAAATCGAAGCGCAGCGCCGCGTAGCCCAACCCGGCGAGCATCCTGGCAACGGTCGTGCCGCCGCCGCCGTCCTTGTTGCTGCCGAATCCGTGCAGGACGAGAAAAGCGGCGTGTCGCTCCCCCGAGCCGTGCGGCTCGGGGAGATCAAGGACGCTGGCGAGCCTCAATCCGTCCGATACGAAGCCGACCCGTTCTTCCATTCCCTGGACCCTCCCCGCAACGGGCCCATTATAAGTGCGGCGCTCCCCGCCAAGGTAGAATCGCGGGCAAAAAGGAGCCGCGATGAGCCATCCCGCACCGATCGACGTCCACGCGCATTATTTTCCGCAAAGTTTCCTCGATCTGGTCGCGAAGCACGGCCCCAGCCACGGCTTCGAGTACAAGATGGTCGAGGGCAAGGGCCCGCAGTTCAAGCACGGCCATCTGATGACGGGGCCTGTGGGAGCGAAGTTCGTGGACCTGGATGCCCGGCTCGCAGTGATGGACGAACAAGGTGTCGAAGTCCACGCTATGTCGCTGTCGCAGCCGATGGGGTACTGGGCCGACGGAGAGCTGGCTCAGCGCATCAGCGAGACCTACAACGACGCGCTCGCACGGGCGCACGAGCGGCATCCGACGCGGCTCGTCGGCCTCGCGACGCTGCCGATGCACGAGGCCGCGCTAGCGCTGAGGGAGGTGGAGCGCGCGGCGAACTTGCCCGGCGTACGCGGCTTCTACATAGCCACCCAGATTCGCGGAAAGGATCTGTCCGACGCTTCATTCCTGCCCGTCTATGAGCGCATCGAGGCGAGCGGACTGCCGCTCTTTCTGCANCCGGTCGAGGTGATCGGCCACGAACGTCTGGGCGCCTACTATCTCACTAACCTGCTCGGCAACCCTTTCGAGTCGGCGATCGCCGCCGCGCACCTCATCTTCGGAGGTGTGCTCGATCGATTCTCCAGGCTCGTTGTCTGCCTGCCCCACGCGGGAGGCGCGTTTCCCTGGCTCGTNGGACGGCTCAACCGNGGCTGGGAAAAGCGCACCGACCTGAAACACGTCAAGCACTCGCCGATCGATTACCTGCGCCGCTTCTATTACGACACGGTCGGCTACTCCGACCACGTACTCGAATATCTGGTCAACGTGATCGGCGCGGATCGCGTCCTCATGGGGAGTGACTACTGCTTTCCCATCGCGTACGAGCGACCGGTCGACGTCGTGACGTCTCATCCGCGCCTCGACGAAGATCAGAAGCGGAAAATCGTCGACGACAACGCACGGCGGCTGCTCGGGCTTTAGCGTGGCGCCGAACGCTCCGGAATCTGCCACAATAGTCGCACCGCGTCGGAATGGAAGTCTTGCCGGCAGCGTTNGCGTGTCGCCCGCAAGCGGGCCTTGCTGTTCACCGGCCCGTTGGGCCTTTCGAGGAGGAAGCACAATCATGAAGAAAATTGCATTGTTGTTACTTGCCGGAGCGTTCGCGCTCGTGAGCACTGCCGCCGGTGCGCAAACCCCGATGCGCATCCGCGGCACCATCACGAGCTTGGATGGCGACGTACTCTCGGTGAAGACCCGCGACGGTAAGGATCTCAAGATCAATCTTGCCCCGAACCTCACGGTGGCTGCGGCCAAAGCGGTTACCCTGGCCGACTTCAAGCCGGGCGCCTATGTCGGCTCGACCGCGAAGAAAAACGCGAGCGGCGTTCTGGTCGCAAGCGAAGTGCACGTGCTTCCACCGCAGGCGGCTGNAGGCCACACGCCCTGGGACACCTCCCCCGGTGACACCATGACGAACGCCAATCTCGCCAAGGTCGTGAAAACGGCCAACGGAAACGAGCTGACGCTCGAATACAAAGGTGGGTCGCAGACTATCCTCGTGCCCGAGGGTACGCCCATCGTCGATTTCGTTCCGGGTGACAGGTCGCTGCTGGTGCCGGGGGCGACCATCTTCACCGGGGCGCAGGTCGCCGCCGACGGCAAGATCACGACCGGCCGCGTGGCGGTGAGCAAGGCCGGAGTCAAGCCGCCGCAATAGGCCGATGGCCGGGCTCCCGGCCCGCAGCGAACAAGCATGGAAAAGCACACGACGCTGCGGGTAGAGGAACGGGCGGAAGCTGTTCTCCTGGCCACGCTCGACCGTCCCGAGGTCGCCAACGCCTTCGACACCGGAGCGGCGCTCGAGCTGTGTGAACTTTTCGAGCGCTTCCTGGCCGTACAGCCGTACCGGTGCGTTGTCATCACCGGCGCCGGGGACAAGGCGTTTTGCGCCGGCGCCGATCTGAAGGAGCGCAGTTCGCTCAGCGACGGACAGTGGCGCTCGCAGCACGAGGTATTCGAGCGCATGTTTCGCGCGGTGCGCGATTGTCCGATCCCGGTGATAGCCGCAGTAAACGGCGCCGCCTACGCAGGCGGTCTGGAGCTCGTCCTGCACTGCGATTTTGCCTACGCGTCGAAGACGGCAACATTTGCGCTTACGGAAGTGTCGCTCGGGATCATGCCGGGCGGCGGCGGCACGCAAACGCTGCCCCGCGTCATCGGCGAGCGACGCGCCAAGGAGCTCATTTTGGCGGCCCGCCCATTTTCCGCGGAGGAAGCACACGCTTGGGGTCTCGTGAACAAGCTCTGCGAGCCCGGCAAGCTGGTGCAGGAAGCGCTGGGGGCGGCTGAGCACATCGCCTCGCTCGCTCCGCTCGCGGTGCGGCAGGCGAAGCACGCGATCCGCCGGGGTCTGCACAGGGATCTCGCGTCGGCCATGGAGCTTGAGATCGAAGCCTACAATCGTCTCGTCGGAACCGAAGACCGCAAGGAAGGCCTTCGCGCATTCAGCGAGAAGCGCAAACCGAAATTCGAGGGCCGCTAAGGAAGCGGCAGAAAGGCGAACGTGGACTCCGAATTGTTTATACAGGCGGTTGTTCTTGCGAGCGCAACGTCGCTCGCAGCCTGCGCCGGAATGGGTAAGAACGAAAACGTCGACTACCGCGCCGTCGTGGCGAGCCCGGACCGGTCCGGGGCCGACCGCGAGACTGATCAGAGAAGAAATCCGGAGCTGTTGCTCGCGTTCACCGGTGTTCGGCCGNGGATGAGGGTGCTCGACATGGGAGCGGGCGGGGGCTATTCGACCGAGCTGCTCGCCCGCGCGGTCGGTACCGGCGGAACGGTGTATGCGCAGGATTCGCAGGCGGCTTCGCCGAGAGCCAAGGAGCGCTTCGACGAGCGTGCGAGAACCACCGCGATGCGGAACGTCGTGCGCGTGCTGAGAGACTATGACGATCCCGTCCCGCCCGGCGTGCGCGGTCTCGATCTGATCACGTTCTTTTTTGCCTATCACGACACGGCGTTCATGAGCGTCGACCGCGCGAAGATGAATCGCGGGCTGTTCGAGGCGCTTAAACCGGGCGGCGTGTTGGTGATCGCCGACCATTCGGCTCAGGCGGGCGCAGGCGCAAGCGTCGCGAAGTCCCTGCATCGCATCGAAGAGGCGACGTTGCGGCGGGAGATAGAGGCGGCGGGATTCAGGTTCGTGGCGAAAGCGGATTTCCTGCGCCATCCCGAGGATCCCCGCGACTCGATCGTATTTCGTCCCAAGGTGCCGGTAGACGAATTCGTGTTGAAGTTCGAGCGACCCTGATTTGGCAGGGGAGCTGCGGCCTCCAAGCCTTCGACATTGGTGGTCGGCGTCGCCGCCGTCGCTTTTACACGACGTGTCACTTCCATTGTAAACAGCCGCTTAAGAACCCTCGCTCGAAGTCGCGTCGCTCGAGAGCGACGACGGATTCTGTCAGTCGTGCCCTGCTTCCGCCAATTGCGTGATTTTGCACGCGAATTGCGACTGGCATGCGCATTGCTAAGAGGGATACATTTTGGGTCGGAGATTTTCATTCCGAATGATCGGTCACCGGACCAGAACGCCAAGAGGAGCGCCCATGATGGACAATTTCCGCAGGAGAGATATTTCGCAATCCAAGGGCTTGCAGTCGCCCTACAGCCGGCTGCAGGAAGCATTGACCGCGGCCGGGGCCGAACCCGCAAAGCCCGAGGCCTTCGGGATTGAAGCGCTCAACGCCGACTTGCGCGAGGGTGCGGAACCTTCCCGGCCCGGCCGTGAGACCGGGAGCAAACTGATCGTCGGTCCGGACATCAAGCTGAAAGGCGCCGAGATCACCGACTGCGACACGCTGGTGGTCGAAGGCCGCGTGGAGGCTTCGATGGACAGCCGCGCCATTCAGATATCCGAGCACGGTGTTTTCGTCGGCAAGGCCGGCATCGACGTCGCCGAAATCCGCGGGCGCTTCGAGGGCGAGCTGACCGCGCGCAAGCAATTGGTCATTCGCGCTACGGGAAGAGTGTCGGGCAAGGTCCGCTACGGGAAAGTCGCGATCGAGGAAGGCGGCGAGATCTCAGGCGACATCGCGGCGCTCCCCGAGGCCCAAGGCTCCGGCGTCGCGCGCGCAACTAGTCCGGGCCGCAGCCCTGCGGCGCCCGCGCAGGCCCAGGCGGGCGTGCAGGCGCTACCGAGTAAGCCGGCATGGACCGCGCAAGCGGGCACGCAGCCGCAGCCGGGCAAGCCGGCATCAGCGCCCCAAGCGGGCGCGCAGCCGCAGCCAAGCAAACCGGCAGGGGCGTCGCACTGAGCTTCGCCGGCGCCTTTGCGGTGCCGGAGCGAAATTCTCAGCTGCCGGGGATGATTCCCGGCTGCATGGAATTGCAGAACTCGGCGATCTCGCCCGGCCGCGTCCACCACACCCGGTCCCGCTGTTTGTGCTCGACACANTGTTCGAGCGCGATGCGCAGCGGTCGCAACCTGAAAGGCTGGCCGAACACGTAGGGGTGGATCGAGATGTTGCACACGAGCGGATGTTTCACGCATTGCTCGAGCATCTCGTCGAACTGGTCCACCACCATGTCGCAGAATTCGCGCGCGCTGTGTTTCCGGTGCACGATCATCGGGGAGTCGTTGACCTCGACCGGGTAGGGCACCGACAGGATCGGCCCTGAGCGCGTTCGCATCCAGATCGGCTGGTCGTCGCAGGGCCAGTCCATGACATAGGTGTAGCCGGCCTCCTTCAAGAGATCGGGCGTCACTTGAGTCTCGTAGGCGCCGGCGCCCATCCACCCCAGAGGGCGTTTCTTCTCGTTCCGCGCAAAGGTCTCGGTGACCTCGCGGATAATGCGTTCCTCGTCGGGCTCCCAAAGGCCGCGAAGGTTTTCCGAATTGGTGCGGCCATGAGCGACGATCTCGTCACCTCTTGCACGGATTCGCGCGAGGATCTGCGGCGCGTAGTCGTAGAGCANGCTGTTNGTGTTGTGCGCGAGCGGCAGCTCGAGTTCCTCTGCGAGGTCGAACAGCCGCCAGATGCCGACGCGGTTGCCGTAGTCGCGCCAGGAGTAGTTGCGCTGCGTCTGCGGCTCGCCCGCCTTGGCGTTGTCGTGGCCCAGTCCCGCGCCAAAAGCAAAGCATTCGACGTTGGTGGTAATGCAGAACGCGAGGCGTTTCCCGCGGGGCCAGGAATAGTCCTTGCGCTCGGTGATCGGCGAGTAGTCGTAGCGCGAGTGCCGCGGGAGAGAGCTCTTTGCCACNCCGGAGCCTCGGCTCAATCGGCTTTCGCGCCGGAAGCCTTCACTGCTTTTCCGAGCTTCACGATGTCCGAGCGCATATGGTCGGCGAACTGCTCCGGGCTGCTCGCCATCGGCGTCGCTCCCTGTGTCGCGAAAAACTCCTTGATTTCGGGAGAATTGACCACCTTGGCCAGTTCGCCGTTCATCCGCTCCACGATCTCCCTTGGCATGCCGGCCGGGCCGATGACTCCGCTGTATAGCGTCAGATCGAATGCGGGCAGCCCCGATTCGGCGACGGTCGGGATGTCCTGCACTGCGCCGACTCGCGCGGGCGTGGTCACCGCCAGCGCGCGGAGCTTACCGCTCTTCACGTGCGGCAGCGCGGCCGGCATGGTCGAAAAGATTAAGGCAACGTCACCCGCGATCACTGCCACGGTCGCCGGCGCGCTGCCCTTGTAGGGCACGTGCAGCAGATCGACGCCTGCCATCGATTTGAAGGTCTCGCCCGCCAGATGCACGATGGTGCCGTTGCCCGAGGAAGCGTAGTTGAGCTGCCCGGCCTTCGACAGCGCGATCAGCTCGGGCACCGTCTTGGCCGGAAGCGCAGGATTGACCACCAACAGCAGCGGCGTCGAGGCCACGAGACTGATGAAAGTGAAATCCTTGACGCTGTCGTACGGGAGCTTGGTGTAGAGGCTCGCGTTGATCGCGTGCGTCGTGGCGTCGCAGAAGTAGAGCGTGTAGCCGTCCGGCGCCGACTTGGCGATAAACTCCGATGCGATGGTGGTCCCCGCGCCCGGGCGGTTGTCGACGACCACTTGATGGCCGATGTTTTGTGAGAGTCGTGCGCTTATCGCGCGCGCGAGCACGTCGGACACGCCGCCCGGGGTGAACCCGACCACGAGGCGAATGGGTTTGTTCGGATAGCTCTGCGCAAGTGCGCTCGCGCTCAATAGGGCAAGGGCGATGGCGGTGAAAGCCCGGCGGATCATGGATTCTCCTGCGGTAGGAACTCGCGCCGAATATAGAGGAAAGACCCTCCGCGAGCAACGCCTGGACTCAGGCGACGGCGTTCTCGTGCCGGCGGCTTACGCGCAGGAAGTAGGCAAACAGGATCGCCGCCGCAACGACGAGGCTCGCGACGCCTGCTAGCCAGAATCCCGTGGCGCCCATGGGTGTCGCAAGCCCCAGCGCATTCGCGGCTTCGATGCTCTCGAGCCCCAGCGCGTAACCTCCGCCCAACCCGATCCCCCAGAGCGCGACCGTATAGACGAGCATCGGAATGAGGGCGATCTTGTAGCCCCTGAGGGCGTTGACGATCACCACCTGCGAGGTGTCGAAGAGCTGGAAAAACGCGATGTAGGCCATGAGCTGAGTCGCGATCGACTGTACCGCCGCGTCGCGGGTGTAAAGGGACACGATCTGATGCGCCGCAAAGAAGATCGCCACGCCGGCGCAGGCGGAAATGGCGAACATGATCCCGATCCCGGTGAGCCCCGTGTGCCGCGCCTCGCGCGCGTTGCCCGCGCCGATCGCCTGCGCGGTGAGCACCGCGGTCGCGTTTCCGATCGCGAGCCCGAACATGTAGAGGACGGCGGTCACGTTCGACGCGATCTGGTGTCCGGCCGAAGTGGCCGCGCCCAGCCGCGCGAGGAAAAGCGCCATGAAAGTGAACGAAGTAACTTCGACGAAGAGCGCCAGCCCGATGGGTACCCCGAGTTTCAGATGGATCCAGAGGGTGGGCAAGTGGGGCCAGGACCAGCGGCCAAAGATGCGAAACGGCGCGTAGAAGGGGTGCTTTGCGCAATACACCCACGCGAGCGCGACGATCAGCCAGCTCGCGATCGCGGTTGCGAGCGCGCAGCCCGGACCGCCGAGCTCGGGCGCGCCGAGCGCTCCGTAGATGAACAGCGCGTTAAGCGGAATTTTTGCGGCGAAATAGACGAGATTGATCGCCATGACCGCGCGGGGCCGGGACACCGCGGTGGTCAGCGCAAAAAACACGCGAAAGAGCAGCATCGCCGGCAGCGCCCAGGCGATGCCCTGGAGGTAGGCCCGCGTGCGCACCTCGACCTCCGGCGGCGCGCTCGAGAGCCGCAGGAAGGGCTCGGGAAACGCGAGCAGCAAGACGCCGAGCGCGCCAAGCCCGAGCGCAAGCCAGACCGTCTGACGCGTCTCCTCGCCGATTCTTTCGAGCTGTTTTCCCCCGAAGAGCTGCGCGGCTATCGGCGAGAGCGCCTGTACCACTCCCATCAGGCCGATGAAGACGCTGAAATAGACGCTTGCCCCGATCCCGACCGCGGCGAGGTCGACTGCGCTGTAACGACCCGCCATCACGGTGTCGAGCACGCCGCTCGCGATCACCGCCAGCTGCGCGACCAGCACCGGCCAGGCGAGCCGTATCACGGAGCGGGCAATACGGGAGACCGAAGATGTCATCAAGAAAAAGTCCAATGCCCAGAATGCAACCGCGCGTTGAGCGGTTTTTGAAGTCCGCTTCAACGCGCGGAGTTAAAGCGGCACGTCCGCGTCCGCTTTTACAGCAATTGTACGTGGAGACTACGCCCAGTCCGGTTGCTGTCAAAATAACCGCTTTGCGTTTTAGCTCAATCAGGAAGGAACTCCATGCGCGAAGAGACAACGGTCGTCCACTCCGGACTCCACCCCGAGCGGCATCAAGGCGCCGTGAACCCGCCGGTGTTCCACGCCTCCACCATCCTCTCGGAAACCGTGGAGGAGTACCGCCGCAGGCGCAAGAGCTGGATTCTGGAACAGCCGGGCACCTACTACGGGCGCTTCGGTACCCCGACGATCGAATCATTGCAGGAGGCGATCGCCGCGCTCGAAGGAGGGCATCGCTCGGTTGTCTACCCCTCGGGGCTGGCCGCCTGCGCCGGCGCCTTGCTCGCCTTCCTGTCCGCGGGAGATCACCTGCTCATGAGCGACACGGTCTATGGCCCGACGCGCAACTTCGCCAATGGAATCCTCAAACGCTTTGGCGTGAGGACGACGTTTTTCGATCCGCTCGCGGGGGGCTCCATCGAGGCGCTTATCCGGCCCGAAACCCGGGTGATCTATCTCGAATCGCCCGGCTCGCTCACTTTCGAAGTGCAGGACGTCCCAGCGATCGGGGAAGCCGCCCACCGCCGCGGGATCACCGTCATTGCCGATAACACCTGGGCAACGCCGCTCTACTTCAAGCCGTTTGCGCACGGCGTGGACGTTTCGGTGCAGTCGGCCACGAAATACATCGTGGGTCACTCCGACGCCATGCTCGGTGCGATCACCTGTGCGAAGGAAGCGTGGCCGAAGTTGAGGCGCTCGACCCACGAGCTCGGTCAGACTGCGGGCCCGGACGATGTCTATCTGGGTCAGCGGGGCCTGCGCACGCTAGCGGTGAGGCTGAAACGACACTGGGAGTCGGGTGTCGCGCTCGCCGAGTGGATCGCGCGCCAGCCCGAAGTCGAACGCGTGTTGCACCCGGCGCTCCCCGGAGATCCCGGATACGCGATCTGGAAGCGTGATTTTACCGGCGCCTGCGGCCTCTTCGGCGTAGTGCTCAAAGAGGGCGTCACCGACCGCGCGCTTTGCGCGATGATCGACGGCCTGGAGCTCTACGGAATCGGCTCATCGTGGGGAGGCTTCGAGAGCCTGATCGTGCCCTTCGATCCGCGCGAGACGCGCACCGCGACCCAATGGCCGCACAAGGGGCCGTGCTTCCGGATCCACGCCGGCCTGGAGAACGTGGAAGACCTGATCGCGGATCTCGAAGCGGGATTCGAACGGCTGCGGGCGGCCTGATCGATGGTTGGAAAATCCATCAGGCCGCAACGTCAAGGCTTAAGAGCAAAGGCGATAGCTGCTACCGCCAGCCTCCGATCCCGCTTCACCTTTTAGAAGAAATAGGGCGAATCAGGCAAACGGCAGGGCTGAACATCCGACACGAGGGCGGGCAGGCGGAATTGAATCTCGCTGACCGCTTCCGTGCCCTGGACGACCGTCCTGGCGCGAATTCGGGTCACGATCCAGATCGCGCTCGTTTTGCCGTAAGTCAGGTTGAAAGTCGCGATGCCGTTTGCATCGGTGGTCAAGTTTCCCGGTACGATACCCCCCGCTGAATTGCTCGGTGTGAGTATGCCATCCTTGGTTCCCCCGGCCACCGTGTTTCCGTTTGCGTAATACACCCTGGCGCCGTCTTCAACTGGATCCAGGATGAGGTTTTCATTTGCGTCTTCGTTCCGAAACGTCCCGGTAGTCGCGGCATCAGCGTCGAAAGCGCACGCCACCCCGGTACTCCATGCGATCGGCCAGGCGCTGAGGTTGACCACGGTCCCCGCCGGAGCCGGACTGCCGTTGACATCGGCCACGAGGACCGACATCGCGAGTACATAGTTGGTGGCGTTATTGGCTTCTGCAAGCACAGTCGCCTGACCGAACGCGACCGATCCCGCCGTGCCGCCAATCACGATTCCCGCATCGCTTCCAGAAGGCGCTGAGTTGGTTGCTACGGCAGTACCCAGTACCGAAGCGCGAATCTTAACGCCTCCGGCGGCTGAAGGAAGCGACCCGGAAGTAAAGGTCGTGCGCGCTTGTCCCAATCCGAGGCCGCCTGCGGCTACCGCGGCGGAAAAACTTACCACCGGGGACAGGGTTTCGCCCCCCCCCGTAGGATTGACTATCGAGAACGCAACCGGCACGCTGCCGACCGGCTGGCCGGACGCATCGCTGACCGTGGCGACCAGGGTCGAAACTCCGGTGGTCGTGCCCACGCTCGCAGCCACGACGCTGGGTGTGGCCTGGAGCGTAACGCTGTTCGCGACGGCCGCAGTGATCGACACCGTGAGGCTGTCGTTGTTGCCGGGAGCAGCCGGATCGAACACTTGGACATTGGCCACGCCCGCTTGAGCTGCCGTCAAGGTCGCGCTTGCTTTTCCGCCGGCGACGGCCACGTTCGCCGACGTGCCACCGCCATTCCAGCTGCCCTGCGTCGTAACGAATGTCACGCTGGCTGCGGGAGCTGGCGCATTGACCTGCACCACCAGCGAGTCGCCGATTTTCATGGCGACGGCGGTGGGATTGAGCGTGACCACCGNTCCGTTGGTCGTTTGATCTATGGAGAAGTTGGCGGTGGCCGACGTAACGGTGAAGTTGGTCACCGCTGTCGCGCCCAAAGCGGTTGCAGTCACGGCCACCGCGCCGCCTGCTACCCCTGCAACCGTGACGACGAACTGACCGCTTCCGTTCGTTGTCCCCGTTGCCGCCGGGCTGAAGGTCACGTTGCCCGCGCCCGTCTTGGTCAAGGTCGCCGCGGCGTTGGAAACCGGATTGTTGGCCGAATCCTTGGCCGTGATGGTCAGCGTTACGGGGGACGCACCGGTATCTGGAAGAGTGGTGCCGCTTGCATTCATCGCGACCGTCGAGCCCACGATTTGCACGGGGACCAGATTGGTCGCGCCTGCCGCAGCCGCCGAGATGGTCACGGTGCGGTTGCTCTTGTCGGCTCCCACATTGAGCTTGCCCGTGACTACGCCGTTCGCGTCGGCGACACCGCCGCCGCTGATATTGCTGATGAACGCGGTAAGATCGGTGCCTGTTGAAAACGTCACCGTGTCGCCGGGGACTGTCTGTCCGTTGGCGTCGAGTACGACGGCGGTCACGTCGACTGTCGCCGCCCCGGAGGAGGGCAGCTGCCCGGCGCTCACCGCAAGCTGAATCCGGTTACCCGTGGGGCCGGGGTTCCCGCCGCCGGGGGGGGGGGTGCCTGGGCCCGAGCCGAGCACGCCCCCCGACCCGGCCGTACCCGTGTCACCTGTGCA
>JGI25616J43925_10000241_pt1 | contig 18536 bp, 14 predicted proteins | sample GraSoi2013_100cm_FD_43925 | JGI IMG/M metagenome (IMG submission 43925) | reverse complement strand
TGCACGCTGCGCTTCGCGACGTAGCCGGTGACCGGCGCGAGCACCGACGCCCGCTGCGCCGCGAGATACGACTCGCGCAGCTTCGCTGCCGCCTGCTTGACGTCGGGATGGGTTGCCACCGTCGTTCGCGACACCAACGCCTCGGATGCGGCGAGCTGCTGCTCGGCCGCTCTCAGTGTGGCGGCGGCGCTCTCGAACTGTGCCTGCGCGTGCTTCAGGTCCTCGTCGGCGAGCGCCCGGGCGTCCGGCAGTCCCGTGCGGCGCTGCAGGTCTTCACGCGCGCGGCGCCACTCGGCGCGCCGCAGCTCCACGCTGGCGCGCAGCGCGTCGGTATTCGCGTAGAGCTGGCGGACGCGGCGCACGGCCTGGGCGAGACCGGCCTTCGCCTCGTCGAGCGCGCTCCGGGTGTCCGCGTCGTCGAGCACGACGACCGCGTCGCCCTCGCGCACCAGCGCAGTATCGTCGGCGTTGATGCGGATGACGATGCCGGCGATCTGCGGCGTAAGCTGCACCAGGTTGCCCTGCACGTAGGCGTCGTCGGTGCTCGTGTGCCAACGGCCGTCGAGCCACCACCAGCCGGCGGCGGCGCCGCCGGCGAGGATGAACACTGCAGCGAGCGCGATGAGCGCGAGGCGTCGTCTGGGATTTGGCATCGGTCAGTTCTCCGGGTGATAACCGCCGCCCAGGGCACGGATCGTGCCGACGGCGAGCGCGAGGCTGCGGCCCTGCAGCCGCACCTGGTTCACGCGCTCGGCGAGCAGCCGTTCCTCGTTCACCAGCACGTCGAGATAGCTCGTGAGCCCCNCGCGATAACGATCCAGCGTCAGCCGGTAGGTGTCTTCGGCGGCCGCGAGCGCGTTTGCCTGGTCGGCAAGCTGCCGCTGCACGGCGCGCACGCTCGCAACCTGGTCGGCGACCTGCCGCAGCGCATCCACGAGCGCCTGGTTGTATTGCTCCACCGCCGCGTCGTACTCGCCGTAGCCGCCGCGCAGGTTCGCGCGCAAGCGACCGGCGTCGAAGATCGGAAGATGCAGCGCCGGCCCGACGCCGGCGACGCCGCTTCCGGCGCCGAACAGATCCGGCCCGTGCAGGCTGGTGGCGCCGAAGCCCGCGAACGCGGCGAGGTTGAGGTTCGGAAAGAAATCGGCTTTCGCGGCGCCGATCCGCGCCGCGGCAGCTTCGAGACGCCAGCGCTGCGCCGCGATGTCGGGCCGGCGCGCGAGCAGGTCCGCCGGCAGGTTCGCGGGAAGGACGAGCGCGTCGCCGTACGGCCGCAGCGCGGGNNCGACCTCCAACGGCGCGTCCGGGCCCAGGCCCAGCAGCGCGGCGAGCTGGTGNCGGTCGAGCTGGACGGCCGCCTCGGCTGCGGAAACCTCGACACGCGAAGCAGCGATCTGCTGATCCGACTGCCGGAGCGCAATCGCCGCCTCCAGCCCGCGGCTCGTGCGCACACGATTGAGCTCGAGCAGCGACTCGCGGCGGGCGAGCGTCTGCCGCGCGACGGCCAGGGCGGCAACATCCGTCTGCGCCTGGAAGTAGGCCTGCGCGACGGCGGTCGCGAGCACGAGCCGCGCCTGGGCGGCATCGGCCGAGGCTGCGCGCGCATCGCCTATCGCGGCCTCGAGCTCGGCCCGGTGCTTGCCCCAGAAATCGAATTCATAGTTGAAATCGAGCGCAATGCGACCCTGATTGACCCAGCTCCCGCCGAACGGCGGCGGATAGATATCGTTCCGGCTCAGGCGCTCGCGGGTCGCGCTGGCTTCGAGGTCGAGGCTCGGGTACAGCGAGGCTCCCGCTGCGTCGGCGAGCGCGCGGGCGGCGCGCACGCGGGCTTCGGCGGCGCGCAGGCTCGGATTGCCCTGGAGCGCCTGCGGCATGAGCGCGTCCAGCTTCGGATCGCCGAACCGGNTCCACCAGTCCTCGCGCGGCCAGTCGCCGCCGGTCTGGTCCTGGTAGAANGCGAGCGACTGCGNGGCGAGCGCCTGCGCCTCGCCCTGGATGCCCGAGTAGCTCGCACATCCGGCAAACGAGAGGCTGACCGACAGCAGGAGAGGACAGATCTGCGCCCGCGACATGCGCGAATAGCTCCGGGGCTAGGGTCGCCTGGCGTTCAGGAAGGCGTAAATGGCGGAGAAGTCCAAGCCGATGAATCCCACTCTTGCGGAGGTCATGGCAATTTCTCCGCTTCCGGGCGTCGAACGGGGAGCGCGCGCAGGCCCCAAACGGTGTGCGCGCGCAGGCCCCAAGCGGCGAGCACGCCGGCCGGCAACAGGACGAGCGCAACGGCCGTGGCGACGATTCCGAACACGACGATGGCCGGCACGGCGCATACCGTGGCGACAAGCGCTCCAAGCCCGCGCGGCGCGGAGCGCGGACGCGCATTCGATTGCGGCTCGACCTCGCGCCATTCGCCACCGTGCATTTCGTAGGTGCGTTCCGGGACAGCCATGTGCGTTTGCTCCTTCATGAACGCTACTCTGGCGCCGGACCGTTGCCGGGCGATTTCGAGGCAGGCGCAATTTCGATTACACGTGTAACCGCTGCGACACACGGCGGAAATCGCTGCCTGGGATGCTGATCTTCTAGCCGACCTGATAAGGATCCGATTCATGAATCGCCGGTCTTTCCTGACGGCCGCCGGGGTTGCGGCAGGCGCGGTGCTGCTGCGGCTGCCGGGGGCGGCTGCACGGACGCAGCAGCTCCTCGTCCAGCCATCTGAAATTCGCAGCAGGAACGGGCTGCTCGAAGTCGCGCTCAGCGCCGCTCCGGGCCGCGTGCAGCTCGGCGATTACGCATTCCCCGGGCTTCTGTACAACGGCTCCTATGTGCCGCCGCTGCTGCGGGTGCGAGTCGGCGACACCATGCGGATCACCTTCAGGAACGCCCTTCCGGATGATCCCTCGAACCTGCATTACCACGGCATGAGCGTTTCGCCGCAGGGAAAGAGCGACAACGTCTTCGTCCACGTCCATCCGGGCGGGCAGTTCGACTACGAGGTGCGCATCCCCGCCGGCGGCCGGCAGGGCCCGGGGCTCTTCTGGTATCACCCGCACGCGCACGGAGTCGTCGAGAAGCAGATCCTGGGCGGGATGTCGGGCGCTCTCGTGGTCGAAGGCTCGGAGCGTCTTTTTCCGGTGCTCGCGGGCCTGCCGGAGCGCTTCCTGCTCTTCAAGCACGCCGAGCTGGGCGAAAACGAAATCATCTCGATCAACGGCCAGGTCGAGCCGCTGATGCCGATCCGCCCCGGGGAGATGCAGTTCTGGCGCATCGGCAACATCGGCGCAACGGCGTTTCTCAAGTTCCGCATCGAAGGCATGCCGCTTTACGTCCTCGGCACCGACGGCCACCCGCTATCGCGACCGCGCAAGCTGACCGAGCTCTTCCTCGGCCCCGGTGAGCGGATCGACGCGATCGCGATCGGCCCGCAACCCGGCGAATACGCCATGAGCACCATTCCATTCCAGAACGAAGGCTGGAAAAAACCCGAGCCGAGCCGGCCGCTGGCGACGGTCGTGTCCGCCGGAGCGGGCGCGCCGAGCGCACAAGCGGAGAGCGAGATCCTGCGCCAGCGCCTCGCCGGCGCGGCGTGGATCGACGAAGTGCGCGTGAGCCCGATCGCGCACCGCCGCACGCTGGAATATTCGCGGACGGCCGACAGAAAAGTCTTCATGATCTGCGGACGCGTCATGGACGACAACCGCGTCGACCAGACGGTAAGGCTGGGCGACACCGAGGAATGGACGGTCGTCAACACCGACAACCAATACCACAGCTTCCATATCCACCAGACCGCATTCCTGGTCACCGAGGTGAACGGCGTGCGCCGGAGCGAGGACAGCCTGCGGGACACCTTCTCGGTGCCGCCGGCCACCGTGGANGGTCCGGGCGTACTGAAAGTCGTTATCCCTTTCACCGACCCGGTGATCGTCGGGCGCTTCGTCTATCACTGCCACGCCGTCGACCACGAGGACAAGGGGATGATGGGCGTGGTCGAGGTCGTCGCCTGAGATCGATTGCAACTGTAACCGGGCGGCAATCGGCGTGAAATCGGCGTCCCCGACGATGCCTCCTGGAGATCACCCACGAAGGAGCGGGCAAATGAAATTCGCCGCGACTGCGCTGCTGCTCCTCGCTGCCGTCGGCGCAGCGCGGGCGGAGCAGCCCTACGGGCCACCCGCCAGTGCGGACGCGGCAGTCCCGATCAGCATCTCCGAAGAGGCGCGCGAAGAGCAGGCCGCTGCCCGGGCCCTGGCGGAACGCAGACGAAAGATGATCGAGGACTGCGAGCAGAATTTGGGAAGTGAAATCGACTGCACGCGCGAGACCGATACCGAGCTGCGCGCCGAAGGGCTGCAGTCGGGCGTGCGTGTCATCCACCTTAGGCGCCCTCTGCCATGAAGCGCATCGTCATTGCGCTGATCCTCGCTGCCCTCGCCCTGGCGGCATGCAGCGACGGCAAGGTCGAGGTCAAGACGACAGCGGCCGGCTATCAGGGCAAGCCCGACATTCATCCCTGGGACAGTCCCGAGGCCAGCGGCCAGAAGGCGCAGTGGGAGCGGCAGATCGAGACGCGCACGCTCAACCAGAACGAATACACGCGCACGCGATGAAATTCATAGCCGGAGCATTGATCGCCCTGTTTTCCCTCGTCGCCGGCGCGCAGAACGCGGGAGACGAAGCGGGCGATCAGGCCGCGCAGCAGGTCGAGCGCCAGCAGACGCAGCCGCTCAACAACGCGCCCGTGTGGCGCGAAGTGCGATCGGGGGTGCCCGCCGAAACCGCGGTGATCGGCCGCGAGACGAACGTCCTCATCCAGCCGGCCATGAAGCTTCCCGGCCTGCCGGCGGTGAGCGCGGGCGAGGCGTGGCGGCTTGCGCGGCCGCCGCTTTCCACGGCGGGCGGCGCGCTCATCGCGCTCTCGCTGCTCGCGCTCGCGGGTTTTTACCGCTGGCGCGGCTCGATCGAGGTGCACGACAAACCCACCGGCCGGCTCATCCGGCGCTTCTCGCTGGCCGAGCGCATCGCGCATTGGAGCGTGGCGATTTCGTTCTCCGTCCTGGGCATCACCGGTCTCGTCATGGGCCTGGGCAAGTACGTGCTGCTGCCGGTTTTCGGGCACACGCTGTTCGCGTGGCTCGCTGACGGGTCGAAGGCGCTGCACAATTTCACCGGGCCGGTGTTCGCCGTGTTCCTGCCCATCCTCATCGCGATCTTCATCCGCGACAACCTGCCGAAGGCCTACGACCTCGGGTGGCTGAAGACCTTCGGCGGCATGCTATCCAGGACAGGAAGCGATGCACCCTCGGGGCGCTTCAACGCCGGGGAGAAGATCCTGTTCTGGGTGCTCCCCTGCTTTTTGTCGGTGATCCTCGTCGTCACCGGACTCATCCTCGATTTCCCGAACTTCGACCAGACTCGTCGCGTCATGCAACAGGCGAATNTNNTGCACCTGATCTCGGCGCTGCTCGGNATCACCGTCGCCTTCTTCCACATCTACCTCGGCACGGTCGGCCAGCGCGGCGCGTACCAGGCGATGCGCACCGGCTACGTCGACGAGGCCTGGGCGAAAGAGCATCACTCGTACTGGTACGCGGACGTGAAGGCGGGCCGGAGCCGGCAGAGATTCGCCGACGATGTGCCGGCCGAGACGCGCTCGCGGGTCCTCCAGGCGATCCGGGAGGGCCGATGAAACTCAGCCGCAGAAGCTTTTTCGTCGCAGCCGTCGCCCTCGGCGGTGCCGCAAGCCTGGCCGCCGGGAAAATCGCCAAACCCAGGCCGGAGTCGAAGCCCGGGACGAAGGGCGCGGGCGACGAAGTCTCCGCGCACGCCCGCAAGTACTACCGCACCGCCAAGATCTGAGCAATCACCATGTCGCTCACTCGTAAATCAGCGGCACCGAAGAGGTCCCTCGCCTCGAGGTCGCCGGCCGTCGCCGTGAAGACGATGGATCGCCGGACGTTCCTCAAGCGTTCCGGCGTCACGCTCGGAGCCGGCGCCTTCGCCGCGCAATTGCCGTTCAGCATGATCGGCAAGGCGCAGGCGGAGGCGATACCGGGGCAGGGCAAGATCGAAGTAAAGCGCACGGTCTGCACGCATTGCTCGGTCGGGTGCGCGGTCGACGCGGTGGTGCAGAACGGCGTATGGGTGGGGCAGGAGCCCGTGTTCGACTCGCCGATCAATCTCGGCTCGCACTGCGCGAAGGGGGCGGCCGTGCGCGACCACGGCATCACGCACGATTCGCGCCGCCTGAAATACCCGATGAAGCTGGTGAACGGCAAGTACCAGCGCATCTCGTGGGACGAGGCACTCGACGGGATCACGGCGAAGATGATGGCGATCCGCAAGGAATCGGGACCCGACGCCGCCTACTTCGTCGGCTCCTCGAAGCACGGCAACGAGCAGGCGTTCCTGTTGCGCAAGTTCGTCTCGCTCTGGGGCACGAACAATTGCGATCACCAGGCCCGCATCTGCCATTCCACCACGGTCGCCGGCGTGGCCAACACCTGGGGCTACGGCGCGATGACCAACTCCTTCAACGACGAGCACAACTCGAAGGCGCTGCTCTTCCTCGGCTCCAACGCGGCCGAGGCGCACCCGGTGTCGATGCTGCACACGCTGCACGCCAAGGAGCACGGCGCCAAGATCATCGTCGTCGATCCGCGGTTCACGCGCACCGCGGCGAAGGCGGACTACTTCTACCGCATCCGTTCCGGGACCGACATTCCCTTCATCTACGGCATGCTGCACCACATTTTCGCCAACGGCTGGGAGGACAGGGAATACATCGCCCAGCGCGTGTATGGCATGGACAAGGCCAGGGACGAAGCGAAGAAGTGGACGCCGCAGGCGGTGCAGGACGTTACCGGCATGGCGGAGGAAGAGGTGCGCACCTGCGCCGAGATCATGGCAAAGAACCGGCCCAGCACCATCATCTGGGCGATGGGGCAGACCCAGCACACGAACGGCAACGCCGTGGTGCGTGCGAGCTGCATCCTCCAGCTCGCGCTCGGCAACGTCGGCGTGTCCGGCGGCGGCACCAACATCTACCGCGGCCACGACAACGTCCAGGGCGCGACCGACGTCGGCCCCAATGCCGACTCGCTGCCCGCCTACTACGGCCTCACGCCCGCCGCCTGGCAGCACTGGGCCCGCGTCTGGAACATCGACTACGACTGGCTGAAGGGCCGCTACGCGAGCCCGGCTCTGATGGAGAAGTCCGGCATCCCGGTGTCGCGCTGGTTCGACGCAGTGATCGAGGACAACAGCCACATCGACCAGCCGTCGAACGTGCGCGCCACCTTTTACTGGGGCCATGCGCCGAACTCCCAGACCCGCGGCCTGGAGATGAAGCCGGCGATGGACAAGCTGGACCTCCTCGTCGTCATCGACCCCTTTCCGTCCGCCACCGCCGCCATGGCGGCGATGCCGAAAGATCCGGACGCCAAGTACACACCCAACCCGGACCGCGAGGTGTACCTGCTGCCCGCGGCGACGCAGTTCGAGACCGAAGGCTCGTGCACGGCGTCGAACCGCTCGCTGCAGTGGCGCGAGCGCGTGATCGAGCCGCTCTTCGACTCGCGCTCCGATCAGGCCATCATGTACGCGTTCGCGCAGAAATGGGGCTTCGCCGATCAGCTCCTCGGCAGGAAGGGCGGCCGGCAGAACATCCGCCTCGTCAAAGTGAAGAACTACGAGGAGCCGGATCTCGAGGACGTGCTGAGGAACGAGATCAACCGCGGCGCGTGGACGATCGGCTATACCGGCCAGACCCCCGAGCGCCTGCAGGCGCACATGCGCAACATGCACCTCTTCGACGTCAAGACNCTGCGCGCGCCCGGCGGCAGGGACGCGAAGACGGGGTACGACCTCACCGGGGATTACTTCGGCCTGCCCTGGCCGTGTTACGGCACGCCCGAGCTGAAGCACCCGGGCACGCCCAACCTCTACGACACGTCGAAGCACGTCATGGACGGCGGCGGCAACTTCCGCGCGAATTTCGGCGTGGAGCGGGACGGGGTCTCCCTCCTGGCCGCGGACGGCTCGCACTCCAAGGGCTCGGACATCACCACCGGTTATCCGCAGTTCGACTCGGTGCTGCTGANGAAGCTCGGCTGGTGGAACGAGCTCACCGCGAGCGAGAAGAGCGCGGCGGAAGGCAAGACCTGGGCGACTGATCTCTCNGGCGGAATCATCCGCGTGGTGATGAAGAACCACGGCTGCTCGCCCTTCGGCAATGCCAGGGCACGCGCCGTGGTCTGGAACTTTCCCGATCCGATCCCGGTGCATCGCGAGGCGCTCTACAGCCCGCGCCCCGATCTGGTCGCGAAATACCCGACGCACGACGACGTCAAGGTCTTCTGGCGGCTGCCGACGCTCTTCAAGTCGATCCAGCAGAAGAACGTCGCGGACAAGATCGCCGAGAAATTCCCGCTGATCCTCACGAGCGGCCGCATCGTCGAGTACGAAGGCGGCGGCGACGAATCGCGCTCCAATCCCTGGCTCGCCGAGCTCGAGCAGGAGGCCTACGTCGAGATCAACCCGAAGGCGGCGGCCGACCGCGGCATCCGCAACGGCGAGTACGTCTGGATGAGAACGCCGACCGGCGGGCGCCTGAAATTCAAGGCGCAGATCACGCCGAAGGTCGGGGCGGACACCGTGTTCGTGCCGTACAGCTTCGGCGGGTGGTGGCAGGGTGTGGATCTGCTGCCCCACTACCCCGAGGGCTCGGCACCGTTCGTGCGGGGCGACGCGATCAACACCGGCACCACCTACGGCTACGACCGCGTGACCATGATGCAGGAAACCAAGACCACGCTCTGCCAGATCGAGCGCGCATAGGAAAGAAGGCGAGGACCGACATGGCGCGAATGAAGTTTCTCTGCGACGCGGAGCGCTGCATCGAATGCAACGGCTGCGTCACCGCGTGCAAGAACGCGAACGAAGTGCCCTGGGGCGTGAACCGCCGCCGCGTCGTCACGCTGAACGACGGTGAGCCCGGCGAGCGCTCGATCTCGGTGGCCTGCATGCACTGCTCGGATGCGCCGTGCATGGCGGTGTGCCCGGTCGACTGCTTCTACAAGACGGAAGAAGGCATCGTCCTGCACGACAAGGACCTGTGCATCGGCTGCGGCTATTGCTTCTACGCCTGCCCGTTCGGCGCGCCGCAGTATCCGCAAAGCGGCGCGTTCGGCGTGCGCGGCAAGATGGACAAGTGCACCTTCTGCGCCGGCGGCCCGGAGAAGGACCTCTCGAAANAGGAGTTCGCGAAGTACGGCGCGAACCGCCTCGCNCAGGGGAAGCTCCCCGCGTGCGCGGAAATGTGCTCGACCAAGGCGCTGCTCGGCGGCGACGGCGACGTGATCGCCGACATCTACCGGCAGCGCGTGATGGCGCGCGGCAAAGGCTCCGAGGTGTGGGGCTGGGGCAGCGCCTATGGCCGACCCGAAAAGCCATCGGCGGCGGGGCCGTCCCGGCCTTCGAGATAACGGACGAACGATGGCAGGTAAATCCCTCCGCGCATCTCCCCTTCCCCTGGCGCGATCTTCCCGGGCCTCCAGTCGTGAGGGCGATGGCCCGGGATTCCACCCGCTGAATACCTGGAGGTTCCAATGCCAGCATTGAACATCAACGGCAAAACGGTGAACGCGGACGTGCCGCAGGACACGCCGCTGCTGTGGACGCTGCGCGACGTGCTCGGCATGACCGGCACGAAATTCGGCTGCGGCATGGCGCTGTGCGGCGCGTGCACCGTGCACGTCGACGGCGCGCCCACTCGCGCCTGCATCACGCCGGTCTCGGCCGTGGCCGGCAAGAAAATTACCACCATCGAGGCGATCGGCGCCGATCCCGTCGGCAACACCGTGCAGGCGGCCTGGCTCGAGCTCGGCGTGCCGCAGTGCGGCTATTGCCAGTCGGGGCAGATCATGGCCGCCACCGCGCTCCTCCACCAGAACCCGAAGCCCTCCGATGCGGATATCGACGCCGCGATGAGCGGCAACATCTGCCGCTGCGGCACCTATCCGCGGATTCGCGCTGCGATCAAGCAAGCCGCCTCGACTCGGGGAGGCAGGACATGAGCGAAGTCATCAACGTCAGCCGGCGCACGTTCCTCGGCACGCTCTCGGCCGCGGGCCTGGTCCTAGCCGTGGGCCGGCCGCGGCTCGCCTTCGCCGCCGACGAACAGAAATACGGCGCCGATTCGATGCCGAACGGCTGGGTGGACAGTCCGCTCGTCTTCGTCGCGATCGCAGAAGACGGCACGGTCACGATCACCTGCCACCGCCAGGAAATGGGCCAGGGCGTGCGCACCAGCCTGCCGATGGTGGTTGCCGACGAGCTGGAAGCCGACTGGCACCACGTGCAGATCAGGCAAGCGCCTGGGGATCAGGCCCGATTCGGCAACCAGGACACCGACGGCTCGCGCAGCATGCGCCACTTCTTCGAACCGATGCGCCGCTGCGGCGCCTCCGCGCGGACCATGCTGGAGCAGGCCGCGGCCGCGCGCTGGGGGGTCCCCGTCGCCGAAGTGCGAGCGCTTAACCACGAGGTCGTGCACGCGCCGACGCAGCGCAAGCTCGGCTACGGGGAGCTCGCTGTCGCGGCATCCCGCCTGCCCGTGCCGGCGCGCGAGACGCTGATCCTGAAGACGCCCGCGGAGTTCCGCTACATCGGCAAGGGCAACGTGAAACTGGTGGACGGCCCCGATATGGTCGCCGGCCGCGGCAAGTACGGCATCGACACCGTCCTCGACGGCATGCTGTTCGCCGTCGTCGCCCGCCCGGCGGTCTACGGCGGAAAGGTGGTCTCCTACGACGCAGCCGCCGCGCTGAAAGTACCGGGCGTTGTCCAAGTCATTGAGATCCCGGGCACACCGCCGCCTTCGGAGTTCCAGCCGCTCGGCGGGATTGCCGTCGTCGCGCGCAACACCTGGGCGGCGATCAAGGGCCGCGAGGCCCTGAAGATCACCTGGGACGACGGTCCGAACGCAACTTACGATTCGACGGCTTACAAGGCCGCGCTGGAAAAGTCCACGCGCAGTCCCGCCCAGCTCGTTCACGAGCGCGGCAACGTCGAGACCGGCATGGCGAAGGCGGCGCGGCGCCTGCAGGCGGAGTACTACATCCCGCACATGGCGCAGGCGCCGATGGAGCCGCCCGCCGCGACGGTGCGCATCGTCGGCGAGCGCTGCGAGGTATGGACGGCCACGCAGGCGCCCCAGGCCACGCGCGAGCGCGTCGCGAAGCGCCTCGGCATTCCGAGCGAGCGCGTGACGGTGAACGTCACGCTGCTCGGCGGCGGATTCGGGCGCAAGTCCAAGCCCGACTACGTGGTCGAGGCGGCGCTCATCTCGCAAGCCATGAAAGGCGCGCCGGTGAAATTGACCTGGACGCGCGAAGACGACGTGCAGCACGGTTACTACCACACCGTCTCGGTCGAGCACCTCGAGGCCGGGCTCGACAGCGCGGGCAAGCCGCTCGCCTGGCTGCATCGCAGCGCGGCGCCGGCGATCGCGTCGGTATTCGGCCCCGATCCGAAGCACGAGCAGCCGCCCGAGCTCGGCATGGGCCTGGTCAACGTGCCATTTCTGATTCCGAACCTGCGCATCGAGAATCCGGAGGCCGAAGCGCATACCCGCATCGGCTGGTACCGGTCGGTGTCGAACATTCCGCATGCCTTCGCGATCCAGTCGTTCGTCGCCGAGCTTGCCGCCGCGGCGGGCCGCGACCCGAAGGATTACCTGCTCGAGCTGATCGGCCCGGCGCGCCGCATCGACCCGCGCACGCTGGGCGACAGCTGGAACTACACCGAATCGCGCGAGCGCTATGCGTTCGACACCGGAAGGCTGCGGCGCGTCATCGAAATGGTCGCGCGCGAATCTGGCTGGGGCCGAAAGCTTCCCGCGGGGCAGGGACTCGGCATCGCAGCCCATTACAGCTTCGTCACCTACGTCGCCGCGGTAGTGCAGGTCGCGGTGAACGAAAAAGGCGAGGTGACCATTCCCAGGGTCGACGTCGCTGTCGACTGCGGACCGCAGGTCAACCCGGAGCGCATCGTCGCCCAGTTCGAAGGCGCCTGCGTGATGGGCGTCGGCAATGCGCTGCTCTCCGAGATCAGCTTCAAGGCCGGCCGGGTCGAGCAGTCGAATTTCCACGACTACCAGGTCGCGCGCATGAACGTCGCGCCGCGCGACATCCGCGTGCACCTCGTCGCGTCGGATTTCAACGTGCCCCTGGGCGGCGTCGGCGAGCCGGGCGTGCCGCCGATCGCGCCGGCCCTGTGCAATGCGATCTTCGCCGCCACCGGCAAGCGCATCCGCACCCTGCCGATCGCCGGTCAGCTATCCGCCTGAGGGCCGCAACAGGTATGCCTGCTTCGTTTTTCGGCATCGTGCTTGGCCTGGCCGGGCTGGGCGGCGCATGGCGCGTCGCAGCGCGGGTTTGGCAGCTGCCGCCCGTCATCGGCGAAGCTCTGATGCTCACCGCCGCAATCGTCTGGGCGCTCATGCTCGGTCTCTATGCGGCCAAATGGATTTACGCGCGCGAAGAGGCGCTCCAGGAGCTCGAGCATCCGATCCAGTGTTGCTTCGTGGGACTCATCGGCGTCGCGACGATGCTCATCTCCATCGCTGCCCTTCCCTATTCGCGGCTTGCCGCGCAGATCGCGTTCGCCGTTGGAGCGTCCTTCACGCTCGCTTTCGCCGTCTGGCGAACGGGGATCCTGTGGCGCGGCGGCCGCGATCCCGGGGCCACGACGCCCGTCCTTTATCTTCCAGCAGTAGCCGGGGCCTTCGTTACCGCAACGGCCGCGGCTGCCCTGGGCCACCGCGATTGGGGACAGCTCGCCTTCGGCGCGGGGCTGTTTTCCTGGATCGCGATCGAATCGGTGCTGCTGCATCGGCTGTACACCGTGGCGAGCATGCCTGCGCCGCTGCGACCGACCCTCGGCATCCAGCTCGCCCCGCCGACAGTCGGAGGGGTCGCTTATCTCAGCGTGACCACCGGCACGCCCGACATGCTCGCCCATGCCATGCTGGGATACGGATTGCTGCAGGCGCTTCTGCTGCTGCGCCTGCTGCCCTGGATCCGGCAACAACCGTTCGCCCCGTCCTATTGGGCCTTGACGTTCGGCGCCACCACGCTTGCCGCCGTACCGCTCGACATGATGGAGCGCGGCACCACCGGCGCAGTCGCGTCGATCGCGCCCTACCTCTTTGCCGCAGCCAACATCGTCGTCGCGCTGATCGCGTTCGCGACCCTGCGTCTCATGCTGCAAGGCCGGTTGCTGCCGAAGGCGGCCTAGCGCGCTGTTGCCACCCCGTAGTCGGTGGGCCGCGGCTCATCTCCGGTGCGCTCGATCCAGCCGCCGCCGAGCGCTCGATACAAATCCACCAGGCTCGTGAGGCGCTGCAGCCGTGTCGCGACCAGCGTCTGCTGGGCGCCGTACAGTCCGGTCTGCGCGGTGAGAACGTTGAGATAGCTGTCGATTCCGTTCCGATAGCGAAACTGCGCGAGCTCCAGGCTGCGCTGCTGCGTCGCCGTGTAGCGCTCCTGCGCGGCGAGCTGCTCGTCGTANGTGCCGCGCGCGGCGAGCCCGTCGGCGACTTCGCGAAAGGCGGCCTGGATCGCCTTTTCGTACTGCGCGATGCCGATGTCCTTGCGGATCTTCGCGGCATCGAGGTTCGCCCGCAGCGCGCCGCCTTCGAAGATCGGTACGGTGATCGAAGGCAAGAAGGCCCAGGCCTGCGATCCTCCGCCGAACAACCCGCCGAGAGTCGCGCTCGCCGTGCCGAGGCTGCCGGTGAGGCCGATGAGCGGAAAAAATGCCGCGCGGGCGGCGCCGATGTCAGCGTTTTCGGAGCGCAGCAATGCTTCGGCCTGGAGAATATCGGGGCGCCGCGTGAGGAGATCCGACGGCAGGCCAGCGGGAATGTCGGCCAGGATCTTCTGCTCTCCCATCGGCAAAGCTGGCGGCAGGTCCGCGGGGAGCGGCTCGCCGATCAGCAGCACCAGGCCGTTCTCGGCTTGCGCGCGAGCTCGTACCTGCGCGGCGTAATTGGCGTTCGCCTGCTCCACCACCGATAGAGCCTGCTGGAGAGTGAGCTCCGGCGCCGTCCCGGTATCGAACTGCAGCTTGACGATCGTGTACGAGGCCTGCGCCGTCGCTAGCGTTTGCCGCGTCACCGCAAGCTGCTCATCGAACGCGAGCGTCGTCAGATACTGGTCGGCGACCTGGGACACGAGCAGGATCTCGGCGGCCTGGCGGGCATAGGCGGTAGCGAAGTACTGCTCGAGCGCGGCGTCGGAGAGGCTGCGCAGCCGGCCGAACAAGTCGACCTCCCACGCGGCGGAAACACCCGTCTCGTAGGCGTGGGTCACGAGCGGCGTGCCGCTCTTCGACAGGCTGCCCGGGGTGCGCGAATGCGATCCATCGGCGAACCCGGACACCTGCGGCGCGAGCGCGGCGCGCTGGATCCGGTATTGCGCCTGGACCTGGGCGACGTTCAGCATCGCCACGCGCAGGTCGCGGTTGTTCGCGAGCGCGATCTCGACCAGCCGCTGCAGGCGAGGATTGGTCAGAAAATCGCGCCAGCCGGTGTCCGCCGCCGGGAGGGCCGTGCCTGCCTGCCCGCTTTGCGCAGACTTGTACGCTGCGCCCGAAGGAAAGGCCCCCGCNACCGGCGCGGCGNGCNTCTCATAGGTGGGCTGCAACGAGCAGCCNGCGACGACGGCCCCCATCAGCACCAGAAGCGAGACGTGATGCTTCCTCATGTCGGCTGCTCGATGGCCCGCACGGGCTCGCGCTTCGGCCGGCTGAATCTCCGGCTGACCACCTCGAAGAACATTGGCACGAGGANTGGGCCGATGAAAGTCGAGGCCAACATCCCGCCGATCACGGCGATGCCAATCTCGTTCTGGCTCGCCGAGCCCGCGCCGTTCGCGAGCGCGAGCGGAAGAACGCCCAGGAGGAATGCCATGGAGGTCATCAGGATCGGGCGCATCCGCAACTTCGCGGCCTCGACCGCGGCGTCGAGCGCGGAGCGGCCCTCTTCGTGCAACTCGCGNGCAAATTCCACGATGAGAATGGCGTTCTTGGCGCCCAGCCCGATCGTGGTGAGCACCGCCACCTGGAAGTAGACACCGTTGGGCACGCCCAGGAGCGTCGCGGCGAGGGCCGAGCCCAGTACGCCGATCGGAACCACGAGGATGACGGAGATCGGGATCGACCAGCTCTCGTAGAGCGCGGCGAGGCTGAGGAAGACCACGAGCATCGAGAGCGCATACAAGTACGGTGCCTGCGATCCCGCTTGCTGCTGCTGCAGCGAGATGCCGGTCCATTCGTAGCCGATGCCCGGCGGCAGCTTTTTGGCGAGCGCCTCCAAGGCGAGCATTGCCTGCCCCACGCTCTGGCCCGGTGCGGCCTGCCCCTGGATCTCCATGGCGGCCACGCCGTTATATCGCTGCAGCTGGGGCGGGCCGTAAGTCCAGTGACCGGTGGCGAACGACGAGAAAGCCACCATCCCGCCATTCGAGTTGCGCACGTACAGCGTCTTCAAGTCCTCGGGATTCATCCGGAACGGCGCATCGGCCTGCACGTACACCCGCTTGATGCGGTTGTCGGTGTCGAGGAAGTTGTTCACGTAACGCGAGCCCCACGCGGTCGAGAAGGTCTGGTCGATGTCGCTCAGGGCCACGCCGAGGACACTCGCCTTCTCGCGGTCCACGTCGATGCGGAACGTCGGGTTATCGTTCACCCCGTTGAATCGCACCTGGGCGAGGCTGGGGTCCTTCGCCGCCTGCGCGAGCAGCTGATCCTTCGCCTTNAGGAGCGCCTCGTAGCCCGCTCCACCACGATCCTCCAGCTCGAAGTCGAAGCCCGCGGTGGTGCCGAGCCCGCGGATAGGCGGTGGATTCACGGCGACGATGATCGCGTCCTTGTAGGCCCTGAAATGCGCCGAGGTGCGGTCGATCACTGCCTGCGCCGTCTGGGCCTTCGAGGTGCGCTCGCCCCAGTCCTTGAGATGGACGTAGACCATGCCCTGGCTCTGCCCGCGCCCGGAGAAGTTGTTGCCGTTGATGATGAACGCGGCATCGACGCTCGCCGATTCCTGCTTGAGCAGGTACTGCGAGACATCGTCGAGCACGACGCCGGTGCGCTGCTGGGTAGCGCCGGGCGGCGTCTGCACCTGGACGAAGAAGTATCCCTGGTCCTCGTTCGGCACGAACGCGGTGGGCAATTTCACGAACAGCAGCCCCACGGCCGCGACGATCGCGAGGTAGATGGCGAACCACCGCACGGTGCGCGCCAGCACGCCGCGCACGCCGCCGATATAGCGGTTGCGGCTCTGGTCGAACCTGCGGTTGAACCACCCGAAGAATCCATGACGCACGGCATGCTCGCGATCCGGCGCCTTGAGGAGTGTCGCGCACAGCGCGGGCGTCAGCGTGAGCGCGACGAAGACCGACAGCAGCATCGCCGCGACGATGGTGAGCGAGAACTGGCGGTAGATGGCGCCCACCGTGCCGCTGGACATGGCGACCGGCACGAAGACAGCCGACAGCACCATCGCCACGCCGATCAAGGCGCCGGTGATCTGGCTCATCGCCTTCGTCGTCGCTTCTTTCGGCGACAGCTTTTCCTCGACCATGACGCGCTCGGCGTTTTCCACCACGACGATGGCGTCGTCCACGAGGAGCCCGATCGCGAGCACCAGGCCGAACATCGACAGCGTGTTGATGCTGAAGCCCACCGCGGCCATGAGCCCGAAGGTGCCGAGCAGCACCACGGGCACCGCGATCGCGGGGATAAGCGTGGCCCTCCAGTTCTGCAGGAAGAGGAACATCACGAGGACCACGAGCACGATCCCCTCGAGGAGCGTCTTCACCACCTCCTGGATCGAGATCTTGATGAAAGGGGTCACGTCGTTGGGGTACACGACCTTCAAGCCGGGCGGAAAGTAGGGCGTCAGATCGGCGACCTTGGCGCGAACGGCATTGGCCGTGTCGAGGGCGTTGAAGCCGGTCGCGAGCTGGATGCCGATCGCGGAAGCGGGCACGCCGTTGTACTTGTTGTCGATCGCGAAGCTCTCCGCGCCGAGGGCGATGCGGGCCACGTCGCGCAAGCGCACCTGGGATCCGTCGGGCAGGGCCTTCAGCACGATGGCGCCGAATTGGTCCGGCGTGCTCAGCAGCGTCGCCTCCGTAATGGTCGCGGTGAGCTGCTGGTTGGCTACCGCCGGCGTGCCGCCCAGCTGTCCTCCGGAAATCTGCACGTTCTGGGCGAGCAGCGCCGCGCTCACGTCGAGCGGTGTCAGCGCGTAATTGTTCAGCTTGTTCAAGTCGAGCCAGATGCGCATTGCGTACTGGGTCCCCAGCACGTTGAGGTTGCCGACGCCGTTGACGCGGCTGATAGGATCCTGGACGTGGGAGACCACGTAGTTGGCGATGTCGAACTTCGACATGCTGTTGTCAGTGGAGATGAAGCCCACGAACATGAGGAAGGCATTGGTGGATTTCGTCACGCGCACGCCTGCCTGCTGCACCTGCGCGGGAAGCAGTGGCACGGCGAGCTGCAGCTTGTTCTGCACCTGCACCTGCGCGATGTCCGGATTGGTGCCGGGCATGAAGGTGAGAGTCGTGGTGGATTGGCCGGTGTCGTCGCTCGTCGACGACATGTAGATCAGATTGTCGATGCCGCTCATCTGCTGCTCGATCACCTGCACGACCACGTTGTTGACGGTGGTTGCCGACGCACCCGGGTAGGTCGTGCCGATCTGCACCGTGGGCGGCGCGATGGGCGGATATTGGTCGATGGGAAGCGTGAGGATCGAGAGCCCGCCCGCCAGCATGATGATGAGCGCGATGACGATCGCGAAGATCGGCCGGTCGATGAAGAACTTGGCCATGCTATTGCGCCTGAACCGTCTTGACCGGCGCCTCGACGGCGCGCACGAGAATTCCCGGCTGCGCTTTCTGCACCCCCGCCACGATCACCCGCTCGCCTTCGTTCAATCCGCCCTGCACCACCCACTGGTCGCCCAGGGTCCGGGTCGCCTCGATGATGCGCGAGGCGACCTTGTTGTCCGGACCCACCACGAGCGCGGTGGCCTGCCCCTGCGAGTTGCGCGTGACGCCGACCTGCGGCACGAGCATCGCGGCGTCGTCGACGCCCTGGTCCATGCGCGCGCGCACGAACATGCCGGGAAGGAGCACATGGCCGGGATTCGGAAACACCGCGCGCACCGTGACCGATCCCGTGCTCGGGTCTACGGTGATGTCGGTGAACTGCAGGGTCCCGGCGAGGGGATACTGGGTACCGTCTTCGAGGAACAGCGTCACCTTCGCACTATCGCTGCCGTCCACCTTCACGCGGCCGCTCGCCACGTCACGCCGCAGCTGCAGCCCCTGGACGCTCGACTGATTCAGATCGACGTAGATTGGATCCATCTGCTGCACGGTGGTCATGAGCGTCGCGGCGCTCGCCTGCACGTACGCGCCGGGCGTCACCAGCGAAACGCCGATGCGGCCGGTAATCGGGGA
>JGI25616J43925_10000239_pt1 | contig 18538 bp, 13 predicted proteins | sample GraSoi2013_100cm_FD_43925 | JGI IMG/M metagenome (IMG submission 43925) | reverse complement strand
GATGAGTCCGTCGGATAATTTGAAGTATTCATAATGATGGTTTTTACGATAAAGAAATAGGTGACCTAATTATTAAATTCCATTATCGTGCCATAATGCTCGTTTGCCAGTTGTCCGGAATTTTTTCCGGACTTTCCTTTGCCTTTAAGATCGGTTGATAGTGTGAAAGTATTTCCCCAAAATGGGGAAGTTAAAAGGGCGGGCGAATGTGGAACGGACTGTTCCCCAACAGGTTGATTTTTCTTCCTGATTTATATTTACTGTATATTGTCCGCTGTTAGCTTTTCAAATGCTGCGCCTTTTGACGAAAATGACTTAACAGGTAGAAACTTGACCCTAAAGACACCAAATCTTTAAAAAGAAACAAGCCGGTAAATGTCATATACCCTATTCCCTTTACCTTAATTATGGAATCAGGAGTTGTTATTATCATCGTGCTGGTAACAAAGAACATAATAATAGCTATAAGACTGCCAACCATCCCCGCTTCAGGCAGGAAAGACCCCGTGAGTATCAATGAGGCGGCAACAATTTCTGTTATTCCAATGAAATCGGAACCACCATAAGTTCCCAGGATCTTATGTAACCAACTGATCAGCGGACTGTTGGTAACCAAAGGAACTATTCCTTCCGCCCCCGGAGCGGTTAATTTATAGGCCCCTGCCCAAAATAGCATCATGATAATACTCAGCCGGATTATGATAAGCCCAATGTTATAGTCATCCATCCATTTTGTGAGCCTTATCAGTCCGCTGCCGATTGATTTTTCCGGATTGTCAACTGACACCCGTTCCTCCAGCGAACCTGTGAAATTTTTCATTTTTGAAAATTTAATATTTTTTAACAAATTTTAATTCCGGATTAGTCAGATCTCTGATAGCAAAGTGATAAGGTTGTTAGGAAATAACCTCGGCTAGAGGAAAGTCAATTTCAATCTCAGTCAGATTGTGCAGATAGTTGCTGATAATTTTATCTCCTACCACAATAATCACGTCTATCAGATTCGCCTCAGTATAGCCAGCCTCAAAAAAGCGTTCTACTGCATCATTCGCTGCCCTGCCCTTGTTTTTCACTATAGATGCGGTAAACTTTGCCAATGCATCTAATTTGACGTCGAATAAAGCCGTGCCGCGACGGATTTCAATGATTTGCTCTTCCGTAAATCCATTCATTTTACCTAATACCGTATGGGCCGACTGGCAATAACGACATCCATTGATCTGGCTGGTCACTAAATTCACCACTTCTCTTTCTTTGCCGGTCAGAGAGCTTTTACGATTTTGAAAAGTAAGATAGTCTCCTAACGCAGTCTCGTTCCTGGCAAAGTAGGCGTAGAGATTAGGTACAAAACCAAGACCCTTTTGAAGTTTGTCAAAAATAGCCTGGTTGTTTGCAGATACTTCTGCTCTTGCGGGAACTCTAAAAGTTCTGTTATTTAGATTTGTCATTTTAAATTGTTTTATTGGTTATTAGAATTATTTATCGTTGTCCTCCACTCACAGTAATTAATTCTCCATTGACCCAGTACGAATCGTCTGAAGCCAGGAAAAGGGCGACTTTTGCAATATCTGAGGGTTTGCCAACGCGGCCTAGCGGTGTCTCAGAAAGGTGCCATTTTTCGCCCTCGCCGCCGATGACGCCGGAAGTATGTGTGCCTTCCGTTTCTATCAGGCCGGGATTGATGGAATTAATACGGATTTTTTTGGGCCCTAATTCCTTTGCCAGGATGCGAGTAATGCCATCTACAGCGTATTTTGTAGTGGTATAAACTAAAGCCGTGGGCATGTCCAGGGTAGTGACAACAGAGCCTGTATTTATAATAGTACCTCCATTTCCATTAAATGATTTCACAGCCTGCTGGATCGCCAGTATCGTTCCCAATACATTGGTGTTATACATCGCGTGAAATGATTCCTCCGTGATCTCTTCTATACCGGCAAAAGAATATATGCCCGCATTATTCACCAGTATATCCAGTTTTCCGAAAGCCCTTTTTGTTTCGTCAAAAAGACGTTTAACATCTGCTGCGTTCGATACATTACCCTGAACCGATATCGCTTTCCCTCCGCCTTCTATAATGTCATTCATTACGCCTTCCGCCCCATTCTTGTCGGACACGTAATTTATTACTACCGAAGCTCCTTCTGCTGCGTATTCTCTGGCAATAGATGCTCCAATGCCTTTGGACGCCCCAGTAATAATGGCTACCTTACCACTTAATTTACCCAACGTTTTCATCTTTAAAATTTTTGTTTGTTTTGTCGATATTGACAATACAAAGGTCTTGCAGATTGCAATATTTTAAAATGAAGCAGGTTAGGAAATACGGTTGAAGTAGTTCAATTTTGTATTAAACCGAATGGGAAGTATTAAAAAAGGGTTTCAATTGCCCGGGGACTAATGGTTACGTTTTACTTTTTTATTGCGGATTTTTGACAGGAACTCGGTTGTCATCCCCAGGTAGGAAGCTATGGCATATTGGGGCACTCGTTCTGCCATTAGTGGATATTTTTCCAGGAAGCTGTTATAACGTTCCTCTGCAGATTTAGTAAGATTTATGATGAGCCTTCTTTGCATGAACGCAGCTGAACGTTCAGCTAATGTTCTAAAGAAGGTTTCAAACTTATAGTTCGATGTTTTTAGCTTTTGTTCATCCTCGAAATTAATTTGCAGCAGAACACAGTCCTCCAAAGCTATTACGAACATACTCGCCGGTTGCTGATATATATAGCTGTTGTAGTCGGAGATCCACCAGTCTTCAATTGCCAATTGAATGGTATGATCCTGGCCTTCATCGCCTACAATATAGGCTCTCAATGCACCTTTTATAACGAAGTACCTGCTTCTTGCCGTAAAACCAGGCTGCACAATAAATTGTTTTTTTATTATCCTGACTTCTTTAAAGCTGCCGGCAAATTCATTTTTTTCTTCATCGGACAGCGTGACGATTTTTTCAATATAATCAATTATTTTGTCGTGACTTGAGTGTGCCATAGATGCTATATTCGGGAATGGCAGAATCCTGTTATTAGATTTACCACTGCAAATATAGCAGAGATTCTACTTAATTGGAACAGAAGCCATTTCTTCATCCCGGGCAACCCTTTTCATGCGGGATCGCACAAAAGAAGAGCAAACGTTTGCGTGATTGGATCGCCGGATTTTTTGTTTCCGAAGCCTTACCTTCAAGGCATGCAAAAGCTTCTTCTTCTATTATCTTTTTCTCTTGCCCTCTGTACGGTCAGGGCTCAACAACCGACCCGCCATCCTTCCGGCAAAAGCCGCCCCTCGGCGGATGAAATTAAACATACTGACTGCCCCGGATGCTGGAATGCCGATTCCCTGGGTAACCATCGCGCTGTCGTCCGGTTCAGCGGGCCGGGAAATATTGCCCGGGTCATTATTCCCTGGCGAAGAAGGGACTTTCATCCCGAAATGAAGAAGATCATTTTGCAGGACGCAAAGACAGGGCAGCTCATCCTAAATAAAAAGGCGGGAGCCATCAGCCGTGAATCCGGGGAGATCTTTTTCGAACCTGTCTCCGGCAAAGGGAGCTATTACGTCTATTATATGCCTTACCGGAATGAAGGCCGGAGCAACTATCCCAAGGGCGTTTACCGGAAGGCCGATACCACCGCCTCTGCCGAATGGCTGGCAGCGTTTGCCGCCAACGGACAGCGCGGAAAGACCGGCGGCGCAGGCCCGGCCGTGAACTGCACGGTGACGGAGCTGCAATCCATCGATGAATTCAATAGCTTTTACCCGATGGAAGAAATTGCGACGGCGGGAGAGATGGCTGCCCTGAAGACAAAATATGCCGGCAAGCCTTTCCTGGTCTTTTCCGAAGACCGCCTGCATTCTATCCGTATGGTAAATGATCTGCCCTATCGCTGGATACAAAAAGGCCCGGGCTCTCCCGTCCAGGGACAAGCGGACAGGGGGGAATACTATACGTACCAACTAGGGGTCTATTCGTTACAGTCCCTGGAGGAACTGGAACTTCAATTCAGCGATCTACAGACAGCCAACGGGAAAAAAATCCCTGCCGGCAGTATCTCCTGTATCAACACTACCGGCACCGATTATACCGGCCGGCCATTCACCAAAAGAGTCGACGTCCCGGCAGGGCAGGTGCAGGCGCTCTGGTGTGGCATCGATGTGCCAGGCAGTGCGGCGCCGGGATCCTATACCGGAACGGTCCTCGTGAAAGCAAAAGGAGTTAGCCCACAGTCGATAGCCGTGCGGGTAAGGGTAGTGGACACTCTTTTGGAAGACGGTGGCGCAGGCACCCCTTCTAAGATGACCCGGCTCAAATGGCTTAACTCCACCCTGGCGCAGGACAATACCGTCATTGCCCCCTATATTCCCCTCGGCATCCAGGGAGACACACTGATCAGCCTGCTGGGCCGGAAGATCCAGTTGAATCAACAGGGCTTCCCCGAGCAGATACAAACCTTTTTTACTCCAGAGATGACGGAGATGGGCTCCGCTCCCAATAACCTGCTTGCCGAGAAGATCCATTTCCATTTCACCCGGCAATCGGACGGGACAGACATTCGCCTTCAGCATGGGGGCGTGAATTTTACCCTCCGGTCACCCGGCACCGTACAATGGAAAGCTACCAGCACCTCGGAAGAGCTGCAGATGGACGTTAGTGCCTCCCTTGAATTCGATGGATTTTTATCGTACGCCGTGAAAGTGACGGCCCTGGAGGATCTGCCTCTGAAAGAGATCACCCTGCATATCCCTTTTCAGAAGGAGTTTGCCGGCTATATGATGGGGCTGGGACAAAAGGGGGGCTACCGGCCTGACAGCATCTTCCAGTGGAAATGGGATGTGGCGCATAAGAACCAGGACGGAGCCTGGATCGGCGCTGTCAATGCCGGCCTGCAATATTCCCTGCGCGATGAAAAATACGTACGCCCGCTCAACACCAATTTTTATCTGCAGAAACCCCTGATCCTGCCTTCTTCCTGGGGGAATGAAGGGAAAGGCGGCATCACCATCGGGGTCAAGGGCAAGGCTGTATTAGCCAATAATTACAGCGGCGCGCGTATCATGAAGAAAGGAGAGTCCTTATATTATAATTTCAATTTGCTGATCACTCCCTTTCATGCCCTCAATACGGATTTCCAATGGTCTACCCGTTTCTATCATAAATACAATGACCTGGATACGATCAAGGCCACCGGCGCCACTGTGGTCAATATACATCATGCCACCCCTATCAATCCCTGGATCAACTATCCTTTTATCGAATGGAAAAAGATGAAGGACTATATCGATCAGGCGCATAACCTGGGATTAAAAGTGAAAATATATAACACGATCCGGGAGTTATCCGATCATGCTTATGAGACTTACGCCTTGAGAAGCCTGGGGAATGAAATATATTCTCATGGACCGGGCGGCGGCTTTAGCTGGTTACAGGAGCATATCGGGGATGATTATATTGCTGCCTGGTTCGTTCCCGAGATCAAGGATGCTGCGCTGGTGAATAGTGCAATAATAAGAACCAGCCGCTGGCCCAATTATTATGTCGAGGGTATGAGTTGGCTTGTGCAGCATACTGGTATCGACGGCATTTACCTGGATGATGTCGCCTTTGACCGGGTCACTATGAAGCGTATCAAAAGGGTGCTGACACAGGACGGGCATCCGGGCATTATCGATCTGCACTCGGCTAATCAATACAATCGCAGCGACGGCTACAATAATAGCGCTAACCTGTATATGGAACATTTTCCTTATCTCAATCGGCTTTGGTTCGGAGAATACTTTGATTATGAAAAGAATCCCTCCGACTTCTTCCTGACGGAAGTGAGCGGTATCCCCTTTGGTCTGATGGGCGAAATGCTCCAGGATGGAGGTAATGCCTGGCGGGGCCTGATCTACGGGATGACGAATCGCATGCCCTGGACAGAAAATTCGGATCCACGTCCTATCTGGAAAATATGGGATGAATTCGGGATGCAGGGCACAAAGATGATCGGATATTGGAGCCCGTCCTGTCCTGTAAAGACGGACCAGGAGAAGGTATTGGCGACCGTTTATCAAAAGAAGGGGGCGTTGCTGGTCTCCCTGGCGAGCTGGGCGGAACAGGATACGACGGTGCGGTTGCGGATCGACTGGGAAAAGATAGGGATCGATCCCTCCAGGGCTACGATCGAAGCGCCGGAAATGAAAAACTTCCAGCCGCACCAGACTTTCCGGCCCGGTGATCCCATTCCCGTTCAGAAGGGAAAAGGCTGGTTGCTGGTAATACGATGATCGGGGCCGGTCAGCCGCCCGAAGACGGGACACGGGGAAGAAGGGAGTAAGAGCGTTAAGAGGGAGCGTTAAGAGGGATGGTGATCCTAAGGATACATCCTTTGCCAGGTTCGGAATCGATCGTGACGGTACCGTTGTAAAGACCTACGCGATTTTTGATATTCCTTAAGCCGATACCGCTGGATTTTTTTTTCATATCGAACCCAATGCCGTTATCCTGCATGGTTAATTCCAGATGATCCGGCTCTTTTTTCAGTTGTATGGTTGCAATCTTTGCCCGGGCGTGTTTTATGATGTTATTCAACTGTACCTGTACGATCCGGTAGCACATCAATTTCATGTTTTCATCCCGGATGTCTTCCCGGTAGCATTCGGTATCCAACTCCAATTGCAGGGATGATGAGAGCGGTAAATTGCCGATAAGTTTCTCTAATGCCTGGTCCAGGCTGATGCCGCCCAGGGAAGGGGCCACAAGGGACTGTGAGAGCTGGCGGATCTCTTCCATGGCCAGGCACAGGTTTTCGTGGCCTTTGAGCAATATCTCCGGCGAAGTATCTTCTTGCTTGATGAATATGTCCAGGTATAGCTTAGAGGCGGCCAGGATCTGGTTAATGTTATCATGCAGCTCTTTGCCTATTTCTTCCCTTTCCCTTTCCTGTACCTGTATGCTGGTTTGTGTGATGAGCTTTTGCCTACTATCGGCCTGCCGCGCCAGTTCCTCCTCTGCCTTCCGTTTTTCCGTTATGTCGTTTGCCAATATCAGCAAGGCCGGCTCCTGTTCATATTCCATTTCATGAGAGATGATTTCCACATCGATGGTGCTGCCATTCTTTTTTTTATGTTTCCATATGCCGGAGCGGTAGATGCCCGGTTCTTTTTCGGACCAGAGATGCCCGGCTTTTATAGTCAGGAATTCATCCCTGCTATAGCCATAGTGCGAGATGGCTGCCTCATTCACATCGATGATGTCCAGGTGTCTTTGAGAAACCATCCACATGGGCATGGGATTGCGTTCAAACAGCAGTTTATATTTTTGTTCGGAGGAACGCAGCGCTTCATTCGCCAGGTGGCTTTCTATTTCCAGCTGATATTTGTCCAGTGCATTCTGTATGGCGTTGGGCAAACGTTCCAGCCGGTCTTTTAAAATATAATCGCTGGCGCCTTCCTTGATCATATTCACGGCATATTCTTCGGAGACTGTGGCGGTAACAAGGATGAAGGGAGCTGATACGCCGAGTTCCCTGGTGATCCGGAGCGCTTCCAGTGAATTAAAGGCCGGTAATGAATGATCCGAAAGAATGATATCCGGCGTGAAATCCTGTAATGCTTTAATAAAATCGGGTTTATGCAAAACGAGTTTTCTTTCAAAACGGAACTGCGCCTTTCGCAAGACCCGGTCCACCATTTCCGCATCAGCGGAAAGGTCTTCAAGATGAAGTATTTTTAAAAGACGGTCCATCGTTCAATTATTAAGCGATCGTTCAATTATTTTTATTAAGCGGAGGCTGGTTGGTCAGCAGCCAATACATGCCCAGTTCGCTCACTGCTTTGGCAAACCCTTCAAAGTCGACGGGCTTTACGACATAGCTGTTCACTCCCAGTTGATAGCTCCTGATGATGTCCTGCTCTTCTTTCGAAGAGGTCATGATCACTACAGGAATGGTTTTGCTGGCATCTTGCGATTTGAGCTGCCGTAGCACTTCGATGCCGTCGACCTTGGGCATTTTAATATCCAGCAGGATCACTTTTGGCTGGTTCATTGTTTCACGCCCTGTGAATTTCCCCCGTGCAAAAATAAAATCGAGCGCTTCTTCCCCGTCTTTGACGTGCACCAGTTTATTGGCGAGATTCACCTTTCGTAAAGCGCGAATGGTCATTTCGGCATCATGGATATTATCTTCCACCAGTAAAACCTCCACTTGATTATGCATAATGATGTATTTTAACTCAATATCNTCCGGGCAGGCTGAAATAGAACACGGCTCCTTTCCCCGGNGCCGATTCTGCCCGGACTTCGCCCCGGTGTTTGTCAATGATCCGCTTTACCAGCGCCAGCCCCACTCCTGTGCCTTCAAATTCTTCCTGGCTGTGCAGGCGTTGAAAAACTTTGAATAGTTTATNCGCATATTGCATATCAAAGCCGGCTCCGTTATCGCAGACAAAATAAACGGTNCCGGTATGATNATTNGTAAAGCCGATCTCGATCCGGGGGGCTCCATTTTTGGAAGAATACTTGAGTGCATTTCCGATCAGGTTGAGCCAGACTTGCTTGAGCAGGTCCTCATCTCCCTGGCAACCGGGCAGGGGACCGATGATAATGCAGGGTTTTTCTCCCGGCCAGGTGAGCAATAACTCGGCGACACAGGATTCCGCCAGGGCCGCCATATCGATGGCTTGCCGGGTGAGCTCTCTTTTGCCCAGACGGGAGAAGGCGATCAGGTCGTCGATCAGCCGGCCCATCATTTTTGCATTGGAGATGATATTCCCGGTGATCCGTTTTGCTTCATTGTCGAAGCTCGCTTCATAGTCTTCCTTGAGTATCATGGCATATCCGCTGATTGCCCGCAAGGGGGCTCTCAGATCATGCGATACGGAATAGGAAAAAGCTTCCAGTTCCTTATTAACTGCTTCCAATTCAGAGGTCCGGGCCAGCACTTTTTTTTCCAATTCGTCGTGCGCATAGCGGACCTGGACGGCCATGGAATTGAACGAGGCCGCCAGCTTACCCAGTTCATTCTGCCGTCCAACTACAAGGGGAGTAGAATAATCTCCATTGGCGATGGCTGNCGTGGCATNTATCAGCTGATCCAGCGGGCGGGTGATATTACGGCTGATCCGCCAGGCGATTACGATGCCGGTAATGACCAATAACGCGCCGATGAGGATGATCAGGTAGAGAAATTTGCTGGCAGCTTCGAGTATGCTATTTTGCGAAAGCTCTACCAGGATGATCCATTGGGTGCCTCCGATGGGTTTAGCCAATGCGATAACAGGATCGCCTCCGGGCCGATGATAGGTAAGGACTTTACGGATATTAAGCGTGTCCAGCGGCGGTTTTGCAACTGGCTTGATCATGTCCGTCCAGAGCGTTCCGTCATTATTGCCGAAATAAAGAGTGGCCTTTGTACCCATCAGTCGTGAGAGCTGATCGATTGCCTGAGGTGTTGCCAGGAAAGACCGCCAACGCAGGAGATACCCGATGGGCTTTCTGTCTTTTGCCACCATTGTGATTATAGGATAGTACATCGAACCATCGACCAGGTATGTTTTTCCGACTGTGTTGGTATCGGGCTTTCTCAGGGCGAATTCCTTTGAAGCATCCAATCCTGTTTTCATCCCGATCTTGTCCTTTCCAATCAGAAGCAGGCTCTGACCATGTACGTCCTGCAATTGCACCAGGACGGTCTGGGAATCTGTTTTGAGCTTTTGCATGGCCTCCAGCGCTTTGGCGGGGGATGGCCGGCGCCCTGAGTCTGCCAAAAGGAAATTCACGATATCTTCCTGGCCTGCTACGGCTTGTGTGGCAACAGTCAGTGTATGTGCGGACTGTTGAAACATGGAGGAAAGCGCGTCCGTTACGCTTTTTAGCCGTTGCTGTCCGATTGCCAGCGATGCACGACGGATGCCTATATAGGAAATAGCGCCGAAGATGGTAATGAGGGTCAGGAGGAGAAGGCAGATCAAAAGAGGAAGCTGTTTGCGGATGGAAAGACCATGCAATGGAAAAGCAACCAGTCCTGATCGTATGGTTTTAGGTATCTTCATAGAGGTAGCCCAGATTTTCTATATTCTTTTTGTTATTCAGAAGCACTTTTTGTAAGACCTGCCGTTGGGATTTTCGCATAGTCATCACAGAAACAGAGCCGGGCCTCTGATTATTTCCGGTTGGATGCAGCGATCTGTCCTTTCAGGGGTCATTCTAAAAATACATATTTGTTATGAATAAATGAAACGATGCAGATTAAAATTACTTTAACCGTTATAACTTGCAGCATACACTTTACTTCCGGTTAAACTGGCGATCCGTATAATGTATCAATATAATGTAAATATAAAAATGATGTAAGCCATGAAGTTATATAAGACCCTGAAAGGTAATATACTGCAGACCGATGAAAAATTTTACCAGATCGACCGGGCCTGGGATGAACTGATTAACCGGGAAGGGCTCTATAATTATCTTAGGACGGCTGTTACACCCGGTAATGAGCTGCCAACTCCGCAGGCCGCCACCTGGTGCGAAAAGGAGATCCTGGCGCCTATCGGGTCTCAGGAGGTCTGGGCTGCGGGGGTCACTTACCTGCGTAGCCGGGATGCCAGGATGGAAGAATCGAAGGACTCGGGCGGGGCGGATTTCTATGATAAGGTCTATGCGGCAGAACGCCCTGAATTATTCTTTAAATCCCTGGCACACCGGGTGTCGGCTCATGGAGAGCCCGTATATATCCGCAAAGATTCGGCCTGGAATGTGCCGGAACCGGAATTGACGCTGTTTTCCAATTCAAAAGGGAATATTCAGGCGTATACCATCGGGAACGATATGAGCTCCCGGAGCATCGAGGGCGAAAATCCACTCTACCTTCCCCAGGCAAAAGTTTATGAGAGAAGCGCTGCCCTGGGCCCCTGTCTCTACGTGCCGGAGCATCCGATCCCCTTAACTACCGGCATTCATATGACCATCAGCCGGGGCGGGAAAAATGTCTATACCGGAGAGGTGCCCATCAGCCAGATAAAAAGACCGTTAACGGAACTGGTCAACTGGCTCTACCGGGAGACTGATTTTATAGCTGGTAGCTTTCTGATGACAGGCACTTGCCTGGTGCCTCCGAATGAATTCACCTTACAGGAAGAGGATATCGTCGATATTTCCATCGACGGGATCGGGACGCTGACTAATTATATTAGTTACAAGCCATAGTGGGACCCGGGCGCGAGCCCTCCCGGCCGACCTGTACTAACTAACCTTCTACCGCTTATCTTTGCGCCCAGCAAATTCTTATTTTCCGGGCTTATGCAAAAAATGAATTGGCAGCAGTTATATAGTCCTTTACGAACGGGATCGGCTAAAAAGAGCGCTCCTGCCGTGCAGCAGTCGTCTTTCGCCCCTCATCTCCGTACGTCCTTCCTGAAGGATTATGATCGCATTATCTTTTCTTCCGCTTTTCGCCGGCTGCAAAATAAAACGCAGGTATTCCCCCTGCCCGGACCCGTATTTGTCCATAACCGGTTGACCCATAGCCTGGAAGTGGCTTCCGTGGGCCGTTCATTAGGCAAGACGGTAGGAGATGCCCTGGCTGAGAAATATGCCCAACAGGGAGAAGAATTCCGGGAATTCTATAAATATGAGCTGCCTTCCGTAGTAGCTGCCGGATGCCTGGCGCATGATATCGGCAATCCGCCCTTCGGTCATTCCGGGGAAGACGCCATCCGTAGTTTTTTCAGGGGACTGGAAGGAGAAGCCGGAAGACGATTTAAAGAAGAGCTGAGCGCCAACCAGCAGCGGGACTTTCTGTATTTTGAAGGGAATGCCAATGCCTTCCGGACATTGACCCACCATTTCAATGAAAAAGCCCTGGGCGGCTTCCGCCTCACTTATGCTACCCTGGCCTCTATCGTGAAATATCCGGCCGATTCCGCCAATGGTTTTGACAAACAGCAACTGGCGACGAAAAAATCGGGTTTCTTTGATTCCGAGATCGATACTTACAAGGAGATCGCTGTCGCATTGGGAATTCCTCAGCCGGATCCCACGAAGAATGTCTTTGCCCGACACCCCTTTGTATACCTGGTGGAGGCGGCAGACGATATCTGCTACCGGGTCATCGATTTTGAGGATGCCCATCGGCTGCATATTATCTCTATCGATACGATTAAGGATCTTTTTCTTTCCTTTTTTGATAACGAAGAGGGATATAATTCAAGGGAGAAGGTGGAGAAGGTCTTTCATGATATCAATGACGGTAACCAGAAAGTGCAATACCTGCGGGCCATGCTGATCGGTCTCCTGATCGAACGGGTATGTGACATATTCATGGAAAAGGAAACCGAACTACTGGAAGGCAGACTGGCAAAATCTCTGATCGATTATTTGCCGGAAAGGGAAGGGGCGCTGATAAAAAAGATCGACGCTTATTCCGTACAGCATATTTATAATCATCGTTCGGTGGTGGAGATCGAGATCGCCGGCTATAATGTGATTGGAGGGATGCTGAAAGAGTTTTTCGCTGCCGTGCTGGATCCACACGCTCCCAAATCGGAAAAATTGCTCCAGCTTATTTCTAAACAATTCATCATTTCCGGGCAGCCGGGCCGGCTGTATTATGATATTCAATCCGTAGTGGATTTTATCACCGGCATGACCGATCTCTATGCTGTAGACCTTTACCGGAAGATCACCGGCATGACCTTTCCCCAGATCCGATAGACAGGCGGGGGCAAACAATATTCAATGGGATATCAGTAAATATGCTGCAGGCGTCTATTATCTTACTTCGGAAGGGCTGCGGGGGGAATCGGTGAAGGTTGTAAAATACTAGCTTGTCTCCTGTAACCGGAGGGTGGAAGCTATCTTTTTCAAGGCGATCGCCAACTGGGTTTCTACTGTTTTGACAGACAGGCCCAGCAATTCTGCCACATCTTTATATTTTAGCCCATCTTCCCGGATAAGCTTGAAAATAAGTTTGCACCGGGGAGGGAGTTGGTCAATGGCTGCGAGGACCGCCTTTACTGTTTCTGCGCTGACGAGCAGGGCTTCGGGGTCTGCATGGAACTGTATATAATTACTACAGTGCTGTTCGATGTCGAGGGTGTGAGGAAAATGATTGTCGCGGAGATAATTCAGGGAAAGGTTTTTTACGGATACATATAAGTAGACGTCCAGGTTCTCTATCTCAGAAAGGGAGACCCTTTTCTTCCAGAGATTCATAAATACATCATGGATGATCTCTTCAGCAGGTTCTTTTACGTGTACAATGGAAAAGCAAAACCGGTATAAGCGGACAAAATAATGCCTGTACAGGTCTTCGAAGGCATGCTCATCGGTTAATGCTATTAGTCTTCCTAACAAATTTTTTGTACTGGTCTCCATCCTTATAACGCATACTGCGCTTTATATGGCAATAATACAGCTAGTAGATAAAGGTAAATTTTTTTATTTTCTTTTAAGGGTTTTTAAAAATTCCCGTGTCCTTATCCTAACCGGGCGTAGCCAGGTTGTGAACAAGGCTCCCTCATTTTTTAGAATTATGGATCAGGAAAGAATAGGAATATTGTTGTCAAAGCTGCTGGCAGGAGAGGCCACCCTCCCGGAGCAAAAGGAACTGGAAATGGCCTTTCGGGATGATCCCTCCTTAAGGGAGACCTGGAATGTCTTAAGGGCATTGAAAGAAGCCCCTCCCGGAGGTCTGTCCGTTGAAGAGGAGCAAAAGATGCTGGAGAAAGGCCTGCAGCGACTGGAACTCACCCGCCAGGAACGGCCCGGACTTTCTGTCGCCGCCCGGGGACAAGAAGAACCTGTCGCCGCCAGCTGGCAGGGAGAGGCAATTGCCGCCGGGGGACAGGAAGAACCCGCTGTCGTTATGCGGGGGGGGCGGTGGATGATTGCCGCGGCTTCCGTATTCGTCCTGGTCATCGCTGGTGTGGCCCTTTACTCCGGGCATAAGACAAGTCCTGTGCCCGCCACTCCCGTGGTAGCGAAAGAACTGGTCTCAAAATATGGTTCCCGTTCCTTTATAGAATTATCTGACGGCTCGAAATTATGGCTGAATGCAGGTAGCAAAGTGCGATACCTGACTCCTTTTGCCGTTGGCAAAAGGGAACTGACCCTCTCAGGAGAAGCCTATTTCGATGTGAAGCACGATCCTGCTCATCCCTTTATCATTCACACCGGCAAACTGGATGTGCGGGTATTGGGTACGACGTTGAATATAAAAGCCTATCCCGGCGATTCATTGACGGAGACGACGCTGATCCGGGGAAAGGTGGAAGTCGAATTCACCAACCATTCGCATACGGCTATCGTTCTAAAACCCAGTGAAAAATTAATTGTCAGCACGGGAACGAATCAATTCGACCTGTCGGGGGTAGGCGGCATCGGCCCTTCCGCAACGCCGGCGACGGCGGTGAAGGAGTATCAGACTCCCAAAGTCATTACCGCTCCAATCGTACCGGATTCCGCCGATGGGACGATAGAGGAGACTTCCTGGGTGGAGAACAAACTGGTTTTCCGTAAAGAACCTTTTGCTCAATTGGCCCTGAAGCTGGAACGATGGTATAATGTGAAGATCCGGTTCGATAATGAGAAGTACAGGATGGATGAACTGACCGGCACTTTTAAAGACCAGCGTATCGATGAAGTGATGCAGGCCCTGCAACTCACTTCCTCTTTTCACTATCGGATTTCCGGGGATACGATCCGGATCTGGTAAGGANGGACGGACGGTAGCACGGAACAGAAAAGGAACTCAAAAAACGCAGGAACAAAAAAATAAGAAAAGGAACGATATAGCTTGCCCAAAAAAACAGGAAGTGCTGTCACACTTCCCGTACGTTGGGTATAATCATTTTAGATGACACCTAATCTCCGCCAGGATTTCAGGTTCTGATTATTTAACCTCAACATTTCAAATGTATGAAAAAATTTTGTAGTTCTTGTTCTGCCAATCGCCCGGATTGGGGAAAAATCTTTCTGCGTATGAAACTATCCTTTTCTCTGCTGCTGCTTACGTTCCTGCACGTTTCTGCAACCGTCCATTCGCAAGACAAATTAACGCTGACGGCCAAGAGCATTAGCTGGGAGAAGTTATTCGATCTGCTGGAAAAGAAGAGCACTTATACCTTTTTATATAAGGACAATGTGCTGCCCCGTAAAGATAAGATCGATGTAGAAGCCACCGAACTCACTGTCCCTCAGATCCTGGACAATGCCTTCCGGAATTCGAAGCTTACTTACCAGGTTCTTTCCAGCCACCTGGTGGTGATCACCCCCCGCTCCGAACCTGCTGTCAATGAGATCAGGATCAGCGGTAAGGTCGTCTCGTCTTCCGGGGACCCGCTCTCCGGCGCCACCGTCCGCGTGAAGAACAGCAGCCTGGGAACGAATACCGATAGCGCCGGTAATTTCACCCTCACCGTTCCGGATGATGCCACCCTGATAGTTTCCTACGTGGGATACCAATCCCAGGAATTGCCGGTCGCAGGCAGCACAAGGCTGACCTTTACCCTGCAAGCGCTGCCCGGTAATATCAATGAGGTAGTGGTGATCGGTTATGGCACAGCCCGGAAAAAAGACCTTACGGGATCCGTCTCAACCATCACTGCCCGTAATATCAACGGTATACCGGTGGGCGGCGTTGACCAGATCATGCAGGGGAAAGCGGCGGGTGTGGCGATCACCCAGGTCACTGGCGCACCAGGCGACGGCGTGACGGTGAGGATACGCGGTATCGGGACGATCAATAATAATGACCCTTTATACATCGTAGACGGCATTCCCACCAAGGATGGCATCAATGAAATTTCGCCGAATGATATCGAAAGCATCAGTGTCCTGAAAGATGCCAGCTCTGCTTCTATCTATGGGGCAAGAGCTTCCAACGGGGTCGTGGTGATCACCACCAAAAAGGGAGTGAGCGGTAAACCCAGGTTAAGCGTCAGTGCTTATACGGGCACACAGCAGCGGGGGCATCTTATCAAAATGGCGAATACCCGGCAATATGTGAATGCTTATAATATTGCCGCCACTAATGACGGAAGGCCCCTGATCCCACTGGGAATGCTGGACAGCCTGCCGGATGTGAACTGGCAAAAAGAAGTCCTGAAACCCGCCCCGATGACCAATGCTCAACTGTCCATCAGCGGTGGCAATGAAAATACCAAATACATCGTATCGGCCGCTTATTTTACCCAAAAAGGGATGATCCAAAATTCTTCCAATGACCGGCTCAACCTGCATACCGCTATTACCAGCAACCTGTCCAAAATTTTTAAGGTAGGGACCAATATGAACCTGGCTTACAGTAAGACCCGGCAGGTAGGAAGTTCCGGGGATGGCTATTCGCAGGGAGCCGGCGCAGGCAATCCCGGTCCCAGCGTGGTGCGGTATGCGCTGTTCAGAACGCCCGCTACCCCTGTATACGACAAAAACGGGAATTTTGTGGATATTCCCAACCCTTCCTCCTTTTTCGGAGACGGATTGAATCCCGTTGGATTGGCCGCCAATACGAATCGTAATTTTTACAATTATACTTTGTTGGGCGACGCTTATTTGGAGATCACACCCATCAATCATCTGAAGATCCGGTCGGATATCGGCACCAATGAAATATTGACGGAATACAAGCAATTCTTCCCGACCTGGGGAGGCGGTGGTGCGGGGCCCCAGGGGCGCCTGCAGAATTCCCCGAATGCATTGGCCCAGTCCTATACCAATAACTTTAATTATAACTGGACTAATACCGCTACTTACGATTGGGTGAAGAATAAGAATAGCGTCAATATCCTGGCCGGAACGGAAATCGTATACAATGATACCAAGTTGATATCGGCTTCGCAGAACGGTTTCCCCAACCAGTCTTCCGCCTTCCAATACCTGAGCAACGGGACAGGGATCACTCCCAATGTAGGGGGAAATGAGACGAATTGGGCCTTGACTTCCCTATTCGGCAGGCTGGGCTATTCGTACGATGATAAATACCTGGCTACTTTTAACTTCCGGCGAGATGGTTCCTCCAGGCTGGATCCGAACAACCGCTACGGAGACTTCTACTCGGGTTCCGTAGGTTATAGGATCGACAAGGAAAAATTCATGCAGAATATAAAGCCTGTTTCCGCCTTGAAGCTAAGGGCCAGCATAGGTCAGCTTGGCAACCAGGAAATTGGGAACTATAGCTACGCCTCCCTGATCGGTACGACCGGTTACTATCCATTCGGAACGACCGCCAATCCGGCCTATACGATCTATTCGAAGGGTAACCCGAATGTGCGCTGGGAGACCAGCACCATCGGGGACGTTGGCCTGGACCTTGGCCTGTTCAATGGCGCCCTTACCATCACGGCGGATTATTTCAGAAAAGTGACTTCTAATTTGTTAGTGGCCCCTCCGGATCCTACCAGTGCCGGTACGGTGGCAGGTCCGGCTTATGTGAACAATGGAAAGATCCTGAACCGGGGTTTTGAATTCGAGGTCTCCTATCGTAAAGACATCAATAAAGACTGGCGTTTCGAGATCACGGGTAATTTGGCTACCGTGCACAATGAAGTGCTGGCCCTGCTGAACAACCAGCCTCTTCCGGGCGGCCGTATCGATAATAATGTATATGCCACCAGCACGGCGGTCGGTCATCCCATCGGCGCCTTTTATTTACTGCAGCAGGAAGGCATCTTCCAGACTCCCCTGGACGTCTTCACCCACGCCTACCAGGGAGCCGGCATCAAACCTGGCGACGTGAAATTCAGGGATGTGAACGGCGACGGGGTCATCACCCACGCCTACCAGGGAGCCGGCATCAAACCTGGCGACGTGAAATTCAGGGATGTGAACGGCGACGGGGTCATTGATCAGAATGACAGGGCCTTTGCGGGCAGCCCCATCCCCAAATTCACCTATGGGTTCACCGGCAATGTAAGTTATAAGCAATTCGACCTGAGCCTTTTCTTCCAGGGTGTGAATGGTAACAAGATCTACAACCAGATCAATACGGATATCGAAGGGTTTTATCGGGCTTTTAATATAACGGAAAGGGTGGCCACGCAAAGCTGGAATGGTCCGGGAACCAGTAATTACCTGCCCAGGTTGTCATGGTCAGGGGCGCAGAATAACAAGCAAGCCTCCACCCGCTTCCTGGAAAATGGAGCCTACCTGCGCTTAAAGAACGTCCAGCTGGGATATAACCTGAACAGCGAAGCGCTGAGCCGTTTACGGATATCTTCCTGGCGGATCTTCCTTAGCGCCCAAAACGTCTTCACCATTACCAAATATACGGGGCAGGATCCGGAAATGGCCACCAGCGCTAATGGTGCAGGCGATGGGGTGAGAGCGGTGGGCATCGATTGGGGTACTTATCCCTCTGCCAGGACCTTTACCGCCGGCGTAAATCTTAATTTCTAATTTTTCAACGATTCAGCTATGCGAACCAAAAATATAGTTCTCTTATTACTTTCTGCACTTACCCTGTCAGGGGCCGGATGTAAGAAGATCTTAAATCAAAGCATCAATGGCAGTTTTACGCCATCGAATTTCTTTACTTCAGACGCGAATGCCGCCCTGGCC
>JGI25616J43925_10000238_pt1 | contig 18569 bp, 17 predicted proteins | sample GraSoi2013_100cm_FD_43925 | JGI IMG/M metagenome (IMG submission 43925) | reverse complement strand
ACTGTTTGGTGTTGCTCACACTGTATCCTACGGCCGCACTAATGTTCAGACCGGGCGCCAGTTGATAGCTGATATGTGCGGAATTATTCCATGTATAGGACTGCAGTGTAAAGGGCTGTTTTAAATAACCCAAAAACTGGTAAGGAGCAAGATCGAATCCCTTATAACTCCAGACCAACTTGCCTTGAGGATCCAGCAGGTCGGGTGTATTGGGCGCCAGCAACATAGCCTGCGCAACAGAGGGGGCACTGGATGTATTGTTGCGATCGTATGAAAAATCGCTGCCAAAATCGATGTTCAGGCGGTGGTCCTGTGAAGTATGGTGCATTCCGCTGTGCAGGCTCAGCCGGTTGTCCGAAAAGTTCCCGGGGAAATTATAAACTGATCTGGTATATCCTCCCGAAACGATAAAAGTGGTGCTCTGGGATCCTCCCGATAAGCTGACATGCGCATCCGTATTATTGGAAGTTCCTCCAAAGAATTGTTTGGCGAAATCGTGGTATCGGGTGGAATCGAAAGACAACAGGTCCGGAAATTCCTGCTGAGTGTAATTGTCGGTCGGATCTAATGTCAACCCGTCAAGTCGTACGGCTTCCCGCCTCATCTGGAGGTATTGCGGAGTGTTGAGCATCTTCAGTGCATGGGTATTCTTATTAGGTCCTGTATTCACCCGGACATTCAGGCTGGTAGCGCCCGCTTTTCCTTTCTTAGTGGTGATGACGATCACCCCGTTGGCGCCCTGGGATCCATAGATGGAGGTAGCATCTGCATCTTTCAGCACGCTGACACTTTCAATATCGGCAGGGTTGATGCTGTTCAAAGGGCTGAATCCACTATTCGGAACAGCGGGATTCAATCCCCCAAGGTTATTCATATACGCAGCGTTAAGGCTGTTGTTCTGAGGAGCGAACGGAACACCGTCTACGATGAACAGGGGCTGGTCAAATGGTGAGCTACTAGGGGTGCTTCCAAGGGTATTTTGTCCCCTGATCTGCACCCGCACTGAAGAGCCGGGTGTCCCGCTGGTGGGATCGATGGTAAGCCCCGGCACCCTTCCTTCCAGCGCCAGCAGCACATTGGTGACAGGCTGCTTTTCAATATCTTCGGATCTTACGGTAGAGACGGACCCTACGCTGAAACGCCGGGTATTGGTGCCATAGGCCACCACCTGCACTTCATCCAGGGGGCTGTTCGACCTGGACAGGATAACGTAGAATCTATTACTATTATCACTGGACTTTACTTTATATTCCTTGTTGATGTAGCCGGTATAGGTGATGACCAATACGGCATTTTCATCGACATCTTTCAGTTCAAAGTCTCCCCTGGCATCCGTCGTCGTCCCTCTTCTTCTTCCTTTTACTGCTACAGAGGCGCCTCCTAAAGGATTGCCCAGGCTGTCCATGATCCGGCCGTGGATGCCGGAGGGCGGGGGTATGGATTCAGTTGACTGGGGTACGGGAGGCGGCGTGGGTTTCAGCGTGATGAAGATCGTGTTACCCTGAATGGTGAAATTCAGCGGTTGCCCCGCCAGGGTTTGTTCCAAAGCCGCCTGCAGCGACACGCTCCGAAGTTGAAGGGTCACCGTGCCGGCGCCGGCCAGGTCCTCCTTCCGGTAAAAGAACAAATAGCCTGTCTGTTCCTTTATGGCTGAAAATACGGTCGTCAGCGGAACAGACTTACCCGTATAAGTGACCGTCTGTGCGTTGGTGCGGGCGCTCACCTGTAACATAGCACCCAGTAAAAGAAAAATGGTTAGTTTCATGACTAACAGCGTTTTGGTAAGGCAATCCTTCCTTCGTAGGAGAACATACGAAGGGGGATTGCAAAGAGCCTTAATTTGCATACTTTTGCATTGTTTGGGTTAAAAATTAAGCAGTCGAACGAACTTGTTTACTGGATTAACCTCAACGAAAGCCGGGGAAGGACGTCCAATCTTTACACCCGGTTTTTCATTTAAGTGATCCCTGTCAGACACCTTTCTTTGCAGAAGGATCTGTTTTTTCTATTTTCTCTTTAGTCAACTTTCAAAGGAAGGCTCTATTTCTATGGCAGGCGATTTTCTACGGCCGGATTATAATTTTATGGTTATTGATAATAGTATAGTTGATACGGGTATTGGCCAGCCCCTGTAAGACCTGGTTCAGGGTCAGGCTGCGGCCGATTTCCCCGTCAAAATGACCTGTAGGGACCGGGCCCTCATATTCCACATCGATATCATACCATCTGGCCAGTTGGCGCATCACCGTGGACAGGTCCGCATCCTGGAAAGCAAACACTCCATTTTTCCAGGCCAGCGCCTGTTCTATATCCGCATGGGGGATCATTTCGATACTCCCGTCCCGGCTTTGGGCCTGCTGACCAGGAGAGAGTACCCGGACGACCGTACCCTTGCTTACTTTTACCTTGCCCTCGACCAGCGTCGTTTTCACCCCCGGCTCATCAGCGTAGGCATTGACATTGAAACCTGTGCCGATGTCTTCGATCAGTTGGTCGCCGGCTTGTACCCGGAAAGGCTGGTGGCTGTTATGCACTACTTCAAAATAGGCTTCTCCTGTAATTTTTACCGTCCGTTCTGTTCCGGTAAAAGCCGTCGGGTAAGTAACAGAGGAAGCTGCGTTCAGCCAGACCCGGCTGCCATCCGGAAGGGTCAACTGATACTGGCCCCCCCGGGGAGTGGATAACGTATTATAAAGGATCTCCGTTGGTTTTTCATGTATGCTTTGATAGGCCAGCCGGCCGTTCGCTAATTTCTGGACCTGCGTGTTCCCTTGTTGCGTCAGCAGCCCATTGGCGGCGCTGTCGAGAATGATCTGTTTGCCTCCTGCCAGGGTCAATATGGCCCGGTTGCCACCCGGCAGCAAATCTTTCACCGGGGCCTCCTGCTTGCTGAAATCCTGCGTAGACTGTTTGGTACGCGTCCACCACCAGGTCCCGCCTACCAGCAGCAGGATAGCTGCAGCAGCCCACCAGCGGGAACGTTGCAGGAAGTGGATCCGGTGAACGGCAACGCCCCGGGAAGAAGCTCCTCCGGCATTTTTCTGCATCAGCTCTTCAATAAAGGGCTGCCAGGCTACCGGATCATACCCGGAAAGAGCCGGTTCCGTAATCATCAGCTCTTCCAACAGTTCCATCCATGCCTCTTCTTCGGGCTCCTCCGTCAAATACTGCGACAGCCGCTCCAACTCACCGGGCGAGGCCTTACCTTCCAGGTATTGGATCAATAAAAACTGAACGCGTTCTTTGGTTTCCCTGATCATCAATACGATTTTTTTTGTTTCTTCATCGTCATCCTGTTTTAATAAAATATTATTTTCCCATCCTGGTCACGGGATAAGATGATTGAAAAGGCCGATCGTACCATCCGGACCCATAATTTTTTTTAAAATAGGAATAAGGCAACCAGGACGGCCAGGGAAAGGCCGGTTGCATTATGCAGGTATTCCTGGATAAATTTTATGGAAAATCCCAATTGATTCTTGACGGTAGAAACAGATAGCTGCAACTGGTCGGCAATCTGTTGGTGGCTAAGACCCTGTTCGCGGCTGAGACGGTAGATTTCCTGCCGCCGGGCCGGTAAAGCAGCTACCGCCTTTCGGATAAGGCGATCCATTTCCTTGCTTTCCAATACCTCCACGGCTGAGCTATATTGATTGGTCGCCTGCTTTTCTTCTACTTTGTTTTGCAGGCGATGGCGGGTGGCTTGTGTGCGGAGGTGGGTAAGGCAGATATTGGCAGCGATCCGGAAGAGCCAGGACGCAGGACGCTCCACCCTAAGCAGATCCGCTCTTTTCATCCAGAGCCGCAGGAAAGTCTCCTGGAGCATCTCCCTGGCGAGATGCTCGTCCCGGGTAATTTTATAAATAAAGGGCAGTAGGCGGGGTGTGTACAGGTGGAAGATCTGTGTATAGGACGCTTCATCTCCGCCCGCTATCTGTAAAAAAAGGGCGTTGTCTTCACTGTATGCATATTCTCCTCCCGAATTGGCCATTCTATTTGCTAAAAGACAAAAATACCAAAGTTTCCTCCATTTCAACCTGTTCCACGGGGTCAAAGCAGAATGAAGTCAATTAGTTCTTCCTTTGGCCCAGATCTCACGAATGGTATCTTCATCGCCATGGCCATTAGGTACTGCCGTACTCAGGTTATTGGCATCATACCAGCGCTTGTCCGGCAAACCGGTCGTTTGCCTGCTTCCCGGCATTTCAAGATGGCCGTTCAGGTCCGTCTTCGCCAGCCAGTCATAGGCATAGCGCAGCCAATCCTGGCGGTATTGTTTACTTTGTTTGGCAAACCAGCTAATCTCATCGTATCCCCATACCCAAAATGGGCCCATTCCAGGTTGACCCGGTTGTTTGCTGGCGCCGTAATTATCAAATTCCACCATATAAGGCAAGCTTTCGCATTTCCAGCCGCTGGGGGTGATCCCCCCTTTACTGCGTCCATAAAGAGCGTCGGTATACCCAACTTTTAAAATAGCGCCCTCAGGCTTTTCCGGTGTTTCCGTAATTCTTAACGGGAAAGCATGCACATCCATCAGCAATTTTCCATCGCGTACAAATCCGCCACCGGGGACGTGCGCATCACAAATAATCATTTTCCGGCGGGCGTGCTTCGCTGCATAGCCACGTATCAGGGACAATATCTGTGCATAATGATCCAGGTCTTTATCATTTTTATTCATTAATTCAACCTGTCCAAAATGTATTCCCTCCATTTCGGCATCAATATAAGATACAGCCAGAAAATAGAATAGCAGTTTGGTCTCAGGACGGCTTACGTCAGGAACCCCGCCCTCACCCCACTGATGTTTCATTCTTCCGTCTGCATAAAGTATGTCGCCATAACGAAAATTTCGTTGCTCTATGGGCATACCTAATGCCCTAAAAGCCCAATCAGGCACCTTGATTTGTCCGATCTGAGGCGTTACGATCTCAAAAATGCATGCCTGGAGGATAATAGTAGGATCTGCCTGGTGCACTTTTGCAGCCAGCTCTTTTTCAATAGCAAAATTTTTCAGAAGATTGGCCTCTCCTCCCCATTGACAAACAGCCCGTCCGATAAATTTTGCGCCGATGTTCTTAATCATCCGGAGATTGTCCTCAAAATTGCCTTCCCCGGTAAGCATTCGTTGCATGGTAATAGACCGGTCCAGATAATTTTCCAATACTTCCCGTGAAATTTTCTTGTTGAATTTATAATCAGGTGTTTGGGCCACAGGTCCCATTTTGTTGCTGACTTTACCGGATCGGGGGACAACGGAGCTGGAAAATCCAATGAAGCAAATGGCTATGGCAAACAATCTCGGGGAAATATTCATTTGGCTCGGGTTAATGATTTAGTAAATTTATCTTATTATTTCCTATTTACCCTTCCATGAATTTAGCTCCGGCTTTACTGGTCTGGTTCAGTAGGAACTTTGGTGCAAGGCGGCTCATAACGTTCATTACACGGGCAAGGCCGGGATAGATTTCAAATTTGTCTTTCTGTAATCCTTGGATAGCAACAGCAATCAATTTGCCGGGTTCCATCAACATTTTGGCATCGAAGTCAGGTTCGTCCATGAACTTATCGCTCAACGGTGTTTTAGAACCCGGTGCAACCAACTCAAACACCTTGATATTGGTATTTTTCAGCTGTACACGTAAAGATTTTGTGTAAGAGCGGAGCCCGGATTTGGTAGCGCCATAAATTGGTGATACCGGAAAGGGGACCAAGGCTATGCCTGATGTGACATTCAGGATGGCAGCTGTTTTTTTTGTCTTGAGGTGCGGCAGAAATTGCTGCACCATACGGATGGGTCCCATTAAGTTTATTTCCACCTCCCGGGTGATATTCAGCAAGTCAATTGAAGTGTCATGCAGGCTTATCTTACGCATTTCCCCTGCATTATTGATCAAAATATTGAGTTCGGGAAACTGGCTGATTACCTGCTGATATAGAAGCGGAATGGCTTTTACGTCGCTGACATCGCTTTGAAAAGTATGAATTTTGGGTAAGCGTTTTTTTGTCTGGTCAAGCTTTACCGGGTCTCTGCCTGTAATAATTACTGTATTGCCAAGATCAATAAGCCGTGTGGCAAATTCATATCCAAAGCCGCTTGTCCCGCCGGTTATTAAGATCGTGTTGTTTCTCAGTTCCATCGCTTTTATTTTAAAAATTTGATAGAACAAAGGTAGTTCAGGCTATTGCCTCCTTGTTTCCAAAATCCAATCTACTGTTTATCAAAATCAAATAATTTGTTGCATCCCGAAAATTAATTCAGTATTTTGTTACAAAATTCAGCGATCCAGGCCATGCATACTGATTCATTAGAAGACTTTTATAAACATGCGTCATCCGGCATCGAGGGAGGAATGAATTCCCTTTTGCCGGAAGGTATCCATAAAGAAATAGGCCACTTTAATGTATTCAACGTGGATGATCTGATTGCGAGAATCAAAGAAAAGGGTATTATGCCCTATAACCGCAGGGCCTACTATAAAATCAGCCTGGTCAGCGGCCGGAATAAAGCGGAATATGCCGATAAGGTGATCGATATTGAAAACAATGCCCTATTGTTCGCCACACCCAAAATCCCTTATCATTGGGTTCCCCAGGATGACAGGCAATCAGGCTATTTCTGCATTTTTACAGACGACTTTCTGCTGCCCAGCAAAAGCGGCGTGGTTCTGGACAAATTGCCCATCTTCCGTCCGGGCGGCTATCCGGTCTTTCAGCTTACAGACAAGGCTACGGAAGATATCCGGCTCATCTTCTCCAAGATGTATGGGGAATTATCCTCCAACTATGCTTATAAGTACGACCTGATGCGCAATTACGTCCTGGAACTAATCCATTACGGACAAAAGTTGCAGCCTTCTACGTCCCTGTATTCCACACATAATGCCTCGGCACGGATGTCATCCTTATTTATCGAATTGCTGGAAAGGCAATTTCCCATCGAGTCTCCTCAACAGAAATTAAGTCTTCGCACCGCCAAAGACTATGCCGACCGGCTGGCCGTCCATGTAAATCACCTCAATAAGGTATTAAAGGAAAATACAGGCAAGACCACTACCGGTATCATCACTGCCCGGATCATGCAGGAGGCGAAGATCCTGTTAAAGCAAACCGACTGGAGTATTTCTGAAATCGCCTATTGCCTTGGGTTCGAGCAGTTATCTCACTTTTCGGGCTTTTTCAAGAAGCAAAGTTCTTTATCGCCCAATGAGATCAGAAATCGAACTGGTTAATTTTGACAACCTGGAAATACCTAAACCATTGCTAATAATTGCTAATAAAAGTCCAGATGAAAAAGCCATATTTACTACTGCTATTGCTGATAACCGGTCTGTCTGTATTCGGAAACGATACTTTGTATTTCCGTTTGTCCAATCCATGGAATACGGTAAAAGATCCCAATGGGCAATATCTTAGAAAGTGTGTAAAAGAAAAAGATTATTACCATGTCTGGGATTATAATGCCATGAATAGATTAGTTACCGAATCGTATTATGCGGATACGAATTTTTCAAAAAAGTTATTTTGCCACAAATACTTTAATGAGGACGAAGGATGGCTGGAACAGACTCGTTGCTATTCAGAGGGCCGGCTGGATGGATATTTTGTCAATTATGATAAAAAAGGGGACACCACCGACTATGATATTTACAAAAATGGGGCTCTTGTTAAATCCTGGAGTTTACACCCCGGGGAGGATGATTCGGTAACGAAGTCTTTGCTACTCCAGGAAGTTGAAGCTGAATTTCCGGGAGGCAGGCAAAGATGGCTTGATTACCTGGGCGATCATCTGGAATATCCGTCTGCGCTAAAAGATAAGAATATTAAAGGAGAGGTGTTGGTGGAGTTTACGATTAACATACAAGGCAGGGTGGAAAATGTCAAAGTCATAAAAAGCCGGGATCCNCTGTTNGATCAGGAAGCCGTCCGGGTCATTCAAAGGTCTCCCAGATGGAAGCCTGCTATGCAGAATGGGAAAAAAGTACCGGTATATATGAATCAGACTATCATATTTTAATTAGCTTCTTTAGGTTCCTCTGTGATCCCGGTTTAACGGCGGCGTTCAATAAAAAATGCTTATGCGTAAAATGGGTACCGCTGTTTTCGGACGAGTGACTTACCAATTGTTCGAGCAATACTGGCCCCAGGCCGCCAAAGAGAGAAAGGGTCCGGAGGAAATGGTCCGGTTTCAATCCTGAACGAATTCGTACATAGCAGTGTATCATTTTCGTACGGTTCCTGTTAGCCGGAAGCAGCAAACCATTGATAACAACGCCTTTAACAACTGGCATTTTTTTGGCTAAAAGTTCTACAGCCATCAATCCCCATCATGCTAAAAAACTACTTCCGCATTGCCTTCCGCAATCTCGCCCGCAATAAGTTCTCCTCCTCAATCAACATCGGCGGCCTCGCCATCGGCATGTCCGTAGCTATGCTCATCGGCCTGTGGATCTATGACGAGCTGTCCTTCGATAGGGTCCATCGTAACCACGACCGCATCGCCGCCGTCCTGCAGAACCAAAAGCTCAGCGGGGGTATCGAGACCTGGTGGGGTCAAGCTATGCAGCTCGCACCCGCGCTGCGGAAAGACTATGGCGCCAATTTCAAATACGTAGTTACCGCGGCCGGCAACTCGAAGCATCTGCTGACCTATGGCGACAAAAAATTCAAATATAACGGCGACTACATGGAGCCGCAGGTGATCGATATGCTGAGCCTGAAAATGCTGAAGGGCAACAATACCTCCCTGCAGGACCCCTCTTCTGTCATCCTGTCTGAATCTGCAGCCAGGTCCATCTTCGACGGGCAGGACCCGATAGGTAAGACCCTCAGGTTCGACAACAACTACCTGGTGAAAGTGACGGGCGTCTATGCCGACCTGCCCGTCAATTCTTACTTTGCCAATACGGATTTCATCTCCCCTTTCCAATTAATGATCACGGTGCAAAAACTCGGCGACCTGGAATGGGGCAACAGCTGGTTCCAGGTGTATGTCCAGCTGAACGGCAATGTCGATATGGCCCGGGCTTCGAAAGCCATCAAAAACGTCAAAGGCGAGAANTCCCCCGGCGACCGGCGCTTCATTCCCGANCTCTTCCTGCATCCCATGAACCGCTGGCACCTGTACTCCGATTTCAAGGATGGCGTCAGCACGGGCGGCCGTATCCGCTATGTCCGGCTCTATGCCATCATCGGGGTCTTCGTGCTCATCCTGGCCTGTATCAATTTCATGAACTTATCGACAGCCCGCTCAGAGAAAAGGGCAAAAGAGGTAGGCATCCGCAAGGCCATCGGTTCCATGCGCGGGCAGCTCATCTGGCAATTCTTCAGCGAGTCACTCGTGGTGGCCTTCATTGCCTTCCTGCTGGCTATCGGCATAGTACAATTACTGTTGCCTTTCTTCAACGAGGTAGCCAATAAAAAAATGAATATCCCTTTAAGCCAGCCCTTGTTCTGGTTAGCAGGTCTTTGCTTTACCTTCCTCACTGGGCTGCTGGCCGGCAGTTATCCCGCCCTTTATCTCTCCTCCTTCCGACCGGTGAAAGTGCTGAAAGGTACCTTCCGCGTAGGGAAACTGGCGGCGATACCCCGCAAAGCGCTGGTCGTCGTACAGTTCACCGTTTCCGTTATCCTCATCATCGGTACGATCGCCGTCCTGCGTCAGATACAATATGTCAAGGACAGGCCCGTGGGCTATGACCGGGCAGGCCTGATCTCGGTGCCCCGGCAAAGCTTCGAGGCCAGCACACACCTGGATGCGTTGCGTACAGATCTGAAGCAAACCGGGCTGGTGGAGAATATCGCCGGTTCGGAAAGCTCGATCGTCAACACCTGGATCACCAATATGGGCTTCCAGTGGAAAGGAAAGGACCCGTCCATGCAGGAGCAGTTTACCACTAACGGGATCACGCCAGAGTTCGGAAAGGTCACGGGCTGGCAGATCGCCGAAGGCCGGGATTTCGCACGCGACTTCGCCACGGACTCCAACAATATTCTCATCAACGAAACGGCAGTAAAATATATGGGCCTTCGTCGCCCCTTGGGGGAGGTGGTGCGATGGGGGTTAAACGGCAAATACACCATCATCGGCGTTGTGAAGGACATGATCTCGCAGTCACCTTACGATCCGATAAAGCCCATGATCTTCTACCTATCTACCTATCTTTCCTTCTCGCACATTGACGTCATCAACATCCGTGTGAAGCCCCAGGCCAGCATGTCCCGGGCCCTGGCCGCCATTGAAACCGTCTTTAAGAAATACGACCCGGAAGATCCGTTCGAATACAGTTTCGCCGATCAGGACTATATGAAAAAATTTGGCGACGAAGAGCGCATCGGCCGGCTGGCCGGGTTTTTCACAGTACTGGCCATCTTCATCTCCTGTTTAGGTCTGTTGGGATTGTCATCCTTCGTGGCGGAACAACGCATCCGGGAGATTGGCATCCGCAAAGTCCTGGGCGCCTCCGTTCTCCATCTCTGGAACCTGCTGTCCAGGGAATTCGTCTGGCTGGTGAGCTTATCGTTACTTATCGGCGGCCCCATTGCCTGGTGGATCATGCACGACTGGCTGCAGAACTACCAGTACCACGCCAGCCTTTCCTGGTGGATCTTCGCTTCTGCCGCCCTCGGCGCCCTGGCACTGACCCTGTTCACAGTGAGTTTCCAGGCCATTAAAGCGGCATTAGCTAACCCGGTCAAATCGTTAAAGGCGGAATGAATCTATTTGGGTGGAATGTCAGACTGTTGATAAGCCCAGACTGTAGCAGCGATTCGGGCTATTACCCCTTCGCGGCTCTTTTCATCTGCGCGGGAATCACGGATATATACGACGAGAATAAGATGCCTGCCATCCGGAAGGGTAATAATTCCCACATCATTTGTAGCGGCTGTAATTCCCTTTTCGTTGGTATCTGAGGTGCCTGTCTTATGGGCGACAATAGTCCCTGTCGGCAACAAGCCTTTGATCCGATGCGGACCAGTCGTGGTAGCTGTCAGAAACTGCATTAATAATTCGTTACTGGCTGGCGCAAGGACACGGCCATCCAAAAAAAGTCTCAGTAAGGTCGCCATAGCATTCGGGGTGCACCAGTTCCTGAATTGAACTTCCCAATGGGTAGCCATATCCGCCTCTGTAGTTGCAATGGCAATTTCCTTTATACCTAATTGGTGTATATAATCGTTTACCTCCCCGGGGCCGCCAGCCACCCGGAATAAGATATCGCATCCAATATTGTCACTGCCGGATACCGTATAGCTGAGGATTTCCCGTAAATTGATATCAACCGTCCCGCTGTTATAGTGATCACGCATAGGGCTCCAGGTACCTTCGACCCACTCTTTTTTATCAATATGGATCTTGCTATCGAGTGATAGTTTGCCATTATCCACATCATGGAGGATCTTCATAGCCAGGGGAAACTTATAAACGCTCTGCATAGGAAAATGGTCTGCGCCATGTAAAGAAAGCGATTCACCCCGTTCCGGGTAAAGAACAGACACACCNACCATACCGCCCGCTTCTTTTGCAATTANCCGCAAGGTATCCTGCAAGGGAGTATTTTGTGACCGTNCATTACTACCCATAAATAGCATAGGAAACAGGAAGGAAGCAAATAAGATCTTTCTGAGGAGGAGCATGTAATTTTATTGGGTCCCTAAGATACAAAATCCTTTCAGGAGGCATGTTTGGCGATTCAATTGGGATTTTGTAGCTTAGTTTGCAAATATTCTACATCCCCATAATACCTTTTCTTGTGCATACTAAAATTCCCTGCTCTTTTTCCGTCATCTTGCTTCTTGCTGTTTTTTTATGCTCCTGTAACAAGGTTAAAGGCCCTGATGGTTCCACGATATCCAACATTACCATCACGGCATTAAAACCGGCTCATGGCCCGTTTGATACCATTGATACGCTCGTTGGAAAAAATTTTGATCAAATTCCCAGCCTGGACAGTGTTTTTCTGAACGGTAAAAAAATGACCATTATCAGCAGGAGCCCGGAGCAGGTGATTGTGAAAATTCCGGCCATGGCCGGCACTGGAAATATTGACATCTGGTATGAGGGGAAATTAATTCAGGGGCCCGTTTTCAACTATGACAGTACTTTATTGGTTACAACCCTGGCTGGCAGCAATGACGCCGGTGCGGCAGATGGTCAGGGATTGGACGCACGCTTCAACCAGCCAGGAGGCATTGCGGTGGATAAGGCNGGAAATATTTATGTGGTGGATATGAACAATGAATCTATTCGAAAAATTACCTCAGACGGAAAAGTGACTACTCTTGCAGGACCATTGACCGGGGCAAGGGATTATGTCGATGGAATGGGGGCTATAGCCAGGTTTAGCGCTCCCTGGGGTCTGACAATAGATACAAGCGGGTTTTTATACGTGGGTGATCAATATAATTATCGTGTCCGCAAAGTTTCGCCCGCCGGACTGGCAACCACATTTGCCGGTTCGGCCTGGGATGGAATACCCTATCATGCCGGCACGGACGGAGACGCATCCATTGCCACTTTCGATGTCCCATCCGGGGTAGCATCGGACCTACACGGGAATATTTATGTGGCAGATATGTATAATAACAAAATAAGAAAAATAACCCCTGGCGGGACAGTCAGCACGCTGGCCGGCGGCGATTATTACCATTATGGCCAACAGGATGGGCCGGCAGCTACAGCACGCTTTTTTAGTCCGTCTGCTGTCGCTGCGGATTTATCGGGTAATATCTACGTCGCTGATGGAGGGAATTATCTTCTCCGGAAAATTGCTCCGGATGGCACGGTCAGCACTTTGCTGGGCCCCATGGAACCCTCGATAACAGGCGTTGATCAACTCTTTTCAGCAGGCGCGCTGGCGACAGACAAAGCCGGAAATTTATTTTTCTCCATTTCAGTGGGTATTATCAAAATGACCCCTGATCGCAAAATTATCCGTTATGCGGTAGGCGGTATCGGTGAAGTCGACGGTCCTGTGCAAATCGCCACCTTCAGGTCTATTGGCGGCATAGCTGTCGATAATTCGGGGAACTTGTATATAACAGACCATAATAAGATCCGGAAGATAGGCTGGCAATAAGATCGGCAGGAAACCAAGCTCCCCGTCACCAGTCATACCGGCGTCCGGTTGACGGACACAGCGGGCCATAGCGTTATAATATATTTTGACTCCATGCAAAAATAGCTCAGGCGGTCTTTTGGCTCCATGCAACATTTTCAAATTTGAGGCATCTTTTCAAAATGAAATCAATCACCTCACTTTCGCTATTGCTGGCGAGCGGCCTTCTTTGCGCCGCACAAAATAAGCCCAATATGCTTCCAGCCAGCATGGATTCGATTTTTAAATCATATAACCATTCCTCTGGTCCGGGATGTGCAGTATCCATCATCAGGAATGGCAAAGTGATCTTTGAAAAAGGATATGGCATGGCCAACCTGGAATACGATGTACCGATAAGCCGTACAACTATTTTTGATATCGCTTCGGTATCCAAGCAATTTACCGGCTTTGCGATCTCGACCCTGATCCAGGAAGGGAAAATTTCCCCGGATGACGATATTCATCAATACCTGCCTGATCTTCCTCAATTCGGAAAGAAGATCTGCATCCGCAACCTCATTCATCATACCAGCGGCATCAGGGATTGGCCGCAGACACTAAACTATGCAGGNTGGCGTTATGACGAGATATTTTCATATGCTGATATTATGCGNATGGTCAAACATCAAAAAGAACTGGATTTTGAGCCCGGTTCAAAGTTTTCCTACTCCAATACAGCCTACAACCTTTTAGCCGCAATCATTGAAAAAGTTACCGGGAAATCCCTTAGGGCATGGGAGGAGGAACATATCTTCAAACCCCTGGATATGAATGCGACCCAGGTGGCAGATGATTATAATAAGATCATAAAGCAACGTGCCGCTTCTTACTATCCCCGGAACAATGATTTCGGAGTAGTGCCGGGTGCGCTAACCGCTTATGGCTCAAGTTCGATATTTTCCTCTGTCGATGACCTGAATAAATGGGTCATCCATTTTACAAACGCCATCCGGTCCAAAGATCCGGTATTTACCCGACTGCTTGAAGGAGATACCCTGAACAACCATGAAAAAGTGTCTTATGGCTATGGTTTGGACGTCAGCAATAACAGGGGCGTATATACCATTTCTCATGATGGAGGTTGGGCAGGATACCGGACCCTCATTATGAATTTCCCGAATGAGAACTTGTCCCTGATCCTGCTGGGTAATATTAGCGATTTTGACCCCACCGGCTATGCCTACCAGGTCGCAGGGCTTTTTTTTAAGGATAAGCTCCAGCCTGAACCTCAAAGGGAAAATATGAATAATTTACCCACCGTCCCGGTAGATACAATGCTGGCAAAAAAATATACCGGCACCTTCCAGTTAGGCCCGGGTTGGTACGTCACATTCACCCTGGGAAATGGTAAACTCCTNGTACAGGCCAATGGCGAAGATAAATTCTCTACGGAAGCGAAATCAGATTCCGTTTTCTGGGTGCCGGCCTATGGATCCTCCATGACGTTTAAAAAGGGCGAAAACGGGCAGGTCAATGCACTGAAATACCGTACGATCGACGCTAAAAGGATTATGCCTTTACAGCGCAGGGTCTCACAACTCCGGCAATTTACCGGGTCCTTTTATAGCGAAGAGCTGGAAACGCAGTATCAAATATCCCTGGTTAATGATACGCTGATACTCCATCATATGCGACTNGGCGACTATACCCTGGATCCCGACCCGGTTGCTGAGGATCAATTAGCCGGCCCTATCGGCACCCTGCACTTTTTGAGAAATGACAAACACGAGATTACCGGGTTCGGGTTAACGGGAGGCCGTGTCCGGAATATTCGGTTTAATAAAAAATAGATTAACTTATTCCCCAAAGCTGTAAAAGGATGTTTAATTCCGGACTTTTGAATACTATTGTATTATTAATAGCCGCCTTATAGCGACTAGATGAGCTAATAGTACAATAGGTACCAGACAGCAGGGAAGCAATGTATAAGGAAAATAGAGCATGGCAATATTCGGCTGATCAAAGGCAAATTGCTGAAAGGGAAGAGGTGCTGATAAGACAGCTGTAATAACAATATTTACCAGCAGCAATAAACAGACAACGTTCCATGCTATTAGCACATTTCTGCTCAGCATGTTTTTGACGTAACCAAAATAATAAACGAAAGGCGCGGTTAGTCCGCAGAGTATATCAAAGTTCCTGCCTTCAAATGTCATTATTTTTGGAATAACATTTTGAAGAAACAGCCAATACAAAGTAAATTCTATCGGTATCCTGACAATATGGAGCAGGGTTAACGTTTTTACATCATAGCCATCAATCAGCCTCTTTCCGTTTTTTGTGAAAAACATGCTCGCTATAAAGGCAATTGGCGGCAGCAGCAATAGAGCAAACCTCGGAGGTCGTACGTTAGTAACTGTATAAAATCCTGACAGGCTCACGATTGATTGGAGTGCCAGCCACGACAATACTATTATAATTGACGGTCTTGAATAATTAGTGGATTTGTACAGCAACAATATGGTAAGAAGCGTGCCGAATATAAACAATATCTCTATATAGACCGGTAATCGATTCATTTGCTTATTGTTTATACAAAGGAAGTACAATAAACCCGGTATCTTCTTGCCAAATGGCAAGAAGTGAGCAGTTGGCTATTTTTTCGATAATTCTTTCCGTATCCTGCTTAAAGAAGTATCTGTGATGCCAAGGTAAGTTGCTATGTTTTTTAAAGGGACTTGCTTAAAGATTTCAGGGTTGCTTATTAATAATTGTGCATAGCGTTCCTCCGCCGTTTCTGTAATCATAGACAGCATCCTGATTTTAAGTTCCGAAAATCCTTTCACCAGTACAGACCTTCCAAACTCCCTAAATTCGGGCAATGAATGGAAAAGATAATTTAGCTGCTTATAAGTAATATACCACCCTTCACAATCAGTCTGTGCCTGTATATTCGCCTTTGATCTTACGCGGTTGAAAAAGGAATACACTTCAAATATGATCTGCCCGGAGAATAAAACCTACATCAGACGATACGAATATAAACAAAAAATGGGGCACCAGGCTTATCGGGTAAATAGTAGCCTTTTAAGTTCTTGCCATTTGGTAAGAAGATGCCGGCTTTATTGTACTTCCTTTGTATAAAATTATTCACTCTTTTAAAAATACATATAATGAACAGCGAAAAAAACAGTAATTCAGTTAGCGACACAAAGGAAACCAATTGGTCTCCCATAGATTTGTCAACCCCTACAACAAAAATACTGGCTCTTGGTCGCTGGACAGTCAAAGGAATGGTCGTCAGCGACAGAATTCCTGTAATGATGAAGGAAGTGCCTGCTACTGTCCGTCTCTATCTTACCGGAAAAATTGAACAGTGGTATGTCAAGCCTGACATAAGCGGTGTGGTGTTCATCATGAACGTTACAAGTTCAGCCGAGGCAGACGAGCTTTTGAAAAAACTTCCTTTGGGCGTGGCAGGAATGATGGAGTTCGATTTTATTCCGTTAGGGCCGATTACCCCGCTTCGCTTTCTTCTGGATGAGCCTACCATCTAAAAATGGAGTTCCTTTCGAAAATATCCTACAGCACAATGTGCTTGTCTCTGTTGGCAAACAAAAAGGTCAGTATTCAATCAATTTGACTGATTACAAATTGGTTATGAAAGGCAATATACTCATATCGCTTGAATGGATTGAAGGCTCATCTTCAGGACCTGAAAAAGGTGCTATCTTTTTATCTGCTGGTTTTCTGAATTCAGCTACCTGGCATCGGTTAACAAGCCAAGGTGAATGGAAAAAAGCCAGCGGAATAGGAGTTGGGTTTAATGCATTGATTCAAAAGCTAAAAAATTAAATAGATTGCTGATGGGTCCGGGTTTTACAGTCAGAAAAAAACTGGTATAAGCGAGGAAAGGAAATTTGTCATTACTTTGGGATCATGAACCCATCCCTGAAAGCAATCCCGTTCATATTACTCCTATTTGTATTATGTGATAAACCCTGCCATACGGGTAGTTTTGGCCGGATATATGATTGGAAAATGCGGTTAGGTTAAGCCACACATTTCACATACAATTGATCCATTTTATCATTGAATGTCAACTTGAATCCGGGTCAAATGAAACAAAAAAATGTGGATCAAGCAGAGTGAAAACTCCAACATAACAGACGAAAAAAATATTTTCAAAAATTTGTCCAATTCTAAAAACTCAATCGTCATTAGTTTTTAACAATTAAAATGTCAAACAAATGGGGAAAGTAATGAGTTTGATCAATACTACACCTGATGGCTTTGTAGACGGTAAATATGCCATTATCGATGCCGAATTTTATGAGTTTACGCACGGTCTACTACCACACACCAAGACAGTTGCCTTTGGCCGCAACACTTTCGAACTGTTCCAGAACCGCTGGCCACCCATCCTGGAAAAGGAAAACGTGCCAGAATGGCAAGTGAGGATGGCGAAGGCGCTGAACGATAAACATAAGGCAGTCTATTCATCGACTTTGAAAACGACTACATGGAACAACTCCACCATTGTACAAAAAGTTGATGCCGGACACATTAACTCTTATAAACAGGAGGGCAAAGAAGGATTACTTACACTTGGCAGTCTGGGCCTGGTTGCGGCATTAATAGAAATGAAGCTAATAGACGACTATTACTTCTGCATTCAGCCACTCATCGCTGGTAACGGTGACGTGCGCCTTTTCGACAAGATGAACCTGGATGCGTGTCGCCCACTTAAATATGTGGATAGCAAACAATTAAAATCTGGCGTTCATATCATCCATTATCAGAGCGTAGATTAACTTCGGGTCGCCGCAGTCACTAATTTATAACAATTAAAATTTCAAACAAAATGAAAGATTTCTTATTAGTATTTAGAACAGATTACAATACTATGCCTAAGGGTTCACCCGAAGAAATGCAAGCTTCGACGAAACGCTGGATGGACTGGATAGGTGGTATTGCAGCTCAAAACAAATTGACCGACCGAGGAAATAGGTTAGTTCCTTCGGGCAAAGTTGTAAAAGCCGACAATGTAATTGCCGATGGACCTTACACGGAAATTAAAGAATCTATTGTAGGTTATAGTATTGTAAAAGCAGCTTCTGTTGAAGAAGCTACTGAATTTGCAAAAGGGTGTCCTATTTTGACAATTGGTGGAAATGTAGAAGTCAGAGAGATTAGTGTAATATAAGCGTAATTTGGAAAACCCTAAATGCCTTTGTACTTTTACAAAGGCATTTATTTTTATGAAACAGACAGAACTAATACCCAATTTATTTAGAACAGAATATAGAAAAATAGTTTCTGTACTCTGCAAATTATTTGGCATTGAACATATTGAAATTGCAGAAGACATTGTAAGCGATACTTTTCTTTTAGCATCTGAATTATGGGGTTTAAAAGGACTGCCCGAAAACCCAACAGCGTGGCTCTATATCGTTGCAAAAAATAAGACCAAAGATTATTTGAAACGTAATTCACTTTTTGCTCAAAATATTTCAAAAGAAATAA
>JGI25616J43925_10000237_pt1 | contig 18577 bp, 14 predicted proteins | sample GraSoi2013_100cm_FD_43925 | JGI IMG/M metagenome (IMG submission 43925) | reverse complement strand
AATAGGTGAGGAGTAACGGGATGACACAGCACAATCNTNATCCGCATAGCCCCTTTTTTCACGAGGAGCGTCATGCATCGCTCGCCCCTTTTGCGCAGACGTTGATAACGATCTGCGGCGCGGGAACACTGGGCGGCAATGTGACGGAAACACTGGCACGCATGGGATTTACCCACCTCAAGCTCATCGACAAGGATCGTGTAGAGATGCGTAACCTCTCTACCCAGCCCTTCAACCGAGCGGAAGTAGGAGCGCCGAAAGCGCGCGCCCTGGCAAACATGCTCTATCGCGCGGTACAGGCCAAACTCGAATCCATCGTTGTAGAGCTAACTTCTACCAATAGCGAAGGATTATTACAGGGAAGTGGGTTGGTAGTCGATGCGTTTGATAACCGTGCGGCTCGAGCAGCAGTGAGCGCGACCGCCCGCGCTCTACAACTGCCGTGCCTCCATATCGGTTTCAGCCCCGATGGTCTGTACGGCAGTGGTTTATGGGAACCCGGGTACCAGGTGCCGCAAGAGGTTCCAGGGGATCCCTGCGATTACCCACTCACACGCCCTCTGGCTCTGATGCTGACGGCGCTGGCAGCTCGCTCCATCTGTGATTTCTTCAGGAAGGGCCAGAGCAACGACTTTGAATTGACGTGGAACGATTTGAAGGTAGGGTACACACGTGGCTAATCCAGGGCGATCTTTTCGTGTGTAGGGACAAAGGGGGGAAGTGTCAGAACTCAGAAAACGACATAAAAAGCTCACGCAAAGTGGGGAAACCACTGCCAAAATGAGCAAAGAATGGGGAAAATGAGAGCATTGTGTCGCCTTTTTGTGGCTTACGTGGGGATCCATTCCTTCAGTCACCACACCTTGTCCTGAGTTCTGACACTTCCCCTTTTTGGCTTGATCCTGCACCGGACCCACACCCAGTTCTCGTCTCACGCCGAGCCGTCGTCGGAGAGAAGAAGGGCATTGCCCTCCTAACTGCTGTGTAAGCTCAGCAGTTTTTAAGGCTCATTAAACTTGTCAGTCCACCAGAGTCTCAACATCAAATAGGAAAGATGGCCTATTTTTCCGGTTTTTCTCTCTTTACGCAGAGATAGGGATATACTCACAACACAGTGATAATGACGCGGCTCATTGGGGTGAAACAGGAGGTGTAGAGGAGAGAGGGCCAGTTGAGGAGAGGAGCGTTTCTGATATGAAGGAAAATAACCGCAATCCAGGCCAGTTCGAGCGGTCTGGTCCTTCCTCCCAGCTGCAATTACGAGGCAAGGGGCACAGGCACGAGCCTGCCTGCCCAACTCCTTTGCGCGTTATTGGAGGCGTTCTGGCGCTTTTGCTGTTGGTAATTTCGGGTATGAGTTCCCTCGCTGTGGTGAAGAACTCGTATGCGGTGAGCAGGTGCGGCGTACTTTTACCTTGCCAATCCCCAAAGCCCAGTCCGTCGCCGTCGCCATCACCATCCCCCACGGAGACAGCGACACCTGGGCCATCCCCCACGAAGACAGCGACACCTGGGCCATCTCCAACGAAGACGGCGACACCCAGGCCGTCCCCGACAGCACATCCTACCCTGCCTCCGGTTTCGTCGCCAACCACTGGAGCATCGCCGAGTGCAACGACCAGCGTATCGCCTACGGCGACCTCGACAGCCACCTCCACAGGGGTCACGCAAACGCCTGGCGCCAGCCCGACGAGCGTTCCTGTTACAACGAGAAGGAATGCAGGGAATCAGACACCAAGCCAATCAGGAGGGGGTGGATTTTCACGAGTAGTGGTGATTGTCGCAATCGCTTTCCTGGGTCTGCTCCTTTGCCTGGGCATTGGCATGTTTGTCTTCCACCGTATGCTTTTGCCACAGACCAATGTGAAGCTGCCGCCGAGCGGCGCTCGCCCGTGGTCACGCACTCGCGTGCCCAATCCCGATAGCCTGGGAGGCAATAACAACACGGAGAGAACGCAGGCAACCAGGAACGCCGCCCAATAAGCGTCACGTTAAGAGAAGAAAGGATGAGTTTAGGCAGGAGAGGGCAGTCGTATCCAAGGCAACGCAGAGGCGATGATCCCGAGGCCAGTCAACCAGAGCGGTCTGCAACACAGGGAGATACCACTCTTGGGGATGGATAGCTGGATGATGCAACCAACGGGAAAAGCGGCGCACGCGACTGGCTGCTGACTTGGCGCGGCTCTCGAGCACCTCAGCCCACGCACTTCATCGCACCGTGTGGGTCAGGCACAGGCCAGTCATTGCCCAGGCGAGCGTGCTCAGGCGGCGAATATCCTGGTAGGCCGTCCGAGGGATGAGGGGGAGCAACACCTTCAAGAGATCGTCATGCATCTGGCAGGCCTCGTTCATGGGACACCTCTATGAATCCATACAATCGGTCGAGCACACTTATTCCTTTTTCGATCGCTCTTATTCTTTTCTCATGCAGATTAAGTTTGTCAGTCCATCAGACTATAAAAATTTATTTCAAGTTATAGAGGAGTATCAGGCAGCTCGCTTACTTGTGTAAAGAAGAGAAATTGGGTATACTAAAGTCATCGTTGCCAATATGTGGTGTTAGTATTCCCATATCCACCTTGTAGCGCTTGACGTAATTCGAAAGGTGTACTTCGGGATGCTCGAAAATCTGGATATCGAGACGGCCCCTGCTCCCCAGGCAGCAGCTTCCAGACGTACCACTTCTTCTCGTTACCATCGCAAAGATGTATTTCCCATTATTGCACATGATTGGTTGCGTTTTCTCCTGATTGAACTAGGTGGTATCCTCCTTCTAGAAGGCATCACTTGGCTACTTCTTAGCAGTGGAACACTACTTTTATCCATGTTTCTCTACAGTCAGCTTCTAAGCGTTGGACTCACATCAGGAATAGCTATAGGCATTGTTTACTTTACTGCTGAGAAAAGAGCACTATGTAAATATATCGAGGCGGTGCGTCTCGAACAAAAAAGGTACGAACGCACCTACGTTGCACTTTCCTTTACTCATGTAGCTCCTTCACAAGAAGCATTCAATGCGTTAGAAGAAACTCAACCGCCAACACAGCAACAGCCAAAGCATCTTCTCCTGATAGGCATACCTGGCGCTGGGAAAACAATCGAGCTACGCGTCCGCCAGTACAAAACACTGGAAAACGAACAGGATTTGCTCAAGCACAGAAATAAAGTTCCTGTGTTCATACCTCTGAACTTCTATAATGCCTTTCTACGCGACCATCCAAAGATCAAGGTGGGCCGCCAGGTAGGTTCTCAGTCAATAGAGTCTTCTTCACTCATGCGCTACCTTAATAAAGCAAATCTTCCGGGGTTGCATCACATCCGTCCATTTTTGCGAAGATGGGTATATCAGGGGAATCTGCTCTTTCTTTGTGATGGCTTAAACGAGATTGCCAATGCCTATCTTCCTGGGCTCTGTGATGAACTTCTACAACTTATGCAGCATCATTCAAATCACATCATTATGACCTGTCGAGAGTGGGATTTTAAGAATCAACCTTTGTTCCAGCAATTGCTCAAGCATGAATACATTGAGCAAGAGACCATTCAACCCCTATCTAACGCTCAAATCGACATATTTGTTCGCACGTATATCAACTCAGGATATGTCGATGAAAAAGGGGAGAGATGGAGATATCAACCTGAGCAAATACTTACCTTGATTGACAAAACCCATTTTCGCGATGAGTGCATGAATCCCCTGATGCTCTACATCTTCATGAAAATCGTCAACAACTTAGAACTTACAGATGAAGACCTGGAAGTGGGAAGAATAGCAGGTATTGATACACGCGGCCAATTGCTTCAGCGATTTGTGGAGCAATTACTAGAGAAACGTCTGGAAGATGAGCGCTGGAAAAGCTTCCCATACGAAACCGAAACGATACACCTATTTCTCTGCCATATCGCTTATATTTCGCGGCGCATCAATTATCGCAACGGGCTACCTTTGGGAATTCATCGTGTTGTTACTGGAGGAGCCAGGCCAAAGCGGACAAAAAACGAACTCACGCTGCGGCTTTTTGATCTACTCCACGAGCCTACAAGCCAAGGCTATCCTCTGGCTGAAGCTGATATGCTCCTCCCTTACGATTTCACATTACAGGATACAGACAAGTTGAGAGAGTTCGCAGAAAGCAGCACTATTATCTCCATCAATGAAGATAATTCGCTCAGTTTTTATCACGAATTGATCGCTGAGTATTTTGCAGCAGAATATCTACTGCGTGCCTATACTGAAAAGTCTGCTCAGCTTCCCTTTGGAGTCGATCTAATAAAGGATGTAGAAGCTTGGAAAGAGCCAATACGCATTTGGGCTGGCTTATTGGTACACCCCTCAGTTCTGGCAAATCGCATAGCGCAACTCGGGAAACAGCAGCCAGAGTATGGATATAACGCACTTACATTGGGCCTATTATGCCTGGGCGTTAAACTAACACCTTCAACAGAACAACCAAAACTTGAGCGTGATCTCACAAGCCTTTTCGTGGAGTACATTAAAGATGTCGAGAAGCGCCGAGTATTGGCGGCTACTATCAATCGCAGCGCTTACGAAGGCGGTATTGATGTATACCGCGCATTTCTCCCACTGATCATCTATTCACCTGTAGATCAATTTATGCTCCTCCTTGAGCATTCGAAGATCATTCCCTTGCTCTTCGACTATCTTAAAGAGATTGTGAGGAAAGGTTTTCCAACGACTCAATTATTATCCCGCACTATCACGGTCTTAGCGCAATTTGGGCCGCTCATTCTCTCACAATCGGTCCTATTAAGCCAGGAAAATCCTCTTTCTGGCCTTCCATCTGACAAACAAATTCATCTGCGGCAGGCAGCTATTGAGATTCTGGGAAAAACGGCATTGCCGGGTGCAGTACAGCCACTCATTGCCTTGCTCGGAGATAAGAATGAAGTGGAAATCGCCAGAAAAGCTCGTGAAGCCCTTAAACAATTGGGTCCAGCACTTATTTTAAAGGACATGCTTCAGCATTTGACTACTATCCAGACGCCCTACCTACATAGAGAGGCCTTGCAGTTCGAGTTACTTCGGATTCTGCAGAGCTTTCTCGCTATCGATGAGCATGGTGTCTCTATTCTCAACTTCCACCAATATACAGAAACAATTCCAGCCATTATACAACTGCTGACATCTGAATTTGAAAGAATTCACAACTACGCACATGCCTTGCTTCAACGAGAGATTACGACCGATTCCTCTCGCAGAAACTATCTCATCGACCGACTAATCGGTCAGCTTGCCACAATCGATGTACAATTTGAGCAACGTATCAAAGATTTATTAAGCCGGGCAGGGCGAGCAACAACACCGCTTTTACTGCAGCGCTTAAGGCAGCCGTCCACTTCAAACAGCGATCTCATGCGCGAACGTATCGTTGAAGTCCTGGCGCTTGTTCATGATCCTGAAGCCATTCCTGATCTACTCGACTTACTTGACACACCACTGCCCCGACTACGTGAACGGGTTGGACGCGCACTCTTGAATTGCCGTCCATATTGTATTGATCCGCTCATTGAGGTTGTTCTTTCGGTGGAAAGAACTGATACCGAAGCAGCTGAAGCTGCTAAATTACTTGCGCAAATGGGTCGCGAAAGTGTTGAAAAGCTCTGCAAGTCTCTCTCAACGGTGATCAAGGGACGCACAACTTTTTTAATACAAGCATTGGCACAGATACGTGACGTGCGTGCTATTCAACCGCTCATCGAGTTGCTGAATGCGTCCTTATCTGACGAGACCCTAGTTATTACATTGATCGATGCCCTCGGCAATTTTCCTGACCAGATAGTTGTCACATTCTTGCTACATTTGCTGGAGCGAGTCACTAGCCCTGCTTATGATAAAACTATAGAGGTTTTGAGCCGCTTAGGTGACATTGCACTCGACCCGCTGATCTCGGCGCTCAGTATTACCGAAGAAACTCCTGTAGCGCAGGGTATCCGCAAAGCACTCGCCTCTCTTAATATGCAGCCATATCCTAACGAACGCCTATTACGTGAGGCGGTGGCAGCAAGTCATCTACAGGCGTTACAATTACTGCTCGTATTTCAGGCAAGAGGGAAAAATAGCGCTCCCTTTCTTATCAGCCATCTCTGCGCGCCAGAGGAAAAGGAACGCGCTTTCGTCAATCAGACACTCAATCAGATGTCCCAGGACGACATCCTCGAGTCACTTCTCGCAGCATTAGACGACTCAACTTGTCGTCCCTTCATTACAAGCCTACTTCAAAAATACCCGCAGGAAGCGATTGGTCCGCTGGTACGTCTACTATCTTCAGAAAAACAAGGGCTAGCAGCTGCAAAAACGCTGATCGATTTTCAAGTAGACATCAATATCATGCCTTTATTGCGTCCTGCTCTCAACAGTTCAAACGAGCGTGAAAGAGGACACGCTAGATATATTATTATCCAGTTAGTCAAACAATCCAATGATATCCTACGCTTGGTTATACAAATGTTTCGCCTGCTCGATCTCCCTCAAGCTCAGCAGGCTTTCGAGGCGCTGTTGCAGGTACTCGTGGGACCACTGGCTACTGAGAGCATCCCATATCTCATAGAAGCCCTAACGTTAGATGAGAGAAGAATTCAAGAAGGTGTGGGGGAGGCGTTAAAGCGTTTGGCAAATCGAGGAGATAATGCAAGCACTCGGGTGCAAAAAGGACTGATTGATGCCCTCCTTAATCATGACAGGCGTGAAGCCGCAGCGGCAGTGATCGTTCGAATCGGAGAACTGATGATCGATCGCATCAATCCGCTTATTACTCATACGGATACATCAATTAGCGCTATCGCGCATCGCATTATGACAAGTATCGGCGCCGGAACATTACCCCATATTTATGCAAATCTACAAGTCCAAGACCCTCGCACGCTCGAGGCTACCATGAAAATATTTCGCGAGCTGAAGGCAAGCGAGATCAGACTCCGCTTAGTAGAACTACTGGCAGATAGTGACCCACAAAAAGTGCAAATGGCTGTGACCTTGCTCTTACTACGCTTGCGCGAAGATCTTTCCCCTCTCCCAACCACCGACAAGAAGATGTTATCAGAACTACTACACTATATCCAACGCTATAAACAAAGCGATGAAGTCATGCGTATCGTGGCGTTTTTACTCCTGCTACCCAAGAGCATCTTGCTGCAACAACTGAACAATCATCTCTTCTCCTACCCTTCCCACTCAATCGCTTGGTTGACTCCGCTCTTTTTGCTTCTGGGCATGCAAGGGAACCTAGCGAGAGATGAGTTGCATGTTTTGCTCGGCAACACGCTGATTTCAACAGAGCTACACGCGCAGATCATCGGAATCCTGGGGATGTTGAGCGAGGACAAATTCGCCTTCCAGCACGCCTCATACCTCAATCAGATCGCGCAAACAAATGGAGGCGCAACATTATCATCACAGGCGGAAATCGCTAGACACGCATTAGGGGGCTTGCTTGTAGGCAATCAATGGAATGATAGCCGACTCCGGCAGCTTTTACAAACCAAAGCAGATGAAACATATGAACATGAGTTGTATTCAATCCTGTTAGGAGGATCCTATATTCCGCGATTACAAAAAGTACGCGGCGACCTCTTACGTGCAGAAGAGCAGGTGAAGCAATTACAAGGTGAATTACAACGTACAAAACAAACGCTTCAAGATACGCAACGGCTGTTAGAGGCGAAGAAGTATGAGCTTATCCAGGCAGAGAACAAGTATCAGACACTGTATGAATCATATCAACGGCAACAAGACGTTAATAATACCTTGAGCAGTAAGAAATCAGAGGCTGAGAACACCAATCGCTATTTGCAGCAGCAAGTTGAACAGCTAACATCGCGGAACCTGCAATTGCAGCAACGGATCGAGAAATTAGAATCTAACAGTATTAGACCGTATCCACCACATCTCCACTAGCAGGGAAAAGAAAGGAAGACAAGAAAAATGGCTATACTGATTCTCCCAAAACGATATGAACGAATCAAGCCGCTAAGAACGCAGAGCATGGATCTACTATTCACTGCATTTGATACATTTGACAAGCTTGAGGTTGTAGTAAAAGCGATGAATGCCGACCCTTCACATCCTGATGAGTATAAGAAACGCAAGGTCATGTTTGAACATGAAATATATTTGGAACGCACGCTCCAGCATCATCATATTCTCAGCGCCAGAGCTGATGGCGAGACTATGCTAGTTTATCCGAATAGACGCAAACCTATCGAAACACTCTATATTGTCTATGAGTTTATGCAAGATGGTTCCCTCTTGAATCTCATCGATGACTCACCGCCCTGGCAGGAGTGGACATTGTATCAGATAGGGGACATCATTCGCCAAGCTGCCTCAGCCTTGCATTATATCCATAAGCGCTATACACCTTCCTATCTGATTTCAAGTGCGGCTCGTACCTCGTTCGCGACAAGGCCATTAATTCATAGAGATGTAAAGCCCGATAACTTCCTGGCGCGTCTTGAAGATAAACCCCAACGAAAAGCTCATATTTATTTAAGTGATTTCGGTATAGCACGCACCCAAAGATTTACTGGTGACGAAACAAAGGAGCCATTTGGAACATTTGGATATATGGCTCCTGAACATTTCGAGGGAAAAACGGTCCCACAATCAGATCAATATTCTTTAGCCATCATGGCCTGTTATCTTTTGACAGGAAAGTTGCCTCTCGAACTATCTCCTGATGTGCATCAACGCAACGCTCAAGATAAGGCAGAGATCTGGTATTACATGCATTTAAAAGAATTACCCCTACCCCCGAGCCGATTGCGTCCCGGGCTTCTCCCTGAAGTTGATGACATTATTTTGAAAGCCCTGAGCAAAAAGGTAGAACAGCGTTATCCTACTATCTGGGAATTCGCTAACACGCTATTTTATGCGCTAACGAATACTTCCCGACAAACTTTCTTTACGGCTTCAACCGAACCAGCGCCCCGTTCCCCTCTACCTCTTCTTCAACAGGGAAAAGCACATCAAATTCCTGAGCCTGCTCCTGATCTCTACAAGAATATTGAAGATATACCGACCGAGATAGTCAGTACTCCACAATCAGTACATCCTTCGCCAGCAGGGTTCGATTGGCAATCCTTACCAACGATTACGACTCCCCCACAAATTGAGCAGGCATTACCTGCTTCACCTGAAATACTTTGCTGGTCGAATGATGGCAACTACCTGGCTTGCCTCTTTGCCGATGAAACGCCTATGGTAGTAGACCGCCAGGGACATAGAAAACAATCGCTCCCAACAGCAATGGGACAGGCTGCTTGCTGGTCTCCTCATAGTTATGAGCTGGCGATCAGTGTCCGTTCTTCGATGGAGGAGGAGCAGAGCCACATCCTACTGCTTGAAAATGCGAACAGTGCTACCTCAAGTAACACATGGCCATTCTCTCTTGCTACATTTCCTGTACCCGCGATCTATGGACTCGACTGGTCAACACGAGGTAAGCTCGCAATATGGGTCAGCGAGGAGCAACGCATATATATCTATACAGTCCATCCTCCATTTCAAAAACCTATTTCTCCTGAGTACACACTCAATGTCCCAAATCTTTCTTGCGGAGGAAGTGGAACACTACGCTGGTCGCCTGACGGTAAACTTCTGGCTGTTGGAGGAAGAAATGGTGCTATATACTGTTGGCAAACTGAGACGTTTACATCGGTGTGGTCGCAGCCTGCTACACAAAAGCAGATTTTCTGTCTTGCCTGGTCTGCTGATAGTCTGCTGCTGGTCGCAGCCTACAACGATAGACGTGTCACCGCATGGAATATACACGAGCACAGAGTCGTCATGGAATGGAAGCAACTCCCAATAGTTCCTCGGATACTCAGCATTTCCCAACATCGCTGGTTAGCAGTCGCATCCAATCAAACAAACCTCTACTTAGGGAATATTGATGAGGATTACGAGCGTCCGGCGATAAAGTATCCAGGGCATCGCCTGGTCGCCTGGTCACCACGTCGTCCCGAATTTGCTACACTTCATCCCAAAAATGATAGCAGGTTAATACTTTATCACGTGTAAAAGACCGGTAAATGTCGCTGGTAGAAACTCCCACAGCGTCTTCTTCCTAGGTGAGTGAGTTGGTTCTCAGTTTATGCTTGCACCTGCTCTTCTAGCCAGAGGGAAGGCGTGACGACCTACCATGCTCAACGCATCTCATCAAAAGAGTTAAGGCCGGAGGTGATTACCCCAAGCAGCCGTACAGCTCTTTTCCCATCAACCAGTCTGGAAAGCAGCGCGCGGAGGATGGGCAGCATCTCCTGAGCCAATTGAAAGCCCCGCGGGCGGCTGGTTCTGACAGAACCGCTTAAAGTGAACTCAAAAATCAGTGCAATGGAAAGTTGATTATTACATGTGAAAACTGGTTGACCCATGATGTGTATCTGCTCATCGCAAGAGGAGACTTTCAGAAGAATGATAAATGAGCATTCTCATCATATTGTCATTAGCTGCTCAGCCCATTTAATTAACGTGAGTTCGGGATAAGGAACAGCTCCTGGTAAGATAGAACTATCCTCTTGAGGATGCTCGAATGTGCAGGACCTTTGACCAGGGCCTGTCTTGGCTACTTCGCATATCCGTTCTAAAGAGAAGCGTCAATGTGGATGATTAGAACTTATTTCCTATGACGCATTGCTAATGGTGATAGAGAGAAGGTATAATTTGTACAGCAGCGTGACCTCCTGCCTTCGCATTCCGCCACGAGTAATCAAACCCACGAGTATGATTTTGACCCTATTTTGACCGGCATGAAGAGATGTTGAAGCAAGACCACAGCGCCTTTCCCATCTGTTGGCATTCCCAAAAGAGCTGACTTTTTTTGCGCGATGGGGTACGATGACTCGTGGCGGAACCAGGGGGTGGATGGGATGGCGTGCTCACTACAAGCGTTTCCAGGAAAGAAGCGGTTTGGCGAACCTCACTGGTGGATACTGGTCCATGTTGCTCAACTGTCTGACTCCTGAACCCTCCGTCCGATTCATCACCCGTGTGCCCCACGTCACGAGAGGCACGCGCGACTCCCTCTGGGAGGACGGAGGAGAACCCATCGTGAGCCATCAGAGAGCTTCGTTGAGTTACCGCGCTCGCCGTGAAGTGCTGGTCCAGATCGCTCCCCGTTACCAGGAAGCCACCGGAACGCAGAAAACACTGCTGCTGGATCGGGTCGTGGAACTGACCGGCTATGAACGCAAATACGCGATTACCCTGCTGAATCATGTTTCCGAGATCCCGGCCCATATCTTGCGTCCACGTCAGCCGGTCTATGGCCCGGCAGTGCAAGAGGCGCTCTTTCTGGCCTGGCGTGCTATCCACTACCCGTGTGCGCAGCGCTTGGTCCCCTTTTTACCGAGCTTGCTTTCTTTCCTGGAGCGGGATGGACACCTCCGTCTCAGCGAAGAACACTTTGTTGTCTTGATTTTTCTGTGCCCATCTGCTTTACTAGGAAACAAAACGTAGAAGAGGAAACGCAAATGGGAAGTTACCAGTCAGAGAGCCGCTATTACCTGCACGTCCAGTTGACTGGCATTGAGCCACCTATTTGGCGCAAAATTGTCGTGCCTGGTGCCATTAGCCTTCATACACTCCATAAAATGCTTCAGGTTGTGATGGGATGGGAGAACGCCCATCTCTATTTGTTCAGGCTTACGATCAATGAGAAGACAACCGTTTATGGTCTCCCTGACCCTGATTGGGATAGTGCAGGCATGCGCATCAGGGATAGTCGGCGAACAAAGCTCGATGCGACCGTCTGGACCGATTGGCTGAAGCTNACTTACGAATATGANCTGGGAGATAGCTGGATGCACCAGATTACTATTGAAAAAATTGAGCATCTCNCAGATNATAAAATGAATGAGGACGCTCTCTGGATCACGCCTCGTTGTCTAGCTGGTGAACGGGCATGTCCCCCAGAGGATGCTGGCGGGATAGGCGGATACGCTTTTTTACTTGAGGCATTGCATCATCCAAAGCATCCTGAGCACAAGCGTCTGCGCCAGTGGGCAGGCGCGTATTACGATTCTGAGCTATTTTCTGTCCAGCAGGTCAATTCAGCGCTGGCGATTCTGGACTGACAGAACCTATCAACAAGCATTGAATCGGCTGGGTATTGTCAACTTATCGAAGAATTGAAGAGTTTTTTCTAAAAAGAAAAAGAAGAGGAAGGAAAGAAGCAAAGATTGGAGGCAGACAGTGCGGTGCTAGGCGGCTGTTTTCCTTCCAATCACTTCGTTCCACACCTGGAATCGCCCCTGCATGAGGGCGCGATACTCCGAGGCGCGAAAACGATGTCGTTTCGGCCGAAAATGATCCAGGATCGGGCCAAAGGCAGAAAGGAAGCGTTGAGCATGACCAGGGGATTTGAAGCGGCGCATGGTTCGCTCTCGTTGTCGGGTGGGTGGATGTTAGTTCTCCGCGCGGTTGTTCAAGCCCTTGTGTTGGAAGTGTCAGAACTCAGAACACGACATGGAAAGCTCACGCAAAGTGGGGAAACCACTGCCAAAATGAGCAAAGAATGGGGAAAATGAGAGCATTTTGTCGCCTTTTTGTGGCTTGAGTGGGGATCCATTCCTTCAGTCACCACACCTTGTCCTGAGTTCTGACACTTCCATCCTACCAATGCATATGCTTACAACGGCAAGGGCAATGCATATTATAACATCGAGCTCTATCAAAATAGCCAATCGTACTTTGAACAAGCGCTTGCTCACTATGAGCAAGCCATTCGACTTGATCCGAACTTCGCTGCCGCCCACTACAATAAAGGTAAGGTACTTGAACGTCTTTGGCGGCATGGAGAAGCTGAGCAAGCTTACGAAAAAGCGAAGCAGCTTGGTTATAGCGAGCAGTAAACAAGAAGAATCTTAAAAGCCAACGGATAAGGTACAATTTGAGGTAGTCTTACAGGGGTTCTCTCCGATGTTATAGGTCTGGAACGAAACAGGAACCATCACTCACACGGGAAAGAAGACACAACGATCCCGTTCTAGATCCAATACCATTCAAAACGGATATCTCATGTAGCCAGTACACCCAGGCTTTCATGTTCTAAATAGGCTTGATACTCTTTCAGACTTGATGGTATGATATGGCTGAAGTTTTAACACATTAAAAAAGAGCGTAATAAAACCTGCAAAACATATCCTACTAACTTTCATAAAGTTGGTTCCTTGTTAACGCTTCTATCGTCGGAATATTCTGTTCTCCTCCTTTTGGAAACGCTGTTAGGTCTTAAGGAGTAGGGTAAATGGTTTCTTCTCACCGCTACTGCACAAAATGCGGAGCAGCAAATCAAGCCCAAGATGCCTTCTGCTTTGCCTGTGGACAACCTTTACAAGCCACACCACATTCTCTACAGTATCCCATAGCCGGATCAGCAACCACTACCTCCACAGGACTCCTGAACCCCAATCTCATGCTCAAACAGCGCTACCGCATTATTGGCTCGTTAGGCCAAGGGGGGTTCGGTGCAGTCTATAAGGCTGAGGATGTACAACTGGGTGATCGGCTCCTCGCCGTGAAAGAAATGAGTCAAAGCAATCTGAGCCAGCAAGAGATCGCCGCCGCTGCCGAGAACTTCAAGCGTGAGGCTCTCCTCCTGGCTGCCCTCAAGCATCCAAACCTACCAAGCATTTATGATCACTTTAGCGAAGCAGGACGATGGTATTTGGTCATGGATTTCATAGAAGGTGAAACACTGGAAGACCATCTCAAAAAAGCGCTAGCAGGACATCTCTCAGTTGAGGAAACCCTCCAGCTTGGTATGCAACTTTGTACGGTGCTCAATTACCTACACAGTCGTCAGCCGCCGGTCATTTTCCGTGACCTCAAACCTGCAAATATCATGTTGACGTCTGAAGGGCATCTTTACCTGATTGACTTTGGTATTGCTCGTCACTTCAAATCAGGGCAAACGAAGGATACAATCGCCTTCGGTTCCCCAGGCTATGCTGCTCCAGAGCAGTATGGTAAAACGCAAACGACGACTCGCTCTGACATCTATAGCCTAGGTGCCACACTTTACCAACTGCTCACAGGGATTGACCCTTCACACACTCCATTTCAATTTGCGCCTCTCCAATTATCTGGTCAACCCACTCCTCCTGGCCTCGAAACACTTATAATGCAGATGCTTGAGATGAACGAAAACAAAAGACCCGCTAGCATGATTGCAGTGAAACAGGAACTGCAAGGTATCAATACCCAGCAAACTGCGAGTCAGGTGAACATTTCACAGCCTAGAGCATTGGCTCAACCAATCTCACCAGTTGGCAGTCCCTTGCCCCAAGTTCAAACAAGTACTTCTGGGGCTCAACAGCAGATCGTTACTCCTAAGATCAGAGCCAACCTCTTTCTGCAAGCAAAGCGTTACCAAGAAGCCTTAGCGAACATTAATCAAGCTATACGACTTGATCCTGATGATGCTTCAAACTACAATGGCAAAGGCCTTGTATTCAGCGAACTCAAACGCTACGAGGAAGCCCTACCGGCTTTTGAGCAAGCCATTCAGCTTAATCCCTATTTTACAAATGCTTACATGAACAAGGGATTCGCGCTCTACAATCTCAAACGCTACGAGGAAGCCCTTCCTACCTTTGAGCGGGCTATTCAACTAGAACCCGCTAACGCTATTGCTTACAATCTCAAAGGTCTCGTGCTCAATAACCTCATACGCTATCAAGAAGCGCTAGCAGCCTATGAGCAGGCCATTCGTCTTGATCCTAACTTCGCTGTCGCTTACAGCAATAAGGGTCTCTCTTTGATGAAACTTCAGCGGCATGAGGAGGCGCTAGCGGCCTTTGAACAAGCCATTCGACTTAACCCTAACCTCGCTGTGGCTTACACTAACAAAGTGGAAATGCTATTTGCTTTGAAGCGATATGAGGAGGTATTTACCACCATTGAGCAGTCCCTTCAGCATAACCCAAAGAATACTGTTATGTATATTTACAAGGGGAATGTCCTCCTTGTCCTGAAGCGCTATGGAGAGGCGCTGGCTGCTTTTGAACACGCCATTCTATTAGACCCTAAATTTGCTTTGGCCTATAGCAATAAGGGGAACGTGCTCTGTGCTTTGAATCGCTACAGGGAAGCGCTCACTGCTTGTGATCGAGCCATTCGACTCGATCACAACCTTGCGAGTGCTTACAACAACAAAAGTGTTGCGCTCTGTGGTCTCAAGCGGTATGGTGAAGCCGTTGGTATCAGCGAGCAAGCCATTTTGCTTGATCCCAACCTCGCTGTTGCCTACCATAACAAAGGCGTAGCACTGCAAAGTCTTGGAAGGCCAAATGAAGCTCATCAATTCATCGAGAGAGCACGTCAACTTGGCTATAGGGGGTAGGGGGCAAGAAGAGCCTCGGAAGTCGAATAGATGGGTTAAAAAATAAGATGGTACGAAACAAAGTCTAACTATTCTGTACTTTCATCAATCATTCTCTGTTTCACATCTTGTGCGAACCCTTTAGGTCATTACTTATACCGCTTCTTCTGTCAAAGTAAGATTTTTCAAAGAGGTAATGCGCTAATCGCTTCTTATTGTCGCTCAACAGTTCGATGCCGAAAACCAAATCAGAGTGTTGAAAAAGCCTCCGAGGATGTTTGCAAGCGGTCTGTGCCCTTCACATATCCCCATGTATTTATTCATGTAGGACCACACCTCAACTTTATTATTGTGTGATATCTTGATAGAAATAAAGAACCAACGGTGTTTGGAACAGGTCCATGTCCAGTTTCTTGAAGAGGAGTTCATCCCATGCGTGAAATCCATGATCCTTCTGAGCACGTAGAAGGATTCTGTTGCAAAAATTTTAACCTCATCAAAATTAAAGATGTTTCACGTTCTCTTTTCCGTAAAAATAGGGAGAAAATGCCCCTCTTTCTTCAATAGATGCCCCTCATACCGCACATACATTCTTCATGTTCATGCTTCAAAAATTTTTGCAACAGTCACCCAGCCCGGGAGGGCACCGTGAAGTATGAAAATAGTTCTTCTTCTGGACGGCTGGTGATCATCCCAAGGCTATTTTCACAGGAGAACCTGCAAGCCTATATGGGTGTCTCAGATGATGAGGTCATTGAAGCGATGCTCATGGATCGACGCTGGCAGTTGGTGCTGAATTGTCTGGACATGGAGCAGGCACCGTTCAGCAAAGGCACGCTGGTGGCCTTCCGAAAGCTGCTCATCGAGGCACAGATGGATCGATGGCTCATCGAACGAACCATCGAGATTGCCAGCCAAAGCTAGGCATTTGGGTCACGGGCATTACGTGCTGCGTTAGACAGCAGTCCATTGTGGGGAGCCGGACGCGTTGAGGATACCTACAACCTGATAGGGCATGCGCTCAAAAAGGTCATGCGTGTGGTGGCTGACTGGCAAGGAAGAGATTTGATAGAAGTGGGGAAAGCGATTGGGGCAGAAGTGGTTTGTAGGACAAGTCTGAAGGCGGCGCTCGATCGAGATTGGGACCAGATTGGGCAGAGAGAAGAGGCGCTGGGCTTGGTCTTAAACGTGTTGCAGGTGGTGGAAAGCTGGGTGCAGACCTTGCAACAAGACGCAACATATTGCCTGAGTAGCAGTTGGCGTGGGTGTATGAAAAAGTTGTAGGCAGTCAGGCCATAAGCAGAGACTGCTGCTCACAGAACGCGTCGTAGGTTTTGTTGAGAACAGCAGTACGCACAGCCAGGACAGCATCGAGTCCCTCAGGCGTCCAGCGCATGCCCGTGCGTTTGGCCCGCGTACTCACGACGGTTTTACAGGCAGCTTCGGCGATGCCACTGCCCACATGCATGCGCCTCCGCACGAAAGGCCGGATAGCGCATGCGGGCCGCATTGCTGATGAAGTAATCCCGTTCAATGTCTGGCACGCGGCGTGAAGCCCCTGGCTCGGGAGCAACCGGCGGTAAGACGACGATCTCCTCGACAAGGTCCTCGATCTTGCCCTCCACGAGCAAACGGCAGGCGAACTCGGCCCAGGCGCTTGCCTCCGGCGTATTTGGCCCAAAGACCGCACGGGCCACCTTCCAGACGTGTTCTCGTGCAGGCCAGATGTCAACCATCTGGACAGCCTGGGGAAAGTGTTCGGCGGCTAGACGCCAAATCCAGGTGGCCCCGTCCCCCAAAACCACCAGTTGGCGTGCTCGCTCCAGCCCATAGCTAACTGCCAGGGTAGAGAGTCCCTTGCCAAAGTCTTCTGCCTTGCGACGATGAGCCACATAGCGGATCTCTCCTGCTTGATCCACAAACACCCCTGGGGCCAGCCCCGAGCGTTCTGGCCCCGGTGTCGCCGCAAAGACCGCGCCGACTTTGACTTCTCGGTACACATCGCCAGGGCGCTTCCCTTCCTTTTCTTCCATTGGCACACTGCCACGCCGCAACCGTGCGAGCACCCCATCCAATTCGATATAGAGCCGATCGATGCTGTCTTGTTTGGGTGTCGAGGCAGCAAGGGTGGCTGTTTGCGCTTGGGTGGCTTGTTCCCATAGCACACGGACCTGTTCCTCTTCCTGCTGGTGCAGGGCTTCTCCCAGCGGCTGCAGCAAATTGAGCGCCTGGCGTGCCGACATTTGTAAGGGGAGCAGCCGACTGAAGGTGGCAGCGGCTTCCTCCAGGGTCGAGGACGCGCACAGATAGCTTACGGCTTGCTGAACTCCCGCACTGGTCCGCCGCCCCTGGACTCCCCAGCGCCCATCGGCGGGCGCTTCTCCATGCGTGCAGACTTCCGGCGTGCTCGCTTCAGCTCTCTCCTCTTCCACCACACACTGGTAGTAGGCCCGCTTGAAGCTAATCTTGCCTAACAGAGTCAAGACCTGTTTGGGGCGGTACCCCACCAACTGCTGCCGATGCCCGCAGCTGCCCCATCGCTGCCCAGCCGCTTGCTCCTCTGGGGCGGCCTGACTGAGAATGCTCTCCAGCCATCCGCGTCCAACGGCAAAGATCGTTTCCATTACCTGCTGCTCCAGTCCCTTCAGATCTCCTTCCTTAAGGGTCTGGAGGCTTTCCAGCAACTTGAGCACTCCGGCTTCTGCTTCCTGCATCAGTGCTGTTTTCTGTCCTTCCTTCGTTTCCATGTTCAGGGGTCTCCTCTCTGCTGTTCACCTTGCTTGGTTTTGCAGATGAGGATACTCCTGTTTGGTTCGTTTGCCTACAACTTTTTCATACACCCGTAGCCTGTGGAGGAGGCAGTAGTTCAGGCACTTCTGCCCCCAGTGAGGGCAACACTGTGCATATGACTTCAAATAACTTCGCGCAGCCTAGCATTACCATCAGCAAGGGCAGCAGCGTCATGCTTGTCGATGATGTGTCCGTTACTCATATCATTTCAAATGGTTCGTGGCAGAATAAGAGGAAGGCAACAGGATGACCTGCGAGTGTACCCGCTCTGCGAAGGAGCGAACACTCGAGATCGGTAGAGAACAGGTGGCGATGGAGAGCATGCCACCGATCCAGAGGGCCGCAGCTAGCAGATACAGGAACTCTGCCAGCGCGGTGGGGGTGATGATGGTCACAGGTGCGGCAGCGGTAGCGTTAGACAGGGCGAGAGCGACGAAGAGGCCCAG
>JGI25616J43925_10000234_pt1 | contig 18655 bp, 17 predicted proteins | sample GraSoi2013_100cm_FD_43925 | JGI IMG/M metagenome (IMG submission 43925) | reverse complement strand
ATAGAAAGGATAAATAAATGGCTGTTGTTGATCAAGCTCGACTTATCGATATGGCAGGATTGGACGATAGTATCAACAATACTAGAGTTCGTGCCACAAAGACTCCTATTGTTGTAGGATCTACTACTTTTCCATCTAATCCGTTTGGAACTAATTACATCGATGGTACTGGTACGCCAGTAAGTGTTACTTCTGGTACTAGTTTTACTTTTACAGCAGGTAATCTTTTAACAGGTATTATAGTTGCTAATCCTACTGCAGCTATTACTGGTACTTTTGATACTGCTGCAAATATTGTAGCGGGTGTTAATGCAGTGACTGCTGGTGCTGTTGTTGGAGATTACATTTCTTGTTTAATTATAAATGGAAATAACACTAATGCTCTAACGCTAGCTGCTGGTGCAGGTGGTAGTTATGATGCAAATCAGTTAGCTGCTGCTCGTATTATCTCTGCTAATGCGTCTAAATATTGCTTATTTAGGTTAACTAATGTTACTTCTGGTTCTGAAGCTTATGTAGTCTATTCCTAATGGCAGACAAAATCACTCTAGGTAGTGTAGGAAACATTGATAATAGTTTACTATCTACCATTAATAATAACAATGCTTTAATTACTACTGCTTTTGATAATACACTATCTAGAGATGGTACTACTCCTAATCAGATGTTTGCTTCTCTGGATATGAATGGTTTTCAAGTTCTGAATCTTCCAGCTCCTGCTACAGTTAATTCTCCAGCTAGATTAATAGATGTGGTTACTCCAGGTTCAATAACTATAACAACTGCTACTACAGGTACATCTGGACACTCAGTTCCATTTTTAGATGGAACTAATACTTGGTCTGCTCCTCAGACTTTAACTTTAACTACTGGAGCAGGTGCTACTGCGTTAGCAATAAATCAGACAGCATCTGGAAATACTTCAAATACTAGTTTGAATACAATATCTATTACTGATACTACAACTTCTAATCCAGGATTTTCAAATGGTCTTTTTATTAATCAGCAACTTGGTGCTAACATTACAGGTGGAAGACAAGGACTTTTAAGTCAAGTTACACTGAATGCTGCATCTGGTGTTGGGAGTACCAATAGAAATTATATTGGAATTGTTGGATATGGAATAGCTGGTTCTGCTGATAATGGAACTGGTGTTACTTCTGCAACAGGACAGGGATCTTTCTTTGGTATTCAGGGCATAGCTACTACTGCTGCCTCTGCAACTAATCTTCTAGCAGTATCTGGAGCTGCTTTTAATCTCATTACAGCCGCTGGAAGCACTATGTGGGCTAAGTCTTTAGCTCAATTTTCTCCAGGACAAACAGATGGTGCAGTCGGCTCTGGTATTAATACCATGTTATGGTGCTTCAATGAGGCTGGAGGAACTCCCAAATGGACTAATGCAATTCTTATTGATCATCAAGGTGGTGTAGGTTCATGGCCGATAGCTACGACTGGAACTATTATTAAAACTAATGGTAATGGAACTGTAGCAAATGGTATTGATTTCACTAATACTACATTCACTGCTTCTTCTTTCTCTAGTCCTGGTTTTGCTGTAAATCCTACAGGAGGAATTAGTTCAGGAGCTGCTGGTGGAACTAGCGGTACTATAGCTTTTGCTGGAAGTACTAGTGGTTCTGTATCCTTAGGTTCTAATTCTACAGGAACTTTACTAACTTGTAATCAACCTATTCAAACAGGTGTTATAGGCTCTGTAGCTGGATCTGTTACAATAGCTGGCTTAACTAGTGGTTCAGCAGTTTTAAGTTGTTCTGCAACTGCAGGTACTCTTCAATTAGGAGCAGGTAATGCTTTAATTGATTCAGGTGGAAATATAACTACCAATGGTTTTGTTCAAACATTTAAAGGTACAGCTCCTCCAGCAGGTGGAGGTGCCGTTGTATTCTTTACAACTTTAGCAAATCTTGGTATTTATGTAGGAACAGGAAATCCAACTGCATCTGCTGCTAAAGGTTCTATATATTTAGAAACTGGTGCAGGTCAACTCTGGCTTAATACCAGTGGTTCGACGACTTGGACTCAAGTTACGGTGCCATGATGGAACAGAAACTTAAACAAATTATTGGTGATTATGTTCTTATAATTGCTAATCTTCAAACAGAAGTTGAAAGACTTCAGGAAGAACTTAAGAAACATGAAGACAAGCCCCAACGGTCGAAGTCTAATTGAATCCTTTGAAGGTCTAATTCTTCAATCCTATGATGATTATAATGATCATGTAGTTAATCCGGGAGATACAGTTCATGGGACTCTTACTATTGGTTATGGTCATACCAGTGCTGCTGGGGATCCTAGCGTATTTCTTGGGCAAGTACTTACACAGTCTGACGCAGATAGAATCCTCGGACAAGATCTCGGACGAGTCGAACAAGAAGTAAACTCTCTTGTTAAAGTTCCTCTGAATCAGAATCAGTTTGATGCTCTTGTTTCATTTCAATTCAATACGGGAGCTCTAGGACATTCTTCTGCCTTACCTCTTTTAAACGAAGGTAAGTATACAGAAGCTGCAGATCATCTGTTATTATATGATAAAGCAGGTGGTAGAACACTAGCAGGTCTAATCCGTCGTAGGAAGGCCGAGGAGAAGCTTTTCCTATCACAGGCCACTACCCTACCTGACCCCTCTAAAAAACCTACCAGTGACGCTCCTACGAGCTTCTGGAGCCATCTGGTCAGCCTTCTAACAACCTTTATGAAAGGAAAATAATATGTGGACTACATTCTTAGAATATGCAACTCCGATTGGAACCGTCGTAGGTTTTGTCGTGGGTTGGCTCGGAGGTCATTATACTTTTGTCGGTCTCAAGAATGGGATCGTCACAGAAGTTAATACCTTGAAATCAGATATGACTGCCATTAAAGCTAAGTTACCTTAATGTGGAGTCTTCTTCTAGGTCTAATACCTGGACTACTGACTACGGTTAATGGCATTACTACAGCTATCTCTAATGAGAGAATAGCTAAGATTAATGCTGTTACTGATCAAGAGAAAGTAGTAATAGATGAACGTATTAAAACCTTAGAAGCTCAAAGAGATGTTCTTATTGCAGATAGTACACACAGTAACTTAGATCTTACTATGCGTACTATTCTTGCAGCAGGTCCTGCTTTTATCTTAGGTAAGGTATTTATATGGGATAAAGGTTTTGCTTGGTATGATGCTTCTACTACCATTAGTCCTGATCTATGGAATGTAATTATGGTGACCATCGGTTTCTATTTCTTACATAATACCATCGTAGGTACTGCAAAGGAGTTTATGAAACAATAATGCAAAAGTTAACTCTACTGCAGTTAGTGCAGAGTATATTAAGTTCTATGTCTTCTGATGAGGTAAACTCTATAGGAGATACGACTGAATCTATGCAAGTAGCTAATATAGTTCAAGCTACTTACTTCAATGTAGTTAATAGGGCTGGTCTACCTGATCAATTTGAACTGTTCCAGCTTAATCCTTTTACTGATGCTACTCAGCCAGTTATGATGACTAGACCTGATAACATTGCTAAGATGGAATGGATTAAATATTTCAATACTAATCCTTTCCAAGGTACTCAGTTTACAACTCAGTTTGGAGCTTTCAGTCATGGTCTTAACTTAGATCTTATTACTAGTAATTGGACTACTTCTTCTACATCTATCAATACCATCGGTACTGGATTAAAAACATTTACAGTAGCTTCTAATCTTCCTGCATTCGTAGGACAACAAGTACAGGCTTCTAATGGTGGTACTAATACTATGTTAGGTACTGTCTTTAGTTATGTAGGTACTACGTTGATTCTTAATGTAAGTGCTATAGGAGGTGCAGGTACATTTAGTGTCTGGACTCTACAATCTACAGTAGGAATAGGAGCTATCCCAGGATATCAATATGTAACTATAATTCCTGTATCACAGTTCTTAGATATGACTAGTTCATTTAATCCTACTGACAATAATGTTAATTCATTTAACTTTAGAGTTAACGAAGAGAACTTTCTATTTTACTATAAGACAGACCATCAACCTCAATACTGTACCGTTCTAGAGAATTTTTACATAGTCTTTGATTCATTTGACAAGTCTCAAGATAGTACTTTACAAGCATCTAAGACTCAAGGTTATGGGCAGTTAGTCCCTACTTTCTTAATGCAAGATAACTTCATTCCAGTAATGGATGGTAAACAGTTTCAATTACTGCTGAATGAAGCTAAGTCTTTAGCTTTTTATGAACTTAAACAGATGCCTCATCAGAAGGCTGAACAGGAATCTAAACGACAATGGGTTAATGTAGAGAAGACTAAGTCTTTAACAAATAAACCTACGTATTTTAATCAATTGCCTAATTTCGGTAGACGTGCTGGAACAGGCGGATATTCAGGAATGAGGGATACAAATGATCGCTTCTTTGGCGGCTATCTCGCCGGATAGAACTAAGATGACATCAGATGATCGTATTCTGATGTTAGAGGTACTAGATGGAAAGAAAGCTAACGATAGTCTAGTAGATGTTAATAACAATCTACATGCTATTCTATTGCCTAACAACTTATGGACTTTAAGATACGAACATGGATTCTTACCTAATCCTCTTAGGAATCTTTCCTTTACTAATTTTAATCTTCTTCTAAAACATGTTAAAGAATATATTGAACGAAGAGGTATGAAAGTTAAAGAAATAATTGATGTATGGCCCTAAATCCTAGCGTACAGAATAACTTTACTGGCGGTCTTAAGACTGAATTCACTGGTTTGAACTTCCCTGAAAACGCATGTACTCAGACTGAGAATTGCGTTTTCACTATTATTGGAGATGTCTTACGTAGAGAAGGCTTTGACTATGAAGCTAATGCTATTCTATCTAATATTAATCGTAGTAATTCAGCTATTAATACCTATAAGTGGAACAACGTAGGTGGAGATGGTCTTACTCAGATAATAGTTTTACAGGTAGGAGTTAACCTTTTCTTCTTTCAATCTACTAATGCTACTTTAACAAATCCTTTATCCTCTACTAGATTAACATCTACATTTAGTATATTTCCTTTCTTGTCTTCAGGTAATACATTTACAGTTACTCAAGTAGGTCAAGTAGAGTGTCAGTTTACAGATGGTAACGGATATTTATTTGTATTTCATCCTGCGATAGATTCTTTATATTGTACATTTAATTCAGTTAATTCTCTTGTTACTCCACTTGTGATTAATCTACAAGTAAGAGATGTCTTTGGTATTCCTGAACCAAATGTTGCTGATAATCTTAGACCTACTGTGTTAACACCAGAACATCAGTATAATCTTACTAATCAAGGATGGACTACAGGATCTGTCTGGACTGCTACTGGTAGTTTGAATGGTAATGGATCTCCATGCGTAGGTAACATAATAACTTTAACTATTAGTTCTCAAGTTAATACTACTTCAATTACAAATGGAAGTGTAATTAAATTTTCTTTTCAAGCAGGTCAGGTAGGAGCTAATAATGGAAATGTTAATTTAACAGCTACAGTTCAAGGAGTTGTCAATACTTACTTAACTCCATTTAATACTATAACTATTCAAGTTAGCAATATAGATTATGACTGTACTAAAATATTAGCAGGATCCTGGTCTGGTGGTAATTTCTTTGCGGCTACTAATCAGTCTATTTCTATGTCCTTAGTGAATGTTGGTTTCGTAACTGCTTGGTTTACAGCTCTAAAGAATTATCCAGCTAATTCAGATATATGGTGGTTATACAAAGACACTACTAATGTTTTTAGTCCTTCTACTACATTTTCAAATGTTCAACAAAATGTAGGAGCTTCTCCAAAAGGAACCTATATATTAAATCCATTTAATCAACAACGTTCCAAAGCATCTAGTATTCCAAGTCTAACAGATGTAGTGACGACTATCAGACCTTCTACAGGAGCATGGTTTCAAGGTAGATTGTTTTTCACTGGAATAAATGCTTCTCAACAAGCTACAGGTGATGAACCCTATTATACTTGGACAGAGAATATATACTTCTCTCAGACAATAGTTTCAGGAACTACTCAATTCGGTAAATGCTATCAAGTTAATGATCCTACATCTCAAACTCTATTTGATATCTTACCTACTGATGGCGGAGTCATAACAATACAAGGTGCAGGAGCTATCTATGAATTATTCCCTATTCAGACTGGTCTTATTGTTAGGGCTGCTAATGGTGTGTATTTTATATCCGGAGGATCAGGAGTAGCTTTTCAAGCTAATGATTACTCTGTAAGTAAAATATCTAATATTCAAAGTATCTCTTCAACCAAAGCAGTCAATGTTCAAGGTTGGCCTATGTTCTGGAATGAAGAAGGAATCTATTATGTTACTGTTAGACAGAACTCCAGTTCTATCAGATCTCCTGACATTAATCTTGATGTTAAAAACTTATGTCTAGGAACTATTCTATCCTTCTACGCAAACATACCGCTGCAAAGCAAGAAGTTTGCAAGAGGAGATTATCATCCTTTAGATTACATAGTTCAATTCTGTTTCAGAAGTACAAATGAATCTAGTGTGACAGATAGATATCAGTTTGATAGTATTATAAATTTCAATATAGCTACTCAAGCTTTCTATCCTTATCAGATAGCTACAGCTACTAATTCTCCTTACATACATGGAATAAACTATGTAGCTGGTCCAGGAGGAAGTACATCTCCTGCTCCTGTGTTTAAATACGTATCATCTCAAAATTTAGTTAACTTTACTTTCTCAGAGGAAAGAGATACTAATTTTATAGACTGGAAGACTTCGGGATTTCCTTTAAATTATATAAGTAATTTTATTACTGGATATAAATTACCAGGTAAAGGCATAGTTAAATTTCAACCTACATATGTTTACATCTATTCAAATAATGTAAATAATACTGCTTATAAGATACAGGGTATATGGGATTATGCTATAAGTAGAGACTCTCATAGATGGGGAGTACCTCAGACAATTAATAATTTTCTTAATACTCTTAACTTTAGTAAGCTATTTAGAAAGCATAAAATAAGAGGTAAGGGATTAGTTCTTCAATTTCAAATTCTATCCGTAGATGGTAAACCATTTGATATAATGGGTTGGACTGTTATGGATGAGACACAGGAAAAAATGTAATGTTAGCGGCATCGTTTGGTTTACAAGCAATAGGTACAGGACTTCAAATAGCTGGTGGTCTTAATGCTATGCATGCTCAGAAAGAAGAAGCAGAGGCCTCTAGAGGCATCACTATGCTTGAAATGCAATCTGACCGACAACGTAGACAAGCTATGGAATTAAGTGCTCAGCGATCTTCTTTAGAAGTTACACGCAATGCTCAGAGAGCTAGAGCTATGGGTACAGAAAATGCTGTAGCCAGTGGTTCTCAATTAGGTTCTGGTTTGCAAGGCGGATTAGCTCAGGTACAAGGACAAGCCACGACCAATCAATTAGGTATCAGTCAGAATCTACAGATAGGTAGAAATATCTTTGATATCAATGCAAGCATTAGTGCTGCTAGGATTGCAGAGTCTAATGCTAAGTCTAAGGAAGCTACTGCTCAAGGTATATCGAGTTTAGGATCAAGTATTTCTAAGTTTGGGGGTATGAATATGTTTGGTGGTGGTGGCGGTGGAAATGGCTGAACCAGCTCCTATATCTTTACAAGGTTCTGACCAAGAACAGCAATCTCCTCTTATTGATTTAAATGTAGATCAGCAACCTACTCTTTCTGATGATGTAATTACTAAGAGAGCTTCTAAAGCTACTTTTGGTTTATTAGATCAAGTTCCTAATAAATCTTATGATGATTATTATCGTTCTATAATTAGTGGTAAAGAAGCCCAGACTCGTAGAGAACTAGCAGGTACTTTAGATTTTCAACGTACTTTACAGAAATATGATCGTATACAAGACCTAGCTAGATCTAAAGGTAGTTCATTAACTCCAGAAGATCTGAATAATTTACAAAACTTTATTAACGTTCCTCCTGCTGATCCTAGATCTGTCTTTGAAGATAACTATTCAAAAAAGTATATGGACACTCTACGTCAAGCTCCTGGTTTTCCAGGTTCATGGTACGATACAGTCTATCAACAGCAACCTGAATTAGTAGAAGCTACAGAAGCAGTAGGTAATGAATTCTTAAATAAGAAAGAATATGCTAGAACTTGGAGAGAGAATGCCGAAGGTAAATCTAAATCTCAGTCTTACTTTGGAGATATAATAGATAGAGCTAAAGAGTTTATTCCTGGTTATGTAGAATATAATCAAAGAATGGCTACTCCATCTGGAGAGTCAATGCTTCAAGGCTTACTTGGAACTCAGTTAAATAATATGGCTACTCAAGGATTAAGGTTACCTACTGATCAATTTAAAGATTGGATGGATTCTAATATGGAACGTCTAATGGCTAAAGATCCTGGTCTTGCTGTACAGTTTGCTCATGCCGTAGAAGGTCAATCTTTAACTGATACTACCTTTAATAATGCTTTTACTTTAGGAGATATCTCTGGTCTTTATGGAGTAGGTAAAGGTACTGTAAAGATTATACGTGGTCTAGCTACTAAAGAATTAGATCGTAGAGAACTTCAACAAATTACAAGACAGATGGCTCAGTCAACTACAGGTACTGAGCGTGCTCCTCCTCAAGTAGTAGCTAATGCTGCTGCAGGAGATCTAGGAGAAGCTGCAGTGCATCAAGCTACTGCAGACGTAATGGCTGCTAGAACAGGAGCTGTAGCTCCAGAAGCTCAAGCTCTAGATGAATTAACATCCCATCTTAAAGCTCAAGAAGATAATATGAGAGCTACTCATGGTCGATATGGTCAAGAAATAGTTAATCGTGTCTTGGAGAGAGCTAGAACATTTAGAGCTAATCTATCAGAAGCTATACAAACTCGTATGAAAGTAGAACGTACTCCTGAAGTCGTAGCTACTCAAAATGCTATCAGAGCTGTTAAACAAGAATTCTTAAATGACTATCCAGGGATAGATAGTTCTATTATTAATATTAATTCTTTCTTAGATGTAGAAGGATTAAGATATAATGAAATAACTGGAACTAGGGAGATAGTAGCTCAATTAGGAAGACAAGTACCTAATGTCCATGATATTGTTTTACAGGTAGGTAGACATACAGCAGAGTATTTCATCAGTCAGGAAGAAGCTAAAGATTTTGCTAGGATGTACGGTCTTATTAATCCTCAAATTAAACAACAAGGATTTGGTTATTATATTGAATTAAGTAAACCTCTTAATGAAACATCTCAAGTATCTAGAGATTTCTTAATGGTAACTACTGCATCTAAAGCTCCAGATAGTTATGTTAATGCTTTCTTAGGATTCTTAAGAACTCCAGATGAAACTCTGTCTTTAGAGCAGAGACTTAATCGTAAAGTAGTTGCGCATGGCGGTGCTAATCTTTTAGCAGTCGCTAAAGAAGAAATGAAAAGTATTAGACAACTAGCTAAATGGACTATTCCAGGAACTACTAAAAGACAACAATTTGATCAATGGGCAAGTGCTGTTAATTATAGTCGAAGAGCTATTGATCCTTTAACTACTGAAAGAGGATACTTTTATCAATCTCCTGCTGAGTTAGGAGATCACTATCAAACTTTCTTTGGTAGGCCTCCATCAGATGGAGAGATACAAGCTTACTTTTCGTTTGTACGTCTAGTAGAAATGGATGCTGTCTTACGTGATATAGGTATATATAGAAATATGTCTCGTTTAGGTACTGAACACTGGCAAGTATCTATGTTAAATCAAGGTGGTGAAGAGATTAAATCAGGCTTCTTTCCAGCTATTAAACAGAATGTATTTCCTATTGGTAATGATCCTATTATCGTATTAGGTAATAGTTTAGGTGAGGAGAAGATCCGTTCTGTAGGTGGTAGAGGGTTTAGTCCTAAAGATCAGAAACAATTGAGAGATGATGTCTCCGCAGGAACTAGATCTGTATTCAGAATATATGATCCTGAGACTAGACCTTTAAAAGAACTTCTAAATGGAGATACATCTCGTATTAGATATATAATTACTTCTAATGTAAGAGGAGCTGAAAACAAACCTTTACCATTTAGTAATTTATCTAGACGTGGTGGAGGTCATTTTGATTATGATTATGATCATTATATTAAACAAGCTAGAGTAGGTTGGGATGATGCTTATAAGAAGTTTGTCTATGAAGGCGACTCTACCATTATGCCTATGCTTAATAGATCTATGGGTAGAGATGTAGCTCAAGCTCTAGATGAAGTTAGAATAGCTATTCGTAATAGAGATCTAGGAGCAGCTAAAGTTGTAGCTGAATCTAGAATACCTGCTGTTTCTTGGAAAGAAATACAGAGTTGGTTTAATCCTACGCGTACAGCAACAGGTGAATTAATTCCTCCTCGTCTTAATAAGAATGAACCTATTCAATTAATTCCTAGAGGCAGCACAATAGCTTCACAAGACCCTGGTTTATCTAAGAGAGAATATATGCTTAGAAAGAGAGCAGGTCTTAAACAGTATCTGTTTAAAGATGGAACTACAGAAGGTTCCGATGCTAGAGTACATCAGATTAAATATACTCAACAGAGAGATGCTTATGATTTATATACCATGCGTGATGAAGGTACACATGGTAATCCTCTTTGGAAGTATGAACCTGCTCAATTAGTAGATCCTATTCCTACTCTTAATAGAGGTATTAAAGATATAGTTAATTCTACATTCATGGATGATTATAAGATCTTTTCTGTAGAACATTGGCTTAAACAAGCAGCTCCCTATCTTAAATTAGATAATATCGATGCTTGGAAAGATTCTCCATTCTGGCATTTTAATCATGCAGATTTTAAGAATGATGCCGATATACTTCAAACACGTCAATTAGAAGATGCTAGATTCAAGATTAAACAATTCATAGGTACTCCGTCTAAGGTACAGAACATGTTAGATCGTATGTCTCAGGACTTAGCAGATGCTATGTATAAGAAGTTTGGTCCAGGTGGTAATCAATTAACCAGAGGTTTAATCTTAGCCCCATCTTGGACAGTAGCTAATTTAACTAAGCCAATAGATCTTATGCACTATATAACTTATAATGCTGTAATTGGTTTATTCTCTCCTGCTCAATTATTAGTTCAATCAATGAACTATGTGACTATGGCTGGTATTGCTGGCTACGGGAAAGCCCTTCAAGGAGGTGTAGCTGCTTTATTACATCAGTTTGGTAGACTTAATGAACATCCAGATTGGATAGCTAAGCTTGACAGTATAGCTTCTAAGTTTGGATTTAAACCAGGTGAATTTACAGAAGCTAGGATGCTTGGGAATCAATCTGGTATGTTTAATGTTGGTTCTTCTCATATATTATATGATAACCATTATGCTCCTAAATTAATATCTAACGGTGCTCAACAGTTCTTAGATTTAGGTACAGCGTTCTTCAGAGGAGCTGAACAACATTCTAGATTTGGATCTCATTATATAGCTTATAAAGAATTCAGAGATATACACCCTACTGGACGTATTACAAATGCGGATAGGGCAGCCATCCTGGACAGAGCTGACTTACTATCGGGTAATATGTCCAGAGCTTCTAAGTCTAGAATACAGTATGGCATAGGATCATTTCCTACTCAGTTTATGGGATATCAGATTAGATTAGCAGAAGCTATTACAGGAAGTCGTTTGACTGTTCAGCAGAAACTTAGATTAGCTGGTACTTTTGCTATTGCCTTTGGTGTTCCTACAGCTACAGGTATTGCCGCTATTCCATTTGATCAATACTTCAGAAAAGCAGCCAAAGAATATGGTTACGTAGTTGGTGATAAGTGGTGGTCTACTACCTTCATGGAAGGATTACCTGCAGCTTTAGGACAATTGGTTACTGGTAATGTTTATGATGTAGGACAGAGATATGGTGCTCCAGGTATGGACTTCTTCAGAGAAGCCTTAACGGGTGATAAACCTTGGTGGAATATGGTAGGAGGAGCTTCCTTCTCTACATTGGCAGGAGCATTTCAATATTCTAATGGATATAGAACTGCTATGATGTCCATGATTAGAGGAGATAACGAAGCATTTCCAATGACTTTAGAATCATTTACAGAACCTCTTAAAGTTATATCTTCATATAGCGCTGCTTGGAAAACAATGGCAGCTATTAACTATGGCAGATGGCAGTCACGTAATGAAACTTTCATAGATCGTACATCTCCTGCTAATGCTATATTTATGGGTTTATCTGGATTACAGCCTCAACAGGCTGCAGAAATACAAACAACTACTTGGTCTCTAAAAGATCGTAAAGCTATGGAAGATTTCGGTAAGAAAGAGTTCATTCGTTATTTTCATAGAGCTCTTAGAGATCAGGATATGAATCCTGAATTAGCTAGATCAGAATTTGCTCAAGCTAATGCTATGTTAATTACTACAGGATATCCAGAAGAAAAATATCCTGAAGCTATAGCAGAGGCAGCACAAAATAATGAAACATTAATAGAACGTCTTAATTGGGATTTTTATCTTAAAGATATTCCCTACTCTCAGAAAGAGAACTATATGCGTGCATACAATTCTACTACTCAATTATATCAAGGAAGAGGTAGATAATGGCTCCTGTTAATCCTACAGTACCTCAGACTCCAGATCCTTTTTATCTACATTTATCTAGACCTGCTCAGGAACCTACTCCTGATAAATCCGGAAGCACTCTCTTTAAAACAATAGGAGGTGCTATAGAAGATACGGGTAAACTTGCTGATACCGGAATTAAAGGATACCTTAAAGATGATGTAACTAAACAGATGACTTCTATAGATGAAGAGAATATCGCTGGTTTAGAATCTACTAAGTCTGCTATAGAAGGTGGTACTCAACAAGCAGCTCAAAATACTCAAGGTAATCAACCTAATGATGTATTAACTGCACAAGGTAGTGCTGCTGTTCCTTCTGATATTCATCAAGGTATTAATGCTGTTCAGATGTTTCAGGATGTAAGAAATAATGGTAAGATATCTGAATCAGATAAATTGGGAAGACAGTATAAAGTTCTTAAAGATATTAGACAACAGTGGCCTCAGTACAGGGACTATATCGATAGAGAGTCAGAACGTATTACTGGTAAGAATGTAGCCAATGCTTATGCTAATTCTCTTATAGGAGATCTAAATGCTTCTCAAGCAGGGAAGGATAAAGAAAGAGATAGTATTGCTGCTACTTTTAAAGAAATGCGAGAGAAAGGTATTCCAGATTCAGCAATAATGGAGAATAGATGGCGTGCTGGTGAATTAGGTAATAATGACATTAGAGTCTATCAAAATAGACAAAACTATTTTCATTATAGACATCAATCTGCTCAATATGAAGCTGAAGAAGGTGGATGGGATGAAGCTAAAGAAAAAAGAATAGCAGGACCATTAACAGAAACTCTTTTAGAGAAAGCAAATCACACTTATGTTTCTGTCTTATCAGATGCATCAGATAATGCAGATAAGATTACTGCAGCTATAGCTGGAGGTAAACAAATAGATCCTCAAACAGCTAGAACAGTTTTAGCTAAAATAGAAAATACTAAACGTTTAGCTGAGACAGCTATGCGAAGAGATATGGATGATCCTAAATTAGGAGTTAATGGTAAAGCTCTATCAACTCTTCATGGACCTGCTCAGACTAAAACATTAATTGACTCTAAATTAGCTATCTACGATGGATACATAAAAGCTTTGACTGACGGAAATTCTGGAGCTATTCATAATTTAGATAATGCTTATAAAGATATAAACTCAGCTAATAGGCTTAGTGTATACAAAGATGAAACTGTAGGAGGTCTGATGCAAATGCATGATGTCCTTAAAGGTATATCTCCTGAGTTTGATAAAGTATTGACTGGTATGGTCATTGATAAAAATCTAGGTGGTCAACCAGGGATGAGAACTTGGGCAGAGAATAAAGTTTTAGAGTTTATGACTAATAAGCCTGGTTCTCCTACACCTAAAGCTACTGTTAATGGTCTTAGGACAGCTCCAGATATTACACCTAGTGCTAAAGCTAAGAGTTCTGAAGAGTTGATTAAAACTATTGAGATGATTGCTGATCCTAAAACTCCAGACAAAGTTAAGGAAAATCTAATTAACAAAGCTTATGATTCTCAGAACTTAGGTTTTGTAAGTGAATTTGAAAAGAAGAATGGTAATAATCTTTCTATCTTTGGACGTATGACTGATCCATCAATGGCTAAGGAAATATGGAGATTAAGTGGTGAGTCCCCTAATAATCCTCTATGGCAGAAATATAGATCTTGGGCTACGCAATCCTTTGGTCAAGAGATATTCGGAGATCAGTTAAGACAATTAGCTGCTGCTCAAACAGCATTGGGAGGAACTCCTCATTTTCAACGAGGAGGTATAGGAGGAACAGGTCAAGGATCTATTGGTTGGGATACGGTCAATCATAAACTTATAGCCGATTTTCCTAATGTAAGTGCATTCGATAGTATAAGAAAGAATGTTAATAGAATTAACTATGGTCTATTTAATATTAAATCTATAGCTGAAACAGAAGGTACAGATATTAATTCATATATGTTAGGTGAACTTCAAAGGTTTGGAGCTCTTAATCCTGAGATTATGAAAGGGTTACCACAAGAGATGTACGATTCTATAGCTAAACAGAAACAGAATGAAGATACTTTCAAAGCAGCAGTCAAAGAAAAATATAAGAAGCGAGAACCTCAGTAATGGTAGCGAACGTTAGTGAGCTAGAACGGAGCGTAGCGTAGTGGGTATCTCTTTCGGTGATGGCCGTTGGTATGATAATGAGTATGAACAAGTAGCTGATAGGCATCAACAGCAACCATTACGTTTAACTATTACTCCTCATATGGATGCAGGTGAATCTGAGACTGGATCTTCTCAGGGAGGTTTAGAAGAACCTAAAGATATCCATATCATTAGACACGGTACTACAGAAGAGAATGAAGAAGATAAGATACGTGGTACTCAAGATGATGTTAAGTTAAGCGACGAAGGTCGTAAACATGCCCTAGAAGCTGCTGAGGAGCTCCGTAGTAAAGGTATTGAGTCTTTGGTGACCTCACCCCTAGCTAGAGCAAAAGAGACATCCCAGATCATTGGTAAAGAGCTTGGAATACCTGTCACAGTCAATGACAAACTAAAGACTTGGAATGTAGGTAACTTTGAAGGTAAACCTTGTGAAGGTAATAATGATACATTACAAGACTATGCAGAGAATAAACCAGATGAGAAAGTACCAGGTGGTGAGTCCTATAACGAATTCAAAGATAGAGCATTCGAAGGTATTAGAGAAGCTATATTAGCTAATAAGGATAAGAAATTAGGTATAGTAACACATCATATGGTCGAGAGTTCTTTAGAAGGTTGGGAGAAGACTGGACAAGATAATCCTAGTCTAGATCTATCTAAGTTATTTAATGATACAGATCAACCAGGTTCTGTTCGTAAGATGACTATGCAACCTGATAGTACCATAATGAAAGAGTATAAGCCTACCTTTAGAGATGTTCTAAGAGGTTGGTTAAGAGGAACTAATCCATCTCCTCAGAGAGCTCAGATAGTCGATCAATTATTAGGACATACAGAAGCTGGAGAGCAATCAGACCTACATAATCTTAATATAGGTAGCCTAGTTAATATGCAACCTGAAGATATAGTCGGTACCAATGAAGGAATGTTTGTAGCTCCTTCATTAGGTAAGAAGTTGTTTGCTCAAGGTCTTCTTAAGCAAGGTCTATCTTCAGAAAAAGTTAAAGCTATGACTGGAGTAGAACGTGGTGCAGAAGGTAAGCTTAGACAGGAGATAAGCGATTTACCTTCTAGGATGAAAGCAGTACCCGATCCTTATGGGAAATATAAATTAAGTCAGATACTAGATCATCCCGATTTATATAAAGTATATCCAGAACTTAAAGATGTTGACGTTGCCTATAATCATAATATGGGTCGGTTTACAGATGCTAGAATGAATATTGATGCTAATACAATAGAATTAGGCTCACATATGACAGATCCTTTTGACATACATGATGCTCTTCTTCATGAGCTTCAACATTGGATTCAACACAAAGAAGGCTTTGCTTTTAATGTTCCAGATGATGCTCCTGCATCGTTTGTACAAGCATATAAAAGTAATATGCGTAAAGTAAATGATCCTTTGACTGTAAAACAACGGATATATATAGAATTAGCTGCTGAAGTAGAAGCTAGAAATACTCAGAAGAGAGCAGGTATGACTGACGAACAAAGACGTGCATCTCTTGCTTCATCGACAGAAGATGTATCCAGATCTCGTCAACTTATCTTTGATGAGAAGGGTAATAGAATAAATACTTCTCCTTCTATGACTAAAGAACCATCTAAGGTCTTTGGATTGCCTGCTGAAGTATATGAGCAAAGGATGAAAGATGTTTTAACAAATCAACCTGAATTAAGACAAGTTCCATATGGAGTAGATTCTGAATATATTAGATCTTTATCTTATGACGATTATATTAAAATGTTAAATCATTCTGATAAAGATTATGGTAAAATGTTAAAAGAACATCCAGATAAAAATAGTATAGACAATGCTTTAGAGTTGTGGCGTGAGAGAAATCCGGGTAAGAATCCTGAGATGTCTAGACCTATAATGTCAGAAGAAGAAGCTAAGTATTTAGTTGAAAAGGGTGGAAGTCTCAAAGGTTATAATCTTAGACATACTAATCCTAACAGACCTAAAGGTGGATCTAAAAAGGGTGGTCCTGGAAGACCTAGAGGACCTGAATGGTTCAGAGAAGAGATGGAACAGACTTTAGAGAAAGAACTTCTGCAGAACAAATAACGATTAAAATCTCATTTAGACATAAAAATAGCCTCGGTAAGCGTAAGCCTACCGAGGCTTAGTCATTCGGGGGATATGTTATTACACCAATCCGGCTGTATGTGACCCGACCGTTGGTGATCTTACTCTCTGTGTAAGATTAGTTTTAATTTACGCTGCGAGTGCCACTTCAGTTCCGGAGTCAACAATCGGAAGAGGAATCACCTTGACTGGAGGTGTCCAGTCCCATGCTTCCAACTTCTCGATGGCATCAATGATGACATTATAGTCAGAACTGTCATCGCGACTGTAATCATAGCCTTCACTATCTAAACGACAGGCTACAATGAGACGTTCAATTCGCTTAGTCTCTGTACTAAGCCTAGTCATGTACTGATTGTAACCGTCCTCATCTCGGACTATAGTCGGATCGACCCAAGTAAGCCAATCAGAAATCTGATATATAGCGTAAAACTCTACATCAGATAAACTGGCTTCAGTTCGATCATGACCTAATCTGAATTTACCAGCTCTTAACCACTCACCTGCTTCGGCCATATTCTTAGGCTTCGGACTCTCAATACCGAAACGTTTGGTAGCTTCTTCCTGTTTCTTTACAGCGATATTTTGCAACTCTCGGAGGAAGTAGTTCTTGCTCTGAGCGGTGACATATGCATCTTCGTACCACATGGTAGTCTCCTGTTTATTAATCCTCTCAGCCATCTTGTTCCATTCAATATCTGACTGAGTTAAAGGTCCAAACCAAACTCCATCTCTACAATACATATTAATGCCTTGGAGGTTGACGTATACGGTTAGCATGCGTCGATACCACTCTGGTTGGTACTTTGGAGAGATCACCAGTTCTATGAAACCCGATGTGATCAAGTTCCTTATGGTCTCCCTTTGTGACCTTACCCAATCGTTCTGCATGCGCTCTAGCTTGATTGCGGGCTTCTCTTCGTCTGACTTGAGCTGGAGTATCTTCCCATCTTGTTTCTTTTGCATAGTTTCTACTCATATGTTCTAAACTTAACCTCTGATTTCTTCTGTTGTCGAGCTTCTTGCGAGACATGCTCTTGTTTCATTAATGTATAGTGAAGAGGCATGGTTAAGTTTAAATAAGAATTAATCATAGCCTTACTCTTACCATCTCTATTCATCCAAGGAATAGGTCCGAAAGATAAAGCAACTAAATCTTCATCATTCTTAATCCAGTTGTTTCTTCTTAATTCATCCTCTATTAAATCTTTAATATGTCCTATGCTTATAGTAGTTTCTATAATCTTAGGATATTCTTTTGTGTGATCTGGATATTTAATAGCCTCAGGTATCAGATGTTTCATCTTCGTCTCCTGTCGAGGGTCGCTCTTGGAAGCGCCTCTCTCGCCGGACTTTCTTCTTCTGTTCAATTCTTAATCTTTCTGCTTTATTGGTAGGATGTTTGTTCTTACTCATTGGTTGAATAACTTATGAATATCAAATGGAGTTGAGTACATTAAGATACAGGCTTTACCTAGACATGTGGACATACTGTTAATATATATTAATGCTGAGATAACACCTAAACTAAACCATATAATTCTATGAAGTAGTTTATCTGCAATGTCGACTATAGTCATAACATACCTCATAAACCTAGTAACCACTCCTCTGGAATATTACCAATGGCATATCTAAATCCATTCTTTGTAGCCCATTTAATCTGTCTCTCTTTATATTCATAAAAGACTATTCTCAGATCCATATTAGGATGCTGTCTCTTAACTGCTAACAGTTTGCATTTATCCTCTGGTCTTAAATAGCCTTTATATTCAATGTATATCTT
>JGI25616J43925_10000229_pt1 | contig 18828 bp, 15 predicted proteins | sample GraSoi2013_100cm_FD_43925 | JGI IMG/M metagenome (IMG submission 43925) | reverse complement strand
ACGTCCTGGCGCGACGGCTGCAGGAACGCCCAGAACTGCACCTGTCCGCGCAGCTCGGGGTGGTAGCGCAGCAGCTTGTCGTAGGCGATGAACCCGCGCACGATGTTCTTGGACGGATCCGTCCGGTCGATGCGCGCAATGAGATGCCGCGGTCGCCACGTCGCCAGGTCGCGCTCCTGCCGTTTGGCGCCGCGCGATGAAGCAAGCCGCGACGTCGTGACCACGTCGATCGAGATCGGGTAGTGGCGCGCATAGACAACTCGACCGCCGAAGAAGACGGCGCGCTCCCGCTCATCAACCTGCAGGCCGGCGTTTTCCTCGCATGTCAGCAGGAAGTTGCGCACGTCGAGGCTCGACTGGAATCCGACGATGTCACACCCGAGCAGTCCGTCCAGAATCGCGTCGCGCATCTGCTTGGGCAGGACCTTCCAGTACTGCGGCGTCGGCCACGGAACGTGCACGAAGTGCTGGATCATCGCGTCCGGCAACGCCTTCCGCACCAGTCCCGGAACCAGGTAGAGCTGGTAGTCCTGCACCATGACCAGCGGCCTCCGCGGCGCGTCGCGGGCGACCTTGACCGCCTTCTCGGCCATCTGGCGATTGACCGCGACGTAGCCGTCACTCCACGCCTGGTGGATGCGGTCGTCGATCACCGGCTCGTTGCCGAGGTCCCACAGGTAGTGCTGGATAAACCAGAGCACAGGGTTGGCGAACACGCCGTAATACATCTCGTACTGCTCTCGGGTCGGCACGGCGTAGTGCAGGCGGCCGGTGGAGTTCATCAAGGGGACGGTGAAGGCCGAGCCCTGGGTCGCCGCCATCTGACGCTCGTCGTCGTTGCGGGCACAAGCGACCCACTCCGCCTCGGTCGCCTCGGCAAGGGTCAGGAGGGCGGTGATCACCCCGCCCGCGCCCCGCTTGAAGCCACCGCCCTCGGGATCAGGCTCGCGCGGCGCGCGGTTGCACACGAGGATCGGAGAGCATTCGGGCAGCGTGCGCGCGACGTAGGCGCGCATCGACGACCCGGGACTTCCCCTCTCGAGGCTGGCCGGCGCGTCTTCGCGGCGCCGCATCCCGGCGGCTACCGAATCAACTTCGAGCGGTCTACCGGAACCTCTCGNACCCGGATGCCGGTGGCGCGTGCCAGGGCGTTGGCCAGTGCGGCCGGGCCTGGGATGGCGGGCGGCTCGCCGACGCCCTTCGCCCCGAGCGGGCCCACCGGTGACGGGACCTCGATCAGCTGGACGTCGATCAGCGGAATTTGATCCGCGGTCGGAATCTCGTAATCCAGGAAGCTGCCGGTGCGAAGCTGCCCATCCTCATAGAAAAGCTGCTCGCCAAGAGCCCGCCCGATCGACTGGACCGACCCGCCGTGAATCTGGCCCAGCACCTCCGGCGGGTTGATCGCACGCCCGACGTCCTGGATCGCCGCGTAACCGGTCAGCTGGAACGCTCCGGTTTCCGGGTCGGTGCGGACCCGCGCGATGTGAACAGTGAAGGCGGGCGACGCGCTCTGGACAGCCGAACGACCGGTTGCGTTGACCGGCCGGTGGCGGCCCATGAATTCGGTGCTGAGCGCCACCAGCTTCGTGATCTCGACGAAACGCTCGGGCACGCCTTTGACCGCGACCCGCCCGTCCACGATGTCCAGGTCCTCGGGCGCTGCCTCGAGCTCCTCGGTCGCGATTTCGAGCAGTTGGCGCCTGGCTTCGAGCGCGGCTTCGTAAACCGCGCCGCCCACGCTGTAGGTGACCTGGCTGCCGGCCGCCATCGGGCTCTGCGGCGCGAACGACGTGTCGCCGATCACCACGCGAACTTTCCCGGGTGAGACTCCGAACGCCTCCGCGGCGATCAGGGCGAGCCCGGTCGAGGAGCCGCTTATGTCGGGCGACCCGACCAGGATCGAAACCATGCCGTCCGGCTCGACGCGGCAGCCTGCCGCCGCCGGCGAGCGTGCACCACCCCACGATGCCAGCGCGACGCCGACGCCCTCACCCTCGCCGGCCGGAGCTGTATAGAGGGGATGCCTTCGTGCGGCCTCCAGGCACTCGACCATCGCGATCCGCGGCCACGGAGAGCCGTCGGCATTCAGGTCGCCTTCGCGTGAGGCGTTGCGCAGCCNGAGNTCGATNGGATCGATGTCGAGGGCGGTGGCCAGCTCGTCCATCGCCGACTCCAACGCGAAGTAGGCCTGCGGACCACCTGGCCCGCGATACGCGTCGGTCGGCGTCTTGTTGGTCGCGACCTCATAGCCTGTGATTTCAAAGTTGGGAATCCGGTACGTGCCGCCGAGGAACGAACCCGTGATCCCCGCGTGCCAGCCGCCGGTCGCGCCGTTGTCGTAGTGATAGCGGGCCCGGAGCGCGACCAGCGCGCCGTCGCGCTTGGCGCCGAGCTCGATCTCAAAGTGCGCCGCCGGCGCGGGATGACCCATCAGGAACTCCTGCTGCCGCGTCAGCGCCAGGCGGAGGGGACGCCGGACCCTTTGAGCCAGGAGGACCAGGAGCGACTCGAGCAGCATGACCTTCCCACCGAAGCCGCCGCCCACCGGCGTCGAGATGACCCGCACCTCATGCGGCGCAGCGTCCAGGACTTTGGCGATCTCGTCGCGCACCGCGAAGGGGCCCTGTGTGGGCGCCCAGATCGTGGCGCCGCCGTCAGGCTCCGGCCGCACCATCGCGACGTGCGGTTCGAGGAACGAGTGGTGGACGCCGGCGAGCCGGTAGGTCCCCTTGATGGTCACCTCCGCCGCCCCGAGGCCGGCCTCGACGTCGCCGCGCTTGAAGCTGGCCACCGAGCTGACGTTGCGCGGGTGCTTGACCGGCTCGGACTCCGACTCCGTCGCCGCGCCATGCATGGAGGCGTCCACCTCGGCGCCGTCGGCGTTTGCCTCGAGCACCTCGGGTGCGCCGTCGCCCATCGCCTGCTCGGGATCGTCCACCGAGGTCAGAGGCTCGAGGTCGACCTCCACCAGGGCCGCCGCGTCGGCCGCGGCCGCCTCGGTCTCGGCCACGACCGCCACCACGGGCTGGCCTGCGTAGAACACCCGGTCCACGGCAAGGGGCTTGTCCGGTCCGCCCGCCTCGACATCCGGCATTTCGGCCCCCGTGACGACGGCGAGCACCCCCGGCGCGGACCGGGCGGCGCCCACTTCGATGCTTCGGATGCGGGCGCTTGGCAGGTGGCTCAGTACGAGCTGCACGTGCGCCAGACCGGGCATTTCGAGATCCGCCGTGAACCTGGTCGACCCGTCGACCTTGCCCCGGCCCTCCTTCCGCCGCAACCCCTGTCCGCCTACAGCCATGGGGCGATGATGCCACGATCGGGGAGGCGGGCTCAGGGGTCGCGGTAGACATTCAGGGGCGGCCAAGCCACAATGTGGGGTGGAGTAAGTGGCGGCGAAGGCCGCCACCCCTCGTCGGCGCGCTCTCGCCCCGGTGGTCCCGCGAAGACACCGGGAAGAAGGCGGGGGGGAAGAGGCTCGGCCTCAAGCTTTGATAGGGGAAAGCTATGACTCCAACCTCGTTACNGATCCTCAAAGCCCTGTCGGTGGGCGGCGTGGCAAGCCTTGTGCTGGTTGCTTGTGGAGGCGGGGGTGGCGGAACGACCCAGAATCTGGCCTCAGACCAGACGCTCAGCTTCCCGATGGTCGACGACGTCGGCGATCTCGATCCCGCCCACATGTCGGCGGCTGTCGACATCGACATCTTCCGCAACACCTACTCGGGTCTCTATAAGTTCGACGATCAGCTGAACGAGGTGCCCGACATCGCGTCCGGTCCTCCGACCATCTCGACGGACGGCATGACTTACACCTTCAAGTTGAAGCAGAACGTGAAGTTCTCCAACGGCGACGCTGTCAAGGCCGACGACTTCATCTTCAGCTGGGACCGAGCCGCCGCCATCCAGGGCGACTACGCCTCTGTCTTTCAGCCTGTCCAGGGCTATGACGACGTGTCGAACGGCAANGCCGCGCATATGACGGGTCTCAAGAAGATCGACGACTTCTCCTTCTCGGCCACGCTCACCGCGCCTGCCGGCTACTGGTACACCGAGACCGCCTTGTGGACGGCCTGGGTGGTCGACCCGAAAGTCGTTCTTGCGGCCGGAAAGGCGACCGAGTCCACCTGGGCCAGCGATCCGGCGACGGCGATCGGGACGGGCCAATTCAAGATGTCGGCCCGCACCCCCAAGCAGTCCATCGACTTCGTGCCGGTTCCCAACTACTGGAACGGCTCAACCGGAACTCTGACGAAGGTTCACATCGAGATCGTCGCCGACCAGAAGGCGCAGGTCACGAAGTACGAGTCCAACGGCTACAGCCTCATCGGCTTCGCCAACCAGAGCCTGACGCCCGAGGACGTCATTCGGTACCACTCGGACCCACAGCTGAGCAAGCAGCTGGCGCTGCTGCCCTCAGCCCGGACGACCTGGATCGGCTTCAACATGTGCGAAGGCGCCGGCAAGCCCTCGAAGAACTGCACCGGCTCCAACCCGTTTGCCGGCGATGCCGGCAAGGTCGGACGCGAGGCCTTCAGCCTGGCGGTCGACCGCGACCAGCTTGTCGACATCGCGTGCTCCAAGGGCACGACGTGCCTCAAGGCGACCGGTGGCGTCATCACCAAGGGCCTGAAGGGCTACCTGGGCGACAACACCGACCCGTGGGCCGTCTTCGACAAGGCCAAGGCCCAGTCGCTGTACAAGCAGTGGGACCCAGACGGTTCCAAGGTCAAGAACCTCGTTTACACATACAACACCAGCGCCTTCAACAAGGCCGTGTGTGACAACCTCGCCTCTCAGTGGAAGGAAAACCTTGGCGTGAACATGCAGTGCACGGCGCAGGACCGCGCGTCGTTCTTCAACGCGCGCACCAAGTGCACGTATCCAATCTTCCGGCACAGCTGGGGCGCTGACTACGATCACCCCCAGGACTGGTTCGACTTCCTGTTCGTCTCCGACGCCGGCTCGGGTGGCGCCTGCTACTCGAACTCGCAGCTCGATCAGATGGCGACGCAGGCCAACGCAAAGCCCCTTTCTCAATCGCTTGACACCTACAAGGCGATGAACAAGATCCTGGTCGACAACACCGTGACNGGGAACCTTGTTTACGGTGTGCAGCAGTACCTCGTGCACCCGTACGTCACCGGTGCCAGCGGCAACCCGCTGTACGACAACTACTGGTCCGACGTCAAGATCCTTCAGCACTAAGTAGAAATCGACACAATAAGGGGGCTCGCTTTCGTGGCGGGCCCCCTTACCAACTTTGTAACTGGGAAGTGATGAGCGGATGAGAGGAACCCTCCTCTACATGGGTCAGCGTTTGGTGCTGATCGCGATCACGACCATCCTTGTCTCCTCGATCGTCTTCCTCCTGCTCCATCAGATCCCTGGCAATGCGTTCCTGAACGAAACGCGCCAGACCGCGCTGTCGCTTGCGGCCGATCTCCACCACTACGGACTCGACGTGTCACTCCAGCAGCAGTACCTAAACTGGGTCGGCGGAGTGCTGCACGGCAGCCTCGGCGAGTCCCTGGTNAACCGCGGGGTCAAGATCACGCCACTGCTCATCCGCGAAACGTCGGTCAGCGCAACCGTCGGCTTCTTCGCACTGCTGGTGACGGTCGGGCTCGGCCTGACTCTCGGCGTCATCGCCGCGCTGAGGCAGAACACGTGGATCGACTACACGGCATCGAGCGCAGCAGTGGTCGGTTACAGCATCCCGAGCTTCGTCATCGCGATCTTCGGTCTCCTGATTTTCGGCCACTACCTCTACATCTGGACAGGAGGCTCGGTCTTCTACTCACCCGGGTGGGGCGACTGGACGCAGGTCCCCTTACCCGCAATCGCACTGGGACTGCCCTACGCGAGCTACGTGGCGAGGCTGACGAGGGCGAGCATGCTCGAGACGATCCGCACCGACTACGTGAGGACGGCCTGGGCAAAGGGCCTGAGGGCCCAAGTCGTCGTCCTGCGGCACGCGCTTCGCAACGCCCTCATCCCGGTCGTCACCATCCTCGGCCCGCTCGTGACCGGGATCATCACCGGCTCGGTCGTGATCGAGAACATTTTCGGCATCCCCGGCCTGGGCAAGGAGTTCGTCACGAGCATCCTGGCCCGCGACTACAACATCGTGATCGGCGTCTTCACGTTCTACGCCGCCCTCGTGGGGCTGGCGAACCTAACGGTCGACGTTATTTATCCCGTTCTCGACCCGAGGATCAGGTACTAGTCGATGGCCGCCGTCGCTCCGCTCCCGCAGCCGGACCGCGACGTCGCAGCCTATGAGATGCCCGAGCAGGCCACCCTGCTCGGCGACGCCTGGAGACGGATCAGGCGCAATCGCCTCGCCCTGGTCGGCGGCGCCATCATCGTTCTACTCTTCGTCACGGCCCTGGTGTCCATCGTATGGACGCCATACCCGGTCTGGCTGCAGGCGGTCGGTCCAACCTACCAGCCTCCGTCGCCGCATCATCCTCTGGGGCTCGACCAGGCCGGCCGCGACATCTTGAGCCGGATCATGGGCGGCGCGCTCATCACCGCGGAGGTTGGTGTTGGAAGCGCGATCATCGTGAGCCTCATCGGCATCCCGCTTGGCCTGATGGCGGGCTTCTACCGCGGCGCCGTTGACACGACGATCTCCTTCTTCATCAACATCTGGTACGGGATCCCTGACCTGCTGGTCGCCTTGATCCTGGTTTTCGTGCTCTCCGACGCACTGCATCTCATCCCGCGCGGTGTCTTCGTCATCATCGTCGCGTTCTCGCTGACCCGGTGGATGGATGTGGCTCGCCTGGTCAGAGGCCAAGCGCTGGCGCTTCGTGAGCGAGAGTTCGTCGAAGCGGCGCGCATGTCCGGCGCACGCGACTTCGCGCTCCTGTTCCGCCACATCTTTCCCAATGCACTCGGGCCGATCATCGTCCAGGCGACGTTTGCCATTCCAGCCGCCGTCCTGTTCGAGGCCTTCTTGAGCTTCCTGGGCCTCGGCCTTCCGTCACCGACTCCGTCGTGGGGCGCGATGGCCGCCGACGGCTACCACGGGATGGACTTCGCGCCGCACATCGTGCTTGCGCCGACGATCGCCCTGTCCGTCACACTCATGGCTTTCAACTGGGTCGGCGACGGGTTGCGCGACGCCTTCGATCCCCGGATGAGGCGCTAAAGAGCTGGCTCCGCTCCTGAGGGTTCAAGACCTGCGAGTTCAATTCCACACGTCTGGCGGCACCGTGACCGCCGTGGACGGCGTGAGCTTCAATGTCGATCGAGGAGAGGTCGTCGGCATAGTCGGCGAGTCGGGATCCGGGAAGACCATGACCGCCCTCTCCATCCTGAGGCTCGTGCCCGAGCCCGGGCAAATCACCAACGGCCGAATCCTCTACGGAGACCGGGACGTCGTGCACATGTCTGATGAGGAAATCCGGGAATTTCGCGGCAACGAAGTTGCGATGATCTTCCAGGACCCGATGACGTCGCTGAATCCCGTCCTGCGTGTCGGATTTCAGGTCGAGGAGGCTATGGCCGCGCATCAACGCTTCACGCGCACCCAGGCCCGGGAGCGCGTCGCTCCGCTGTTGACGCGTGTGCGGATTCCGGCGGCGGAGCAGCGAGTGCGCGACTACCCGCACCAGTTCTCGGGAGGCATGCGACAGCGGGCGATGATCGCGATGGGTGTGTCCAACGAGCCGTCGCTGTTGATCGCCGACGAACCGACGACCGCCCTCGACGTGACGGTCCAAGCCTCGATCATCGAGCTCGTTCGCGACCTCAGCGGCGAGCTGGGCGCGAGCGTGATCCTCATCACTCACAACATGGCTTTGATCGCCAGCCTGTGTCAACGCGTGATCGTCATGTACGCCGGGAGGATCGTCGAACAAGGCCCGACGCGGGCCATATTCAAAAATCCGCAGCACCCATACACCTGGTCTCTGCTCCGTTCGATCCCTCGCGTCGACGAAAGGACCAAGGAAAAGCTCATCTCGATCAGAGGTCTCCCACCCGACTTGAGCAAGCCCCCGCCTGGCTGCAAATTCCACCCCAGGTGCAGGTTCCGCGTCGACCGGTGCTTCACCGAGGAACCATCTCTAGAGGAGGTCGAACCCGGTCACCTGGCCCGATGCTGGGTCCTGATGAGGAACGTCGAGGCGCCCGAAGCGGCGCAGTGAACGCTCAGCCCACGATCGCAGTCGATCGCTCGCTCAAGAAATCGCTGGTCCGGGTCGAGAACGTGGTCAAGTACTTTCCGGTCGGAGGGGGATTGTTCGGGCATTCGATCGTCCATGCGGTTGACGGTGTCAGCCTCGCCATCCCGGCCGGCGAGACGCTGGGGCTGGTCGGAGAGTCGGGTTGTGGCAAGTCCACGCTGGGCAGGGTGATCGTGCAGCTGCAGCCGGCCACCTCGGGCCATGTTTTTTTCAAGGACGTGGATCTCACACGCGTTCGCGGCGAGAAGCTGCGCCGCACACGACAGCAGATCCAGATGATCTTCCAGGATCCCTATGCCTCCCTGAACCCGCGTATGACCGTCGGCGACATTGTCGCGGAGCCGCTGCGCAACTTCCGTGTCGCGCGGGGCCGCAAGGCGGAGCAGCGGGTCCAGGAGGTGATGCGAGTCGTCGGGCTCAACCCGAACTTCGTGAACCGCTACCCGCACGAGTTCTCCGGCGGACAGCGTCAGCGGATCGGCATCGCGCGCGCCCTGGTCCTCAACCCTTCCTTCATCGTCGCAGACGAACCGGTCTCCGCCCTGGACGTCTCGATCCAGGCGCAGATCGTCAATCTGTTGGAGGACCTGCAGGAGAAGTTCGACCTCACGTTTCTCTTCATCGCGCACGACCTGTCCGTGGTGCGGCACATGAGCGATCGCATCGCGGTCATGTACCTCGGCAAGATCGTGGAGATCGGGCCGAGCGACTCGATTCGCGACAAACCGCTACATCCGTACACCAAAGTACTCGAGAGCTCGGTCCCGGTACCCGATCCAGACCTCGAAGCGGCGCGAAGGCCGATCCTGCTGAAAGGGGAGATCCCGTCTCCCGTGAATCCGCCGAGCGCCTGCCGCTTCCATACCCGCTGTCCGATCGCCGAAAAGATCTGCTCCGAGGTCGAGCCGCCGCTCGAGATGAAGGAGGCAGGCCGGTTCGTCGCGTGCCACTTCCCGGGTAAGCTGTGAAGAGGCCTCCATGANGCGGCTGGCCGCCTTCCTGATCCTTGGAATCGCGGGGGTGGCGGCGCTGCTGCTAGGCCTGTCGCTGGACGCTTATCTGCACGCCAGGGACCCGACCCTCGCTCATCGCGAGGGAATCTTCACCCTGTCCAACCCGGGACATGTCCTCCTCGGTGTTGGCATCGCGCTCGTGGTGGTCGGGTTGGTCGGCGCCGCCTACACGTCACTTCCCGTTGGGATCTGGGTCCGCCGGGGCCTTCTGCTCGGATCGCTCGGGCTGATCGTGCTCTCGGGTGACGTGTCAGGCTGGGCCGCGTCGGCACAGTGGTCCGCGCCCAACACGACGGTGGCGACCGCCCACAACCACGCAGCGGCGCCCGCGCCGGGTGTGACGGGCGCACAGCTGCAGGCCGCGGTGCAGCTGATCGACACAACCCGCGTGGCCGCGGCAAAGTACGCGAACGAGCGCGCCGCCATCGATGCCGGCTACCGGCCGATGGAGCCCGAGGGCCTCCCGATCATGCATTACGTCAACCAGGCCTACCTGACCGACGCCGATATCCTGAACCCGGCTCATGTCCAGTCGCTCATCTACTACAACAGCCCCAAGGGACCGATCCTGATCGGGGCGATGTACATCATGCCCAGGCTCGGGATGCCCGGTCCGGAGGTCGGCGGCTCGCTGACCGCGTGGCATCATCACGACAATCTGTGCTTCGACCGGTCTACCGGCGCGATCGTCGCCTTCGCGCACGACGCGTCCTCCGACAGCAATGACAAGAGCGGCACGTGCCCCGCGGGCAGCAGCAACCGGAGTACCCCGGAGATGCTCCACGTGTGGCTCATCGACAACCCAGAAGGCCCTTTCGGCAGCGACATGGCTCCGGAAGTCCTGTCGAACCTCAGCTGACCGTCCCGCCCCCGTCCAGGCAGAACTTATGACTGCGAATTCGCCGCGGACCTTCAAGGCCATGGCCGTGGCCGCCGCCGCTTGCGTTGTGATATGTGCATGTCAGAGCGGGGCGAACGCCACCCAGGGCACGAGCCTGGCCGCCGATCAGACGTTGAAGTTCCCGCTGCAGCACGAATTCACTTCCCTCGACCCCGGAACCTCTGACCTGGAGTCCGACCACGAGATCGAACAGAACATGTTCAACGGCCTGGTCAGGTTCGACGACAACTACAACATCATTCCGGACCTCGCGGTCTCTGTCCCGAAGCCGGCCGACGACGGGTTGACGTACACGTTCCAGCTCCGCCACAACGTGACGTTCTCCAACGGTGATCCATTCACGTCCAGGGACGTGCTGTATTCGTGGAATCGAGCCGCGGCGATGCAGGGCTCGTACGCAATGAACCTCGGGGCCGTCGACGGCTACCAGAAGGTCTCGCAGAACACCGCCAGTGGCGCCGCGCTCGAGGCGCTACTCGAAAGCAACGACCCGTCGGTCATCCTCACCGGCCTGACCGCTCCTGATGACTACACGGTCAAGGTGAAGCTCAGCTCAGCAGCGGGTTGGTTCCTGCCGGCGATCGCCCTTTCCGGCGCGACCGGCAACATCGTCGACCGGAACGCGGTCAAGACGAACTTCGACAATTGGTGGACCAAGCCCGAGACCGCTGTCGGCACGGGGCCCTACAAGATGAGCGCCCGCGTACCGAACCAGTCGATCGACTTTATCGCCGTAGACAACTGGTGGGGTTCGCCAAAGCCGACCGTGAAGCACGTTCACCTGGACATCCTCAACGACCCATCGTCCGCGATCGCCAGATACGAGCAGGGCGCATACGACATCTATGGTTATGGCGGATTCAGCAACGCGCCGGTCGCCGACGTCCTTCGTATCCAGGGCACCGCGACCGAAAAAGACCAGCTGCTGATCCACACCAAGGTCAGCACCATCTGGGTCAGCTTCAACCTCGTTTCAGATGCGAAGCGGCAGGCCAAGGGGCCCTTTTCACTGGACCAGGGCCAGAGCGCGCACGACCTACGCCTCGCCTTTGCGCTTTCAGTGGACAAGAAAAAGCTGGCCGCCACCGTGTGCTCGAACATCCTTTGCACGGCGGCCACGGGCGGCCTGTTCCCCAAAGGCATTACGGGTTATATGGGTGATGACATGGATCCGCTCGCCAGGTACGACCCGGTCAAGGCAAAGGCGCTCATCCAGAACGCCGACCCAACGGGCTCCAAGACTCAAGGCCTGACTTACGTCTACGACCCGACCAATCCGCTCAACGCGCCGACGGCCAGGTTTCTGCAGTCGCAGTGGCAGGACAACCTGGGCGTTCACGTGGACCTACAGGCGGTCTCTCAGACGCAATTCATCACGTCCCGGCTCAGCGGCGCGTATGTGCTGTCTCGTGACGGCTGGAAGGCGGACTACAACTATCCCCAGGACTGGTTCGACTTTCTATGGGGACATGTTGGAGGCTGCCCCGACATCACGTGCACCAGCGGCTACGACACCAAGGCTTACGACGATCTGCTGCTCAAGGCCGACGCCGAGACGGGCGACCAGGCCCTGGCCGACTACAAGAAGCTGACCCAGATCCTGATCGACGACGTCGTCTACATACCTCTCTATTACTCGAACGGTACTTTTCTGTTCAAGCCGTACGTCAGGGGCGCCGGCACCAACAACTTCTTCGACTACCGCTGGAACGAGATCCAGATCCTTGTGCACTGAACGGCCTCAGTGTTCGAGGATTCGGGCCTGAGTCCAGGAAAAGTCGTACAGCGCGTTCCCGCCCACGCCGGCGACGTACGGATGCGACAGGTACTGCTGGACTCCGTACACGACCGGCGCGAACACCGAGTCGTTGATGAGCATGTGGCCCGCCGTCTTGTAGTCGACAAGGCCCTGGCTCAGGGGCGCACCGTCGGCTGAGGCCACCACCCTGTCCAGGTTGGGATTCGAATAGCACGATCCCGAGGAGGGCGCGCCCGTGACAAACAGGTAGTCGAACCAGTCCTGTGGATGGTCGTAGTCCGCGCTCCAGCTCTGGCGAAACGCCGGGTAGGCACAGCGCCCGTTCCGGTCATCGAAGAAAGTCTTGCGGTCCATCTCCACGCAGGCGACCGAGACTCCGAGGTTCTTCTGCCACTGAGCCACGAGGTTGGTGCAGACCGCCTTGTTGAACGCATTCGTGTCGTAGGTGTAGGTGAGGCCCTTGGCCTTCGCTCCATTGGGGTCCCAGGCCTGGTACTCGGCTTTCGCCGCCGCCGCGTCGAAAGTCGCGTTCGCGTCGACACCATCGCCGAGGTAGCCCTGCAGGCCCTTGCTGATCAGCCCACCGGTGGCGCCGATGCAAGCCGTCTTCTGGTTGCAGAGCGCATCGACCAGCGCGGAGCGGTCGATTGCGGTGCTGAACGCGTGGCGTCCCGCCCGCCCGGCGTCGACCCCAGCGAACGGACCGCTCTTCAGGTTGAAGCCAACCCAGAATGTCAAGCCGATCGGCACGAGGTTGAGCTGGTTCTTGAGCTTGGTGTCGGAGGTGTATCGGGTTGCCGCGGCCGGCGGCAGCCCCTGCCTGCCATAGCCGATGAGGCTGAACACGCCCGCCTCGTACTGGGTCACCTGTGCCGCCGCTTCGGGCACCACCTCGACGTGAACGTGCACCAGCTTGCCGGTGGATCCTCCATACCATCCAACCGCGGGCTGGAAGTCCATCGACTGTCCTGGCACCCGCCCGGTCATGCGAAAAGGTCCGCTGCCGATGAGCGTCTCCGGCTTGGTGAACCAGGCGTCCTCGCCGGCGGTCGCGATCACCTTCTGGTCCACCACCCAGAAGGGCCACAGGCCAAGCTCCGTGAAAAAGTAGCCCGCCTTCCTGGTCAGCGTCGCGGTGAAGGTGAAATCGTCGACCCTGGCGAGCCCGCTCAGCTGAGCCGTCCTTCCCGCCGCGACTGCGTCATAGCCCGCGACGACGTTGAAGAGCCCGGCGAAATCGCCCTGCTTGGCGGCGGCGCGGCTCCAGCTGTAGATGAAGTCGCCCGCGGTGATGGGGTCGCCATTGGAGAACTGGCCGCCGTGACGCAGATGAAAGGTGTAGGTGAGGCCGTCGGCCGAAACGGTGGGTTGTCCCGCGGCGAGGTCCGGTACCTCGCGAAGCTTCGCATCGAACCCGTACAGCCCCGAGAAGACGTTGCGCATGATGTCGACGTCGGCGGGTGAGGAGATGAGCGCGGGGTCGANATCGGCGACGTCCTGGAAGATCGGAAAGCTCAGAGTCTGGTCGGCGGCGAGCTTTTCCGCGGCCGGCGGCGCGCTCGTTGGACTGCCGACGATCACCACGATCAGCACGGCGATCAGCCCGATCGCGATTCCGGCGGTCGCCGGCAGATACCGGCGAAACCCGCGCCGCCGTGGGGCGGAGGGCGCGANTGGCGCGGCCGTCCTTGGCGTGGCCGGTTCTGGCGCGAGTGGCTGCGGCTCTGGCGCGGCCGGCTCTGGCGCGAGTGGCTCGGGCTCTGGCGCGGCCGGCTCTGGCGGTTGTGAGTCAGACAGTGAGGATCACCTTGCCGGTGCTCTTGCCCTCGGCCACGGTCGCCAGGGCGCGCGGCGCCTCGGCGAGCGGAAGGCGAACGGAGATGTGCGGCTTGATCGTCCCTGAGTCATAAAGGTCGAGCAGGGCACGGCTCACGGGCGGAATGAGCTCCGGCGCGCGCTTTGAATACAGGCCCCAATGCAGACCGACCACCGAGTAGTTCTTGATGAGCACGTGGTTGACGGCGGCTTGCGGGATGCGCCCCGAGGTGAAGCCGACGATCACGATCCTCCCCTCGAAGGCGATGCATTTGGTCGAGCGGTCGTACACGTCGCCCCCGACCGGGTCGAACACGACGTCGGCCCCGCGACCATCGGTGAACCGCTTGACCTCTTCCACGAAGTCGTGGGTCTTGTAGTTGACGGCGTGGTCGGCGCCCAGGCGCAAACACACCTCGACCTTCTCGTCCGAACCCGCGGTCGCGATGACCCTGGCACCGGCCGCTTTGCCCAGCTGGATGGCCGCACTCCCCACGCCGCCCGCCCCTGCATGGACGAGGAGAGTCTCGCCCGCTTGCAGGTGGGCGCGTCGGTGCAGTCCAAACCAACCGGTCTGAAAGACCAGCGTGAAGCCGGCGCCGTCTTCGAACGACATCTTGTCCGGCATCCGCATGATCGATTGCGGAGCGGCATCCGCGATCTCCGAATACCCGCCATGGGTGAGGCCGGCGCTGTCCAGCAGCGCCATGACCCGGTCGCCGGGCNTGAAGCCGGAAGCCGGTGGAGCGCTCACGACCTCGCCGCTCACCTCGACCCCGGGCACGAAGGGCAGCTCGGGCTTCACCTGGTAGAGACCGGCGACCATGAGCGCGTCGGGAAAGTTGATCGCAGCGGCGCGGACCCGGATGCGTACCATGCCGTCGGCAGGCTCGCCCGGCGCGATCTCCTCGAGTTTGAGGGACTCCGGACCGCCGAGCTGCCGAACCACCCAGGCTTTCACCCGGGCAAGGCTACAGCAGGCGCCTCGACCGGCTCAGTGAAGTGGGTAGACCCCTGTTGCCCGAAGCGCGACCCCTAGCCCAATCGAGACCACGATCCAGAGGACGATCGCGAAGACCTTGGCTCCGCAGCCCCAGTTCGCCCGCCACAAGTAGTAGAGCCCGGCGGGCCAGCAAAGTATGGAGAGAAGGATGTATATGCCGACGCCGGCTGCATCCATGGAGAAGGCGCCCATTGGGCGGCTGAACTGCATGTGGGCGCCGACGTTGTGCCAGTCCAGCTCGGGCGGCAGTGGCATCTGGGGCGCGGCCGCCTGGGCCGCCCTCTCGCGCCTTTCGTTCTCGAGGCGATCGACCTCCGACGGCGCCACCCACGAGGGCANTGCGGGCGCCGGCGGGGCCATGAGAGGCGGAGGTTCGGCCGCCGCCGGTGGCGGCGGTGTCGCGGGCATCATCGTGCGCTGGCCCGCGAACGCTTTCCATTCGCGCCCGTCAAAGCGCCATTGCCCGTCAGGTGACACCGAGTCGTTCCAGGCGAGCCCGTCCCAGAACCAGTTGCCATCAGCGGACCAGCCGGGCGGCGAATAACCAGGCTGCNGCGCCATCAGTGCTTCCCGCTCAACACAAGGAGCAGCGTTGCCGCGATGCCGACAAGGACGAGGCCGGCCACGATGAGGAGCAGCGGACCGCGACCAGCGATGATCGATCCCCTGCGCCGAGTTTTGGGCGCGCGAGGAAGCTGCGAGGATGGACTCGGGCCCTCGAGGTCGACCAGCCGGTCGGCGGGGGCGTTCGCATCTATCGCGGCCAGCACCTGGCGGGGATTGCGCCAGACAGGCGGGCGGAAAGTGATCTCGGTGCCGTCGCGTCCGACCAGCAGCCGAGTCCCGTCCTGCCACCGCCCGCCGACCACGATCTCTTGCCAGAGGATGTTGAGGGCGCGCCGGTCGGCGTCGCGCAACGAGATCCCCGAGGGTCCGACCACCATGTGCTCACCGCTGCCGTAGAGATGTGGAAACTCGGTTCCGGGAAGGGCATGCGCTTCCATCTCCGGGTAGGGCGCGAAATGTGGGCGTGGGGACCTGGTCCCGGTCGGGATCACGAGGATGAGGTTGTCCAGTGGCGGCTTGAGGGCGGCGGCGACCTGCGTGGGAGTCAGCGCCTGGGCCTCCTCGCGAACGTCGGCCAGCGTGAAATGCGCTGCCCCCAGCAGCTCGTCATGCACCGCCCTGTCCATTTCCGCGATCGCCGACTGCGGATCGGACAGTGCCTCGTCCATCGCCGCGACCGAACGTGCGAGCTCTTCCGCGTCAGGACCAGTGAGAGAAAGTACGTCGGCCACATCGAGCAAGGCCGATCCCGCCTTGGTCGAATGCTCGAGCAGCGGATCGGTGTGCGCGATGAGATGCGCAGACCTCCCATCGAGCTGTTCGTATTGCGTCTGCACGCCGTAGCTGAGCCCTTCGACGTATCGAATGCGCTGCATCGCCCTGTGACCGAGGATCGAGAGGCCGGTCGACAGCGCTGTCGATCGCTCACCGATCATCGACAGGGTCACGCCGAGGCTGTCACTCTCGACGTAGAGCGGAAACCGCAGCCGCTTGGGAGTCAACGCCGGAGGCGCCAGCCTACCCCCGGGCGGCAGGTCGAACCGCAGCTCGGGAATCACCGGGCCAGCCAGCCAGGCGGCGGCATTGCCGGCGGTGAAGTGGCGGGCGGCCCACGCCTGCACGGCCTGCGGAGTCAGCCAGCGCATCCCGATCTGCGAGTAGTCCACCGTGCCAAAGCCGGTGGCGCCGTAGCGCAGGCGCATGGTTTGCCGGAAAGAAGATTGGTAGTGGCCCGCGGCCTCTGATTCGATGATGCGTCGCTCCGTCGGCACGCGGTCGAGGGGCAGGGCCGCGAGCGCGGTCGTGACATGGTTGAAGAAATCGACGATCTGCGCCGCGGTGCCCGTCACGGTGAATGCGGTGCGCACCTGGTCGACGAATCCGTTGTAGTCGTACGGCTGCTCACCAAGCGCCGACAGGGCGAGGTGCTCGATGAGGTGGGTGACGCCCGCCATGTGGAGTGGCTCGTCTGCCTGGCCGACGCGGAAGACGAGCGCGGCGCGAATCCGCCCTGGCACCTCGGCCTGAAAAACCGGGATTCCAGAAACGATCCAGCGAGTCGCCGCGGGGGGCGCGTTGGCGCTCAACAAGCGGCCACTTTACAGTCTGGCCCCGGCCTCACACCTTTCTAGTGCTCTGAACGGGCAGAATTCTTATTCAGCCGGCGTAGCTCAGCTTGGCAGAGCAACGGTCTTTTAAACCGATGGTCCAGGGTTCAAATCCCTGCGCCGGCACTTTCCGAAATTTGTTTGCGTCAGGCGGCCTTCGTCTTCAGGAGCTCCAGGATTGTGTTCTGCTGCTGGAGGATTTTCTGCTGCTGCTCGAGCATCCTCAGCTGCGTCACGTTCATCGCGTGAAGCGTGGTCAGCGTGATGTGTCGGCTTCGGCGCGCGCGTCCTGGCTGGCCGAGATGATGTTCTGGCCGACGATGATGATCGGCAGCAGCACCAGCTGCAGGAACGACTGGCTCAACCAGGCGATGCCCGTGACCGTGTCCCCATGCGTGAACGCGTGCCAAGCCTGCGGGAATGAGATAAGGGCGATGAATACAAAGACATAGGCCGCCCACATCGTCCCGACGCTTTTCGTGATCAGGACCGCCAGGCGGCTGTTGAACTGGCCGATCGCGCCCGCCCCATGGACCAGGTTGCGCACCTGCGGGGTGGTGACCAGGCGCGGCAGGTGCTCTGTCGGTGCCGCCTTCGCGGCGGCGTACTCGGCCCGGTGCTGGGGACTGCTCTTGCGTCGCTCCATGGTCCGCTCTGTCATCGCTTCCTCCTCAGCATTCGGGCGTCCTCGACGCAGAAGATTGAAACCGAAATTGAGACCGGGCTGGGACTGACTCCCTGGACAGGTGCCTCCAGAATCCGTTCATGTCGACGAGCCGCCCAGCTTCGAAACTGCTCTACCGCGCAATCCGGCTGATCAAAGGGCTCGGACACGGGTCGATCTTTGTTCTCCTCGCCTTGCCCTTGGTGACGTTTTCAAGCTGTTCGGGTGTCTTCGCTCAGGCATCTGGTTACCGGGCCCTCACCGGGGTGCATTTCCCAGGGTCGACGTTTCAGCAAGACCAGCCAGTCGACTTCGGACCCGATTGGTGGGTTGCGGTGATCATGCTGGTCGCGGTCGCCGGCGTCGTCTTCGCGTGTTGGGGGGGCTTCAAAGGCGCGACCGCCGGTTTGGGCGTTGCACTCCTTGGCCTGGGTGCTCTGGTGGCGGCGGTCATGTTCTTTTCAGCTGTGCAAAGCTCAGCCGGTGCCGGCAGTGGAGCTCTCTGGATCTCGGTCGTTTTTGTTTGCTCCATCTTCCTGGACCTCCTTTGGATCGCCTGGCGAAGCTGGCNCGAGGTCTGGCGCAAGCGGAAGGCTCAGTGGCCCGATCGCGGAGACTGGTTCGCGGCGGGTTTGGTTGCCACCTTCTTCCTNNTCCAGGTGGGAGGACTGCTCAGCGTTCTCGTCATTCTTCTGCTGTCGCACCCTTCAGTGGTATAGGCGGTGACGCCCGCGCCATCTAGGTCCTTGCGGGATCGACTCGGTCCGTCACCTGCACGCTGAAGTCCCCTCGGATCGGTATCTGAAGACGCTGCGCGAATTGAGTCATGCCGTCAGGTGTGAAGATGAGCTGGCTGCACGAGATGCCGACCCTTCCATCAGTCGCCGCGAAGATGTAGCTCTTCGCCCAGGGGCCGCGCGGCTGTCGCTTGGGCTTGACCTGGCCGCGGTAGATGAACGCCAGGTCGGAGCGCTGCATCCGCTGGCGGTCGAACCTGGCGGTGCAGGTCACCTCCATCGCGTCTGCCCTCAGGACCGGAGGCTGGATGGCAGCCCACAGCACCCATTCACTCGCGCCGAAGAACGCGAGGAATGCGACGGCCAGCAAGAGCCGGAGCGGCCACGAAACGTCAAGAGTCGTGTAAATCACCCCGGCCAGGACGAGCATGCTCACCACCGCCAGCCCCACGCTGGCCAGGGCAATGAGCTTCATCTGGCGCACCCGTCTCGGGTCGGGCAGGAGTTCGACGATGACGCGAGTCTAGTGTCCCGCCCAATTTTTTTGATCTTGCGCAGGGAACC
>JGI25616J43925_10000227_pt1 | contig 18862 bp, 13 predicted proteins | sample GraSoi2013_100cm_FD_43925 | JGI IMG/M metagenome (IMG submission 43925) | reverse complement strand
CAACGATGCTCACGAACGCCAGCACGATCAAACAGGAGACGAAGATGCCGGTCTGGCTGGTGAAGAACGTTGCGACGCCGGTCCAGCCGAGCGTATACGCGATCGGCGAGAAGAACTGGACCACGAGGATGTTGGCGTAGATCGGCGCCCAGAGGAACAGCGTGAACCACCATCCGGTGATGGAGAGCACGAATCCCAACCCGCCGCCGAGGACGCGGCTCTGCCAGGCGTAGTCGCCGCCTGTGCGCGGCATGACGCTGACCAACATCGCGTAAGTGATGACAAGGAAAGTGACGAGCAACCCGAAAAGCAGGATCGCGGCGACCACCTGACCGTCGGGAACCGTGTACGCATACGACATGCCATACAGCCCTAGCGTGATCAGGTTCACGGACCAGAACGAATAAACGAATGCGTCGAAAGTCGACCAGGACTTGACCAGCCCTGTCGCGTTGCGCAGGAACAGACCGGGCCTCGCCGCGCCCGGCGCCCCCATCGTTGCATCGGCCATAGTGCTTCCTCCTTACTCCTTCATCCGTTGACCAGCTGGTAGCTCTTGATTCCTTTCTTGGCATCGAGCTGAACGATTGCCCCCATAAGCATTCCCTCCTCGTACGAGCTTCCCGGGTTGATGGAGAGCGTCTTTCCGATCTTTACGGCCCCTTTGCTCTCGTGAATGTGGCCGTGCAGGGAAATGAGCGGCTGGTGGCGTTCGATCGCCTCGCGCACCGCGGTGGAACCCACCGGTCGGAGCGCTCGTCCACCGTGAAGCAGCCTCAGGTCCGCGTCGATCGCGGGCGCCTCGTCGAGACCGGACTTGAAGGGAGGGCAGTGGAGGTTGAAGATGGCCTTGGAGGCATCGGGGAGCCGGCTCGCCATCGCCTCGATTCGCTCGCCGAGCTTTGCCTCGGTTTCCTCTCGGTGAGTGTTCCACGGCGTGTGGTTGGACCACCCGGTTGAGATCATCGACCAACCGTCGATCTCCACGACGCGCCCCTCGCCGAGCTCGACCACGTCCGAGCGCCGGATGACGTCATCCACCTCCATCTCGTCGTCATTGCCTGGGCAGACGAAGATCCGGATCCCGGTTCCGCGCAGCTTCTCAGCGGCCATCCCCATCCAGCGGTCGACGCCGTCGAGCATCACCTGCTGGAAGGTCTCGGTTCGCTTGGCCGGATCCCGGTCCAGCTCGTGCAGCCGTTCGACGGACATCTGCAGCGGGTAGTAGCCCTTGCGCCGGATCTGCGCCTCGACATCCGGCACCTGCGCCGCCTCCACCGACTGGGTCTCTCCGCCGAGCGTGACCGTGTAGTGGCCGTTCTCCTGGACGATGGGGACGATCGCTTTGCCGGTCATGTCTCCACCGCAGATCAGGATGTCCGCGTCATAAAACTTGCCGGCGTTCAAGAACTTCCGCCAGCACATCTCGGACCCGTGCAGATCCGTAGCGAAAAATATCTTTGGCATCTATCTCTCCACGAGCGCCCTGCGGATCTCACGCTCGAAGCCGGTCACGTGGCGCCGCATCGAATCGTCGGCCGCGGGTCCGTCTCCGGCGAGGATTGCGCGCAGCAGCTCCGCGTGCTCTTCGACAGCCTCGCGTAGCCCGACCTGGCGGTCGAGCACCAGGTACCACAGTCGTAGGCTGAGGTTGAAGTAGCGCTCGAGGGTCGATTCCAGGAACGGGTTGCGCGCAGCGCGGTAGATCTCGCGGTGGATCTGCTGGTCGAGCCGCATGAGCTGGCGCTGGTCCAGGCTCGGCCCTTCTTCGAGCCGCTCGAGAAGCCGCGCGAAGGAGTCTCGGTCGGTGGTGGACAGCCGCTCGGCGGCAAGCCGCGCCGCGTGGCTCTCCAAAACGACTCTCACCTCGGTGATGCGGGCGAGGTCGGTGATGTTCACGTCGGTGACGAAGGTGCCGCGATGCGGGATCGAGCGGACCAGGTTCTCGCGCGCCAGGCGCTGCAGCGCCTCCCGAATCGGCGTGCGTCCGATCTTCAGCTCACCTCGCAGGCGGCCCTCGTTGACCACGGAACCGGGCGGCATGTCGAGCGAGACGATGCGTTCGCGGATGCGCAGGTACGCTTCCTCGCTCTGCGAGCGAGCCGAGCCGCTGCTCTCGACCAGCGCCATGACCGGCGTTGCCGATGCCAATCCCCTGACGTACCCCTTTGCTGGTTCGCCCGGCCGATATGCGAGCGATATACCGCGCGAACCGTAGCACCGGCCAGTGACTCCGTCAAACCTTGCTTTGTGCGGCGGCCTCCTCGAGCCAGACTTCAAATCGCGGCGAGCCCATCACCTCGACGGCACGCTCCCAGCGGCCCGTGTAGTAACCGGCGAAATCGAACTCGACGGCCGAGATCTTGGCCTGGATGGCGCCCCACAGCGTCCAGCCGATGTCCGACATCAGCGCGAAGAGGTTCATGCGCGCGAGCTGCCGCGGATCCTCGCGGCCGAAGTACTCCGCGCACAGGGCGGCGCGCAGGTCCGGGTCGAGCTCGGCCTCCTGGGCGGTGTTTCCAAGGTCGAAGCAGGGGTCGTTGTTGCCGCTGAGCTCGTAATCGACGATGCGAAGCGTCTTGCCGTCGTCGATGAAGTTCTCGCAAAGGAGATCGTTGTGGCACGGGACGCGCGGAAGCGCGCCGGCGCCTACCGCCCGCTCGATCCTGGCGACGACGGGCAGCCGGTCGCGATAGCCGCCCGGGATCGTGACCTCGTGCTCGTCCACGATCCCGAGGTAGTACTCGATCAGCCGGAACATGTCGAAGTCTTTGAGGAAGCGAGGCGAGCCGTGAAGCATGTGAAATGACGAAGCCATGCGCGTCGCCATCTCCGCGGTCTGCAGGGCGCGAGCCGACATGGTCGGGCCGGGGATGAACTCGAGGACCAGCACGTCGAGACCTGGTACGTGCTCGAGCACCTGCGGCCCGATGCCTGTGCTGGCGGCCGCCTTCGTGTTGTGCACCTCGTTGGCGCGATCGATCGAAAGGAGGTCGGTCGACTGGCCCGGAATGCGCATCACGAAGCGCCCGCCGGCGGCCTCGACAAGGTAGTTCTCGTTGGTGAGCCCGCCCGAGAGCCGCGAGACCTGTACGGGTTGCCCCCTCCAGAGCGAGACCTGGGCGACCGCATCGTCAACCCGGGTCGCGCTCATCGTTTGACGCCGTCTTTGGAGAGCACCGAGTCGGTCGTGATCGTCGCGGGGATAAGCCGCCCGAAGACCTCGACCTCGACCGTCGCGCCGGGCTTCATGTCGACAGGAAGGTAGGAGTAGGCGAGGTTCTTCTGGACGGTGAATCCGTATGCACAGCTCCTCACCCGGCCGACCACGCGGCCTTCGCTGTGCACGGCCTCGCCGCCATATACGGTGATGTACTCATCGCCGCCGACTGCGAGGGTGCGGAGGCGGCGTTTAATCCCGGATGCTCGCGCCGCCGCAAGTGAATCGTGTCCGTTGAAATCGCCTTTGTCCAGCTGCACGCAAAAACCGAGGCCGGCCTCGAACGGGTTGTCGAGCAAGGTCAGGTCGGTGCCGTAGTAGCGATAGCCCTTTTCCATGCGCAGCGAGTCGAGCGCGCGGTAGCCGCCGGGCCGGATTCCGAACTCGCGCCCGGCCGACATCAGACGGTCCCAAACCTGCACCGCCCATCCGGGCTCGAGATAGAGCTCCCAACCGAGCTCGCCGACATACGTGACGCGCTGTGCGAGAGCGGACGCTCCCCCGATCCGGATCTGACGAGCTTGCATGAAAGGAAAACCGGACTCCGACACGTCGTCACCTGTCACGCGCTCCAAAACGTTCCTCGCGTGCGGCCCCCACATCCCAATCACCGACAGCTCATCCGTGGTCTCGCGAAGCTCGAGGGGCGGATCCGCTTCGCGCCTCTGAAGCCGGAGCCAGCCGAGGTCGCTGTTCACATAGCCCGCACCGGTTACGACCCTGAAGTGCTGCTCGGCCAGCCGCGTCACGGTGACGTCGGCCGCGATTCCACCATTCCTCTCGAGCAGCTGCGTGTACACGACCGACCCGGGCGGCCGGTCGATGCGGTTGCCGGCCACTCGCTCCAGCAGTGCCACGGCGCCGGGGCCGCGGACGTCGATCTTTCCGAACGAAGTCATGTCGATGATGCCGACCCGGTCGCGGAACGCGGTGTGCTCCTGGGCCAGCACGTCGAAGTAGGGCGGCTTCGTCCAGCCGAAGCGGCGCTGGTCGGCGCCCGCGCGCCGCCATGGTTGTCCGGGCTGGAGATACTCGGCGCGCTCCCAGCCGTGCTTGGCGCCGAACACCGCGCCCTGGTCCTGAAGCCGCTCGTGAAGTGCGCTCGTGCGTTTCGGCCGCCCCCATTCGTCCGAGTCGAATGGGTAGCGGAGGTAGTAGTAGTAGCGATATGCCTCGCGCCCCAGCTCGGCGGCGTAGCGGTGGTCGCGATGCACCGCGCCGAATCGCCACGGCCGGTATGGATGGAGGTCGAGCTCGGTCTCGCCGGTCGTGACGAGCTCGGCCAGGGAACGGCCGATGCCGCCGGCGCCGCCGAACCCGTTCAAGGACAGACCCGCAGCGAGGTACANGCCGCGGACTCCAGGCACGGGACCGACAAGCGGGTTGGCATCCGGCGTCATGGCGTCGGGGTGGCAGACCAGCTTGACTATGCCGGCCTCGCCCATGAACGGAAAGCGGCGTGCCGCGCCCGCGAGGAGCGGCTCGAACCGCGCCTGGTCGGGCGGCAGCGAGGTCCCGGCGTGGTTCCAGGGAACGCCGTCGATCCAGCGTGNCACGGGGTCGGCCTCGTATCCGCCAAGGACCACGCCGCCGGCCTCCGACTTTCCGTAGATGAGGTTGTCGGGATCGCGGAAGCACGGCATGTCATGAGGCAGCTCGTGGCCGGGCACGGCGAGCAGGGCGGCGTGCTGGTGGTCGACCGGCGTCGAGACGATGAACGCGCCGGCCATGGCCGCAACCTGCGGAGCCCAGATTCCCCCGGCGACCACGAGCACGTCGGTCTCGATCGTACCGGCGTCCGTTTCGACCGCCTTCACCTCGCCGCCGGCGCCCAGCTGGATCCCGGTGACGCGGTGCTGTGTCAACACTTTCGCGCCCAGCTTTCGCGCCGCTGTCGCCAGGGCGTGGGTGGCGGTGTGCGGGTCGAGGTGGCCGTCGCTCGGAACCCATACGGCGCCAAACAGGGAGCGCTTGGTGATCGCCGGCATCAAGCGGGCGGACTCGCCGGCCGAGATCAGCTCGACATCGAGGCCGATCCCGCGGGCGCGACTGACGCCGCGCTGCAGCTCCTTCAGCGATTCCTCGCTGGATGCGAATCGNAGGCCGCCGACCTGTTCGAAGACGCCGAGCTCCTCGTACAGCTCGATGCTGTAGCGGCGAAACCGCATCATCGTCGCCGACGGGTTGAACTGCGTCACCAAACCGGCCGCGTGGCAGGTCGACCCGCTGGTGAGCTCGTCCTTCTCGAGCAGCACTGTGTCCCGCCAACCGGCCCTGGCGAGGTGATACGCGACGCTCGCCCCGGTGATGCCGCCACCGACGACCACAGCCTGTGCGTGCTCCACTGTCCGTGAACTCTAATCAGGCAGGGGCGCCTGCTTGGTCTCGGGCAGCAGGAAGAGCAGGAGCGTGCCGGCGATCGCCGCCACACCGCCCAGCTCGATCGCGCGGCCCAATCCTGAGGACGGTGCCAGGTAGCCCACCGCTTGCAAGCCGACGACGCTGCCGACGGCGGCGGCCAGCGACGCCGTCAGCTCTGCGGTCGCGCGGGCTCGCGTCGGGAACAGCTCCGCCGTCCAGGCGCCGAAGACTGGAGTGGAGGCGCTGGCGAACGAGCTCCACAGCACGTTGCCGACGTAAAAACCGACCGTCGCGGTCGCGAAGCTGAGGCTCGCCGAGATCGCCGTGGCGATCGTCAGCAGGATGGCGGGCCCGCGCCGCCCGAACCGGTCCGTGAGATAGCCGCCGGCCAGGTATGACGCTGCGCCCGCGATGCCGGAAACGGCGATCAGCACGCTGATCGCCGTCGGAGAAAGGCGCAGGAAGTTGTTCGCGTAGACCGTGAAGAAAAGTCCTGCGGGTTCGAGGAGCACGGCAAGCAGCGCGGTCACTGCGGCGATGACGAGGACGCGGCGCCGCCACGCCGGCTCCAGCAGGAGGCGGAGCGCCGAACCGCTCACCCGCGCGCCAAGCCATGTCCTGCCTTCGGGAAGCCGCCACCAGATCAGCGGCGCGACGACCACACCGAGCCCCCCCGCCAGGAACAGCCACCGCCAGTGCGGTGCGACCAGCGGATAGCTGATGACGGTGATGCCGGTGCCCAGTCCGCTGAGCAGCGCCAGTACGCTGACGGCCTGGCCACGCCGGGCTGGAGGAGCTTCCTCAACGATGAGCGCAGTCGCGACGCCTCCCACGAGGGTTTCGAAGCAGACGGCCACCAGCCGCAGCAGGGCCAGCGCCTCGAGCGAGGGTGCCAACCCGCTGGCGAAATTGGCGATCGAGAAGCCGGCCACCCCGATGGCGATCAACCGCCGGCGGCCAAAACGGTCCGCCAGCGCCGCGAGGGGCAGCGCGCCAAGCACGCCGATCGCGAGCACTGAACCAAGATTGGAAAGCGCAGGCGTGCGGGCGTGGAAATCGGAAGCGATCGCCGGCAGGGCCAGGACGAGCACCGAGCCGTCGAACGCCGTGAGCACGACGGCCAGACCGGCCCAGACCAGGGTGCGGCGCTGCTGATCGTCGAGGTGCAGCAACATGAATTCAACACGTCCCATGCTTAGCGCCGCTTTGCGCGGCTAGACCAGGTTCAGCCTTTTCAAAAGGTATGGGCCCGGGCCGAGGAAGCCGCAAGTCGCCGCGATGTGCGCGATCGAGACGCCAAGGAGTGACGGCGGGCCGGGCAGGAGCCAGAAAGCGAGGCCGAGCGGGACGCCCACGAGCGCGGTGGCAAAGGTGTCCGACCAAGTCCAGCGGCCGAGCCGGTGATAGAAGACGTAGATCAACGTGGCAATGGCAAAGCCGGCGGGTGCGCCCCAGAGGAGTCCAAGGCCGCCTTGAATCAGCCCGCGGAAGAAAGCCTCCTCGACCGGGCCGTTGACCGCGTAGAAGCCCGCCTGGAACCACGCGTCCCGCGAATTCGCCGGCACGCTCAACGCGCCACGCCGCCGCGTCAGCTGGAGTTGAACCCAGACCGCCGCGCCGAACATCATGGGCACCGCCACCGCGGCGAACAGGAGCTGGACGCCCAACCATCCCGCGCTCAATCCGAACGCGGCCCGGCGCGGCACGAGCCCATAGGCGATGGCGAACGCCACCACGAAGGGCGCGATGCGGACCAGCAGGTCGGTGCGGATCCAGGCCCAGCTGTCGGGAATATCAGTGAGGACCAGGCGCGTTGAACGGTTGAGCGTGGTAGACCCTGAGGTCATCCGGTTCGAAGTCTTCTACGACTACTTCTGTCCATTCGTCTATCGCGCATCGGGGCTGCTCCAGAACGTGGGCCGGTCATCGGCCTTCAGTCTCAAGGTCACCTGGCGTTACTTTTCACTGGCCCAGGTGAACTCCAAGGATGACGGGTGGACAGCCTGGGAAGCGCCGGAGTCGGAGCACGTGAGCGGCCGGATGGCTTTCAGGGCTGCCGAGGCGGCCCGCCGCCAGGATGCCTTCGACCAGCTGCACATGCCGCTGCTCGAGGCTCGGCACCGCGACCGGCTGAACATCGACGACGTGGTGGTCATCGAGCGCGTGGCGGTCGACGCCGGGCTGGACATCAAGCGGTTCCGCGCAGACCTCGCCGATGCAACGACGGTGGACGCGCTGCGTCGCGATCACATGCAGGCGCGAAGCGAGCACGGTGTGTTCGGCACGCCGACGTTCGTATTTCCCGACGGCGCTTCCGCTTATGTCCGCCTCGCCGAGGCGCCGGACGCCGCCCATGCTCCAGGTGTTTTCGAGCGGCTGCTGGCGATCGTCGCCGGGGAGCCGTCGATCCTCGAGATCAAGAGGCCTCGGCGGCCAACTCGTGAGTGACCTCGTCGGGTAGTTGGGGTCCGCTCNGCGTTGCCAGGTATGGCGGATCAAAGTCATGTCCATTGCCGCGCCGGCAGCCGAGAACCACGTGGTTCCACCAGCCGCCAGCAGCTCCTGGCGTACCTGGCTCATGACCGGCACACGGCAGGGGCCGGTCTACCGGCGGCGCGTTCGGGGCGCCCACAAAGGCCTCAAGCGAATGCTCGTCGAGGGCATGGGCGACGGAGTCGAGGCACAGACCAACTGGAGAGGATTCTCGGGCTCGATGGTGCGCCAGGCTGTCGGCGAGGCGGTCAGCGATCTGCCACCGCGCCAGAGGCAATTGATCAAGCTTGCTTACTTCAGCGACCTCACGAACCGCGAGATTGCCCAGGGCCTTGGGATCACCCTCAGCAGCGTCGAGAGNGGGCTGCGCCAGGCGATCGCCCGCGTGAGCGACCATGTGCAGCGCGGCCGCGCGGCCGGCCGCAAGGCGATCTATGCGCTCGCCATGTTCCTGAGCNGGCGCTGGTGGAGTGAAGCTCATCAAGCCGCGGGCGCAGGTGCCCCGCAATGGGTCAAGGCCGGCACGCTGCTGATCGCTACTGCCGCCGCGGGAGCGGTGCTAGCCGGTCAGCCTCTCGCGCCGGCCTCCCGTGCGCCGGTCGACCGCCCAGGCGCGCCGTCCGCGCTTTCCGCGACGAGCGACCACGCGCCGCCGACGGTTGTCGCTCCAACCGGCCNCGCCGTGGACCGTGTCGCGGAATCCGCGAAGGCCACTACACCAATGGTCCTGGGGATCCAGGTTGCGCCGCCGTCGATAGCTCAGCCTTCGGTGCCGTTGCCCCAGAAATTGAAGGTGTTGCCGCCGGCGGTTCCTTCATTGATTCACGGGCTGTTGGGCGCGTAGATCAAGACGCCGTCGACCGTCGCGACAACGTGGTAGCTGCTGTCTACCAGCTTCGCGAGCACCGGGTAGTTGCGCATCGGGTACGCCGAAAAATCGCTCCAGCCTGCTGCTGCCGTGTCGACGATGAGGGCAGGCGGATTCGCAGCCAGGTCGGACTGGAGCTCGGGCCAAACGTCGGGTGTCGTGTCCCAGTTGTCGGGNGCGATCCCCGAGCCGCGGTCGAAGCCCCGGAGGAAGCCCGGAAAACGACTCGCCATGAGGCGGTCGGACTCGACGTAGAGGGCCGGCCAGTCGCCCCACACAAACACGCGCTGACCNGGCTTCGTGTGGTCGCGGATGTAGTCCGCCACCAGCTGGTGCTGCGGTATGGGCGCGCTGAAGTCATAGGTCAGTGGATCCGCGGTCAGGTCATAGGCCCACCAGCCGAGGCAGGGAATCGCGATGCCGATCGCAGCCACCGCGGTGACCTGCCGGCGCAACGCCGGGCGCGCGCAGGGCGCATTGAAAGAAGCGCGCGCGAAAAACAAGGCGGCGGCGAGCGCGAGCGGTCCCATCGCCTGGATGAAGTAGTGCCAGGACAGGTGACCCGCCACGACCGAGCCGGCCATCGCAACGACCAACCAAACGATGACCAACCTCTCGCGCGGGTCCAGGCGCCGCCAGCGTGTCGCGAGCGCGATGGCCGCGATCCACAGCACCCCCATGTCGACGACGAACGGCACGAGGCTGTCCCTGGCGCGCTGCCAGACATAGGTTGGAATCCACGTGGTCGACGCGTATCCGTAGAGGCTGCCCACCGTCCACCGCCAGAAGCCCGCCAATGACCCGGTCAGCAGCAGCCCGAGCGCACCCGCGGCCAGCGCGACCGAGACTCCCGCGGCCAGCGAGCCCGCTGAGCGCAGGCGGTGGCCGGCCGGCTCAAGCCACACGACAGCGACGACGGCGAGCAGCAAGTTGACCGCTGCCACCTGCCGGAATGCGCCGGCGAGGACGAGCAGGAGCCCCGACCAGAACCAGCGGCGCCGGAACATCAACAGTACGGACGCGGTGAGCGCCAGCTCCATGAAGATCTCTGTGTTCGTGGCCAGCAGGCGCGGGTTTCCCGCCGCGGTGAGGAGTCCGTACAAGAGGGCGGCAAGCAGGCCGGTTCTGACACCGCCGAGGTCGCGGCCGACCATAAAGAGCAGCACGCAAGTGGCCGCGATCACCGCCAGCCCGATGGCGTGTACGGCGGTCATCTGGTAGGTTCCGGCGGCGCGAAACGTCGCCGCGTAAACCCAGAAGATCCCTGGGGGCTTGTTGTCCACGCCGCCAGTCCCATACAGCTCTCCGCCGGTGTTCAGGAGGGCTGCGATCGAGCCATAGACCGCCTCGTCTCCATCGAGGAGCCGGTGGAGGAATGAAGGCAGGTGAGCGATGAAGATCGTGACGGCGATCAACCCGGCCCACGGTGCAAGCTGCCTCCGGGTCATCGACCAGTGACTTTAACCTCGGTGCGGTAACGTCAGACGGTGGGGAACTCTCGCCGGCTGTGGCCGTGGATCGGCCTCGCGGTGGTGACGGTGGCGCTGGTGCTTGATCTGCTGCACCACCCTCAACACGTCGGCATCGACTTTCACACCTACCTGGCCGCGGCGACAGTCGGGCTTCAGCAGGGTTGGTCCCACATTTACGACCAGACCCTGGTCGCGGCCGCGCAGGAGCACCTCGTCCCAGGGCAGCGGGCGCAGCCGTTTCTGAGCCCTCCTTTCGTGGCGTGGATGGCGGCGCCGCTGACGGTGTTTCCGTACTGGACGGCCTTTGTGGTCTGGGCCGCGCTCAGCTTTTTCGCATTTGCCGCGGCGCTCGCGTGGTCGGGGGTGAGCGCGGGCACCGGCCGCTGGATCGCGGTGATCGGGGCGCTCACGCCGTGGTGGGTGCTGCATGCGGTCAACCTCGGCCAGGTCGTCCCGTTCGTCGCCGCCGGAGTGGTCCTGGCGTGGCGGCTCATGCGCGATGACAAGGAGATCGCGACAGGCGTGCTGCTCTCGATGATCTTCCTCAAACCGAACACGGCGATCCTGGTCCCGGTGGTGCTGCTCGCCGCAGGCCGATATCGGGTGTTCGCCGCATGGCTCGCAGCGGGCGCCGTGCTCGTGGTCATCGCCCTGCTGGTGCTCGGCCCGGAAGGGTTGTCCGGTTACTTGAACCAGCTGCGCTCGCCACTGCCGAGCGGAGCGGATTCGCTGACTCTGAAGGGCGCGATCGGCGCAACCGGGGTGCTCGCGGCCGCGCTTCGGCTGCTCTTCGTGGCGATCGCCGTGGCGACAGCCTTCAGGCTGCGAGCCACGCCGGGTCTCGTGCTGCCGATTGGCATCGTCGGTTCGCTGATCGTCTCTCCATACCTTCACGCGTCGGACCTGTGCCTGCTCTCCGCGGCCGCGTGGATGGTTTGGGAAGAACGCGCCGTTCTCGCCTGGCGCGCCACGGTCGCCGCCGGGTGGGTGGTCGCGAGCCCCTTCCTTTTCCTGACCGGCTTCGGTCCGGGTTTGAACCGATGGCCCTTGATCGAGACCGCCTTGCTGCTGACCCTGGTGGTGGCAGCCTGGCGGCCCTTAACAACCACGGCTGACTTGAGGACCCGGGCCCCCGCATAATCAGGACGCCCGCGCGCCACTCAAGGAACCCATTTGCCACTCGACATCCACGAAATCGACGGACCACTGCGCGTGCTCGCCGGACCGGGCACCGGAAAGACGCATGCCCTGGTCGACCTGTACGAGCAAGCAGTGCGCCAGCACGTGGCCGGTCGCGACGAGATCCTCGTGCTCACCTTCTCCACGAGCGCCGCTGCCGAGATTTCGCGACGCGTCGATGAGCGCTTGCAAGACGAGTACGGCGAGGCGTGGATCTCAACCTTTCACAGCTTCTGCGCGCGGCTGCTGCGCGAATACTCACCGGATCGCGAGCGCCTCCTGCTGAACGGCTTCCAGGAATGGCTGGTCATGCGACGCATCCTGGAGGAGCTCGACGTTGAGGTGCTCGGAGCGCTGGAAGGAGTCCGGCGGTCGGATGCATTCGCGCAAGACGTGCTGACTTTCGTCGCGCTCATGAAGCAAAACCTCGTGCATCCATCCGCACTCCTGCTCGCGGCGGAGGCGAGCGCGAGCGAGCGGCTGCGCGTGCTGGCCTCCGTCTACCAGGCGTACCAGGCCAGGCTGCAGAACGCGCGGATGCTCGACTTCCGCGACCTCATCTCGGGTGCGATCGAGCTCCTTCAATCAAACGCGAGCCTGCGAGAGAGGCTGACCGCCCAGTTTCGCCTGATCCTGGTCGACGAGTTCCAGGATGTGGACCCGGCGCAGTTCGAGCTGCTCCAGCTCGTCGCCCCTCCGGAGGCGGGTCCGCGACTCGTCGTGGTCGGCGACCCGGACCAGTCGATCTATGGATTCCGAGGGACCGTTCCGCGCCTGCTCAGCCACGACTTCGCGGCCGTCTACGGCAGCGCGACGCAGCACCTGGAGGATTGCCGGCGCTGCTCGCAGGAGGCGCTCGACGGTGCCGAGCGGCTGCTCGTCGCGACACACCCAGGCCGCGAGTCGCGGCGCATGCGAACGGTGGCCACCTCAGCGCCGCCCGCCGTGGTCGTGGCCCGCGAGAGCGACCCTGTCGACGAGGCGTTCTTCGTCGCGCGTGAGATCAAGCGTCTGCACATCGAGTCGCCGGACCTGCGATACGGCGACTTCGCGATCCTCTTGCGCAGCACGACCTCGCTCGGCGCTCCGTTCGAAGAGGCCCTGCGCGCGCTCGCGGTGCCGTATGAGGTGCGCGGGTCGGGCGCGACCTCGCGCAACGAGGTCGTCCGCTTCCTGGTCGGCTATCTCGAGTCGCTGCGCCGGCCCGACGACCCGGAGGCGTTCGAGGGCGCTCTCGCATCGAGCCTGGGCGGGGTGGGCGCGCGAACCCTCGGTCGCCTCCGGGCGTCAGCTCGCGAGCGGGACCGGCCCCTACTTCGCGTGATGCGGCGCCTGATGTACGCGCTGGCGGCGCGCGACCCCCAGCGCTATCCCCTCCCCTGGGGCGGTGATGCGCCGCAGCGCCAACCGGCCGCGCCGGGTGGCGAGGTTCAAACGGAAGAGCGCCCGGAGCCCGACTACATGGTCTTTCTTTCCGACGAAGAGCTGACGAGCCTTCACGCCGCGATGGTGGCGCGCCAGCAGCTGCTGGGGCGCGTTTCCAGGCTTCCGCTCGCCGCCCTTGCGTACTCGGTCCTCATCGAGGACGGCGCCATGCGGCGCCTCCTCGACCTCGACCTGCCCGATGAGCAGCGCGCCGAAGCAATCTCCGACCTGCGCGCAGCGATCGAAGGCATGGAAGCCATCGAGGCCGTTCATGAGCGGTTGACAGGGACGAAGCCGATGCTTTCCGACATCTCGGGATCGCTGGAAACGCTGCTGGCCGCGGCCGCGGATGACAGTGAAGCGGCGTCCGGCCGCCGCGACGCGGTGCAGGTGATGACCGTGCACCAGGCCAAGGGACTTGAATTCGAAGTCGTTTTCTGCTCGGGCTTCGCGCACGGCCTGTTCCCACTGCCGGCGCGACCCCACCCGCTGCTGGACGAGCAGGATCGCGCGTGGCTCGAGGGATTCAAGGTGGGATTCATGCCGTCGTGGCCATCCGACCCGGACGGGCACCTCGCAGAGGAAGCGCGGCTTGCCTATGTCGCGATGACCCGCGCGCGGAGGCGCCTTTATATGACGCACGCAGACACCTATCTGCGCCAGGCGGGTCCGTCCGTGTTCCTGGACATGGCCGCGCCGGAGGCGGAGTCAAGGTCGCTTACGCGAGGTTCCTCCCGCCTACAGCCGGGTGACGTCCTGCTGCCGCGCGAGGCCGAGGTCTTGCTCGCCTCCCACCGATTGGCGGTCACGAACGGCGTGCCCGCGCGGGCCGCCGCGCTGGGTCTCGACGTCGCGTTTCTGATCGACCCCGAGTCGGGCGAACCCTTCGAGAGCTACGGCGGCGATCGCAATCCGGCCACGGTGCAGATCGATCACTTCAGCCCGACGACGCTCAACGACTACCTGAAGTGCCCCCGGCTCTACTGGTACAACCACCACCCGGGTCTCGTCGAGGAGCCACGCTCGGTCGCCATGGAGCGCGGAGGGTTCCTGCACAAGGTGCTCGAGGACTTTCACGCCAAGGAAGCCGAATGGCGGCCGCTCGATTCCGAACAACAGAAGGAGTGGCTCGAGGCCGCGCTGCAGGGCCACCTCGAGAGCTACCTCGTGCACATGGAGGGTGTGCTCGACCGCAAGCGCGAAGAGCGCCAGGTCCGATCGCTGCTGGCGAACTACATCCGATTCGTTACCGGCCTGCAGCAGATCCGGCGCCTGAGGACGCTTGCGACCGAGCGTCGCTTCCGGCTGCAGCTGGATGGGTCCGACATCGTCGGAAAGATCGACCGAGTCAACGACGTCGGCGATGGCGAGGTCGAGGTGGTCGACTACAAGACCGGCGCGGGCAAGCCCATGAAATACGCCTACGAAGCGTACTTCGGGCCTGAGCTCTACGACGTGCAGCTCGCTCTTTACTACATCGCCTGCAAAGAGGGATTCGACGAGGAGGGCAAGCCTCTCGGCTTCCAGCCGAGGTTCCTGTCGCTGTGGTACCCGAAGGAATGGGTCTGGCGCGATATGCGGCAGGTCATCTTCAGCGTTGGCCACGCCGCCGGACTCAAGGACTATCGCGAGAGGCTGCTCACGAGTGAGGACCTCGACCGCAGCCGGGCCATCGTGGTCGATGCGATCGGGCGCATCAAGGCGGGTCACTTCGAGCCGGCGCCGCGGGAGCTCGCCGGGACCTGCGTGACTCGATTTGGCAGCTGCCCGCACGCCGCGGTGTGCCCTTACGGAGGTGCTCCACCGGAATGAGCGCGACCCGCCTCCCGAGCACGATCGAGCTGAGCCCCGAGCAGGCCGCTGCAGCGCATGCAGGACCGCAAGGCGCATTTCTCATCGCGGCCGGGCCGGGCACAGGCAAAACGTTCACCGCGACCGAGCGCTTCTGCTGGCTGGTCGAGCAAGGGGTCGCCCCAAACCGAATTCTCACCGTCACGTTCAACGACCGCGCGGCCGAGGAGCTCAGGCAGCGGATTACCAGGGAGCTGGGGGCGCGCCGTCCGGAGCTGGGCCCGGAGGTGCTGGACGGCGCCTGGATAGGCACCTTCCACGGCACGTGCGCGAGGCTGCTCGACGAATTCGCCTACCTGGTCGGAGCGCCGCGCGAGCTGCGCGTGCTCGATGAAACGGGACAGCGACTTTTCGAGCAGAACCTGCTTGCCGGCTTGCGCAGCGGCGCCGCCGCGCCGTTCGACCCCGACTCGTTCGAGGCGCTCTCGGTGGAAGACCTGGACGACCTGCTTCGGTCGGGGCTGCGCTTCCTCCTCAAGCTCAAGGGCCGCGGCATCACTCCCGATGGATTCCGCGACCGCGCCCTGGAGCTTCACTCAAATCACTGGAGCTCGCGCGCGCACGGCCACGCGACCAATGGATCCGGAGGGCCAGATCCAGCGGTCGCGGAGCGTGAAGCGATCGAGGTGCTGTTCGTCATCTACAAGACGTACGAGGACGCGCTGCGCGCGGCCGGCCTGCGCGACTTCGACGATCTCATCCTCGACGTGATCGGATCGCTCGAGCGGGTGCCCGAGTTTCGAGCGCGCTGCCGCGAACGGTTCCGCTACCTGCTGGTCGACGAGTTCCAGGACACCAACCGAATCCAGCTCGATCTCATCCGCCTGCTTGCCGCGGACAACTTCGGCAACGTCGCGGTCGTCGGCGACGCGAAACAATCGATCTATGGCTGGCGCGATGCCGAGATCGAGAATATCCGGAGCCGGTTCCCAGGCCGGCGGCTGCCGCTGACTCACAACCGGCGCTCGTTCCAGGGCATCCTCGACTGCGCGACGGCTTTCATCCGCCGCGACCCGGACTTCGCCGGCGAGCCGGACCTGGTCGCGACGCGCGGCTGGGTGGCGCAGCCGGTGACTGTGATCATGGCGCCCGACTCTCGGACTGAGGCTCGGTCGATGGCGCAAACGATCCGGCGCCTGCACGTTTCTGGTCGCGCGTTCGCGGACATCGCGGTGCTCGCGCATTCGATACGCATGCTCCCGCGCGAGTTCGAAGACGAGCTCCGGCGGCAGGGCATTCCGTACATCACGAGCGGCGGCTCGGGATTCTTCGACCGGCAGGAGATCAAGGACGTGCTCGCGCTGCTGCGCCTGACCGACAACCCGATGGACGACGGCGCCTTTGTGCGCATCCTGCAGGGCCCCATCGTGCGGCTGACCGATGACGGCATGTACAGGCTCGCCGCCCGCAGGTCAGGCCGCTCGGGAATGCGGCTCCGCGATTGCTTCGACGAATCGGGACGCGAAGGATTCCCCGAGATGGATCCGAAGGTCGCGCGCGCAGCCGTCCACCTGGTTGAGCTGACCGACCGGCTCGGCCGCCTACGCGACGCGCTGACCGTGGCCGACATCCTCAACCGGCTGCTCGAGGAGAGCGGTTACCTGCGTTGGGCGGAGCTGCGCGCCCAACGGGATGGAAGCCCTCGAGCCCTGCTCAACCTGCGCAAGGTTTTCCAGCTCGCCGGCCGTTTCGAGCGCGACCTCTCGCTCGCGGGAATCGGCGATTTCGTGCGGCACCTGGACCAGGTGATCGATGCCGAGCTGCCNGTCGGNGAGGCAGCCGAGGAATCCGCGAGGGCGGAAGCGGTNTCACTGCTGACGATTCACTCGGCGAAAGGCCTCGAGTTTCCAGTNGTGTTCCTGGTCAACTTGCGACCCCCGAGACCGAGAGACACCGAGCGGCTCTTCTTCGATCCCGACAGCCTCGGTTTCGTGATCAAGAACTGGCGCGGCGAGAAACACCCACGCTATGTCGAGACATCGCCTGGCGCCCCTGCGGTGGCGCTGGCCATCGGCGAGCGCCGGCGCATCGTCTATGTGGGACTGACGCGCGCCAAAGATGCGCTGTACGTCACCGCCACGCGCGACGAGCCGACAGCTCGTGATGTCGGAGTCAACGGTCTCGACGACCACGACCACTTTGCCGAGATCCTGAGCTGGGCGTTCGCGAACCCGTCATCCGCGTCCGTGGTCGAAGCCGAGCAGCTGGAGCTGCCGGTCATGCGCGCAGCCAACGGCCAGGTGGATGGAGGGCCGGCGGTGGTCGCCGCGGTGCTGGACCGGCTCGAGCGCCTCCGCCCGGCGGAGGCTGTGGATCACGCCAAGCCGGCCGCCGAGGTCGAGCTCAGTTTTTCGCAGCTTCACGACTTCGAGGTCTGCCCGGTGCGGTATCGATTCAGCCAGGTGTGGCGCGTACCTGCGCCCCCGGATGAGCTGCAGCCTCGTTTCGTGCAGGCAATCGGTTCGACCGAGCTGGGATCGTCGGTGCATGCGGCGCTTGCCGCGTGGCACATCGCAGGAGGAGATCTCCTGGCCATTTATTCAGGACCCGAGGCTGGGCGCGAGATGCTCGCGCGCTACCTCGCGCACCCGCTTGCCAATGCGAAGACGCTCGCGGTCGAGGTCGGGTTCAACATGAGGATCGGGACGACTCGCGTGCGAGGTCTCGTCGATAGGGTCTGCGAGCTCGACGGGCAGCCCGTGCTCGTCGACTACAAGACCAACGCATCTCTCGACGCGGCGCTGGTCGAGGCTTACTCGGTGCAGCTGAGGCTCTACGGCCTCGCGGCCAGGAGGGGGCTCGTGCCCGGCGGCACGGGCGCGCGCCTGCTCCTGTTCGACCTGCGCCGCGGGCAGGTCATCGAGGTGACACCCGACGACGCCGGCGTCGAAGCACGAGTCGAAGTGGCCGCGGCGCGCATCGCGGCGGGCGAGTTCAGCCTCAGGCCAGAGCACGCGCAGCGTCCGTGCACGATCTGCGCGTTCCGCCCGATCTGCCCCGACGCCCGACCACGAACCTGAACCCGGATCGGCCATTCGGGCACAAATGATCGTCCCTTCATCAGCGAAGCGGGCCATTCGGGCACAAATGGTCGTCCCTTCATCAGCGAAGCGGGCCATTCGGGCACAGTTGGTCGTATCGCCATGAATGCCGGGCTGCAGGAGCGCTATTTCGAACGCCGCGAGATTAAAGAGGCGATTGCATTCGCTGAGGCAGGCGGCATCGCGATCCACCGCAACTTCGACTACTACCACGGCTCGACGATTCGAGGCATGGTGCGCGAGAAGCCTTTCTTACACATCATCGGCTTGCGTGCGGTGCTCGAGGAGTGGGGTCGCGGGCACGGGCTTCGGCCCGAGTGGATCCAGCCCGAGAAGCGCCGCAAGGTGGCGCATTACGACGTTTTCGGCGCCCCCGCCGAGGCGCTCATTGCTCGCCTCAAACCACGACGCCTTGACTCTGATTGACGCATTGCGTTATGATGCGTCAGGCAAGACATCAATCAACAGCTAGGAGGCTGAGTCACATGAGCACTGAGATCAAATTCGGAGATGCCGCCACCATGGTGGAGGAAGTCGCAATCGGAGCGGCGCAGACCGCGGCGGAGGTCGCATCGGACCCGATTGGGTCGGCGCGCAAGTCGGTCAGAGGATTCGAGAGGAAGGGAGCTTCGACCGCTCGCAAGGTCAACCGCCGCTTCAACGCACGCTTGAACGCCATCCTTCCCGAGAAGGTCACCCTTTGGGGCATCGAGGTCAATGACAAGCTGCCCGAGAAAGTCGCCATCAAGGGCTTGCAGCTGGTCAAGGTCCAGGCGCGCCGCCAGGACATGGTCGGCGGCGTCGCCAAGCGGACGCTGCGGATCTTCCACGGCTCGTTCAAGACGATCGCTCGCACGGCGACGCGTCTCGAGCAGGCCGCCGAGCTGACCACGGTCAAGCCGGTCGCGGTCAAGGCACGCCGCACCACGCGCCGGACCGCCCGGCGCCGCGC
>JGI25616J43925_10000225_pt1 | contig 18998 bp, 15 predicted proteins | sample GraSoi2013_100cm_FD_43925 | JGI IMG/M metagenome (IMG submission 43925) | reverse complement strand
GGGAAGGGAGGAGGAATTGAAAAAGAAAACTCAATTAGCATGAAAACGAGAAAGATTATCGTCGAGATCATTTGCCTGATCTTACTGTTGAACTTCTTTTACGAGGGGATGTATAAACTAGTTTATATCCATAACTATGGACAATGGCTGAAATATGCACCCTTTTTGGAGTCAGTATCTACGCTTTTTACTTATACTATACCCATCGGAGAAATATTGTTATCAATTTTATTTATCTATTCTAGATATAGAATAATAGCTCTAAATATTTGTTTGACTATTGAAATTCTATTTGTATTGTGGATTATGAGTGTATACTTGTTTAGTCATTCTCTTTTTTGGCCATATCACGCCTTATGGGAAAAACCGACTTGGATGCAGAAAATGCTTATTTCAATTGGATTGTGTTGGTTGGCTTTTATAGCTATTATTTTATCAAATCCAAGGTTTTCTTTTAAACGATATTCTTCCAACTCTTTGCGCAATACACCTGTTAACGCGCGCTAGCAGGTAATGGAGAGCCTGTATCCGTAATACAAATGCAGGCGAGGGGACGCTGAAAACCTTATTAATAGAGTAGGCAAATATTTTTAATCATTAATACTTTTTTTATGAACAAGGTAAAAATGTTCTTTATCGCAGCCGCTTTAGTGCTGGTTACTGCAGGTGTATTTGCTGGGAAAGCAAAATTTGCTGACGCATCAGCTCTTTATTTAGGAACTACTGAAATTGTAACGACTCCAACCACAGGTCACTGGTCAACTGTTACTGGAACAGGGTATAACCTTGCTTCCTTGAATTATGGAACCAATTCATCAATTCCGATTTATTATGACCAATTGAATCATCAGGTTTATTTCAAACCATAGTATTTCCAGAAAATACTACAGAGGCTAATTATTATTTTAAAAATTGGTTTCTAAATAATATTGCACCATCCTCCTGGTTGGTGCAATATTATATTCAATTTATGTAGTAATATCAAATATGAAATTATTAATATTTTTCTGCAAGCTTCAACGCATTAAATACATTTACTATTCCGCCTGATACAAAGCATATTTAGACCCTGATATAGTTGAATAGATGCATATGCCTGGTGCAAATACATCAACGGTTGTTTTTCCATAATTAGAAAAAACGGCTACTAATGAGCTGTCGAGTGCTAATTCCGAAAACTGTGTCCTTTTGTAAATTATTTTTTATCCCCTAGATATTTATCTAAATAATATTGGAGAAAAATGCCTGAAGCGTCCCACGCAATAATATTTCCCTGTGAATCAATTAGCACGTTGGTAGTTGCACTCGTTTTTTGCCGATACGTTTTTCCTATAACCCCCTCTTCACCTTTTAGGTCTGAAACCTGGTACCAGGGAAGATCTGCTGATGCGAGCTTCCATTTTTTTGCGCTTGTATCTGAATATATGCCTACAATGTTTAGGCCCTTGTCTTTATATTGTAGATAATATTCCTTAAGTTCCTGCTGAAACTCGTCAACTTTAAAGGAGTTCGAATTCCAAAAATTTACAATTGTAATTTTACTTTTAAAGATTAGGTCTTTTAAAGCCAACTTATTTCCCTGTGGTGTAGGCAATGTGAAAAGTGGAAAAGGCTGCCCCTCAATAAATAAAACTTCATTCTTTATTTTTTTACCATAGTAACTGTTGGGGAAATCTTTATTCAGGCTCACTAGGTTATCATAAGTCTCTTTTATGAATGCGTCATGAATACCCCAAAAATATACATTATCCATTATCAGAGGAATACTTGTATTGATAGGCCGTTGTAGGAAAATGTCGGTTAAGAGACTCCGGCTAATAATGTTTTTACTTTGCATTAGCCCATCCATTAGCCTTTTGTCAAAACCAATTGAATCTTTTAGATGCAGAATATAATCCTTTAGCCTAGTCGTCGAGTATAAATAAAGATCAAAAGCGTTTCTTAAATCGTAATAGTCTTTTGTAGTTTGACTGCCTTCTATGGATAAAAACTTACTAAAAAGCTCACTTGTTGGAATGCTGTCAATAGCTATTTTTCCATGAATCGTAATTTTTTGGTCATTATCCAAAATTAGCAAAAGTGATTTGTTCTGATGTAACTGTGCAACTAAGGAGTAAATTCTAGGCCCTTCCGGAACATTGCCTTCAATATGAAATAGACCATTTTTAACATAGCCGGAGTCTCTTCTGACTCTTTGTGGCCATTCATTAAATAGTGTCATCACAATGCTTTCTCCCTCCTTTAATCCCGTAATCTGCCCATCAATTTCATATTTTTCTTTTTGTTGCGGAAATAGGAATTTCGGAGAAAAAATTATTAGTAAAACGCTTAATGCAAGTAGTTTTTTCTTGTAGAGCATCTTTTTGGGTTTAATTGAAATTATTTTTATTAGTTTAAAATAAGTATAGATTGTGAAAAGAGTAATTATAAAATTTGGTAGGTTATGTTTCAATAACATAAGGTCAGTAACCAGGATTTTGCTTCAATGTAGGGCTGAGTTTTATTTCTGAGTATGGAATAGGGTATAATTGAGCATTGTCAGTCCAATGTGATTTTATAGGCTTCAAAATACTGTTTGCTTGTCCAGTTCTTTTAAGGTCTAGCCAGCGATGCCCCCACTCCGAAAATAATTCTATTTGGCGTTCATGATAGACAGCGGTTAATAAATCAGTTTGGTTAGTTGGATTAGTAGCAGACAAGCCTGATCGCATACGTATAACATTCAAATCATCTTCTGCTCCGATTAAATTATTCCCTTGATGTGCTCTCGCCTCTGCTCTGATTAAATATTGTTCTGCCAGTCGAAGTACCGTATAATTTTCAACAATGTTATCCTGGGACCCTACTCGGACTTTATATTTAAATGGATAATAGTAATATATTCCAGAATAGCTAGAACTGTCGACCCAGGCAATTTTACGTAAATCTCCAGTTTCAAAAGAGGCTAGTAACTGTTTTGTTAAGTAGAAATCAGGATTGACTGTTGAATCATATGGAATAATTCTGGAGCCTTCAATTGTAGCGTATGGATAAGTGTTGTATGTTTCTAACTGCCAGATTGCTTCTGTGCTATTAGCCTTAAATACTTGATTCAAATCGGACGATAGTTTATATGTATTAGTATTATTAATGACAGAAGTTGAAAAATATTCAGCACTATCCCATTTCCCTATATATAAATATGTTCTAGCTAATAAGGCTGAAGCAGCCCATTTATTTACTCTAGTTCTTGCTCCCCCCGATATTGAATAATCGTCGGGTAATAAATTTTCGGCATCATTTAGATCCCCAATTATTTGTTGATATACTTTTGTTTGTGACGTTCTCCCCATGGAAGCCGTTTGAGCCCAAGCGGTTGTTGTAATTAATGGTATATCTCCAAAAAGATTAGTTAGATAAAAAGTGCAAAATCCTCTTAAAAATTTAGCCTCGCCGAGCAATTGATTTTTAGTTTTATTTGATATTGTAGACGATGCTTCTAATCCTTCAATCGCTGCATTGGCTCTATAAACAGCAGAATAGGCAGGAGTCCAAAAAGGTGTTATGAAATAATTGGTTTGATCTAATGTGTTTTTTTCGAATTCCATTGTATAAATGTCAGTTTCATCAAAGAAATTTAACTCGTCGGATGAAAGACCACAATAGAGCGTAATCTCGCCATTTCCAAAAGAAAGATTTAATGGATCAAGACTGTTATAAATACCAAGGACTGCCGATGTTGCCGTATTTTCGTTGTTAAAAGCCTCTGCACTGGTTATAGTATTAACAGGCTCACCAATATGAACTAATTTCTTGCATCCAGAATTTATGATACAAATTATAAAGCTTAATGTCGTGATTATTTTGTTTTTTAATAACATATGTATAACTTTTTAAAAGTTCAAGGATAGACCTGTTGCAATTATTCTGACTGGGGGCATCCCCCCAAAATTTTGTGTTTCTGGATCGATCCCTTTGTACTTAGTTATTACAAATAAGTTTTGTGCTTGCAGGAATAGACTTGCGCTTTGCAAACCAATTTTCTTAATTAGGTTTTGAGATAAATTATAAGCAAGTGATATGTTTGCCAACCTAATAAACGAAGCATCAGTATAAATTCCATCTGATTGGGTACTGTATTGAATATCGCTTAGAGCTGGAAGGGTGGTAAAGCGGGCATAATTTGAGATATCGCCTGGTTTTTGCCAACGTGATAAACGTGCTGTTGCAATGTTTTGCATATCGCCGGCCTGAAAGCCAGAGAAGGCATTTCTACCTCTCTGTTTCGCGAAATTAAAAAAGATACTAAGTGAAAAAGATTTATAATTAAGATTTGAGCCAATCCCCCCTGTAAATTTTGGACTTAGGTCATAATTATACAAATCATTTGCTGTGTCTTGAATACCTGGATCGATTATGCCATCTTTATTTTTATCCTGAAACGTATATTGTCCGCTTTGTGGGTCAACGCCTGTATTATGGAGTAAACGAACGATATTCAAAGACTGGCCAATTATCAAGGTTCCATAATAAGGGGACTGTTCAATATTAGGATAACCTAGTAATTTATTTCGATTGATACCTATGTTAAAAGTAAATGTCCATTTTGTGTCTTTGGCGTCAATTAATTTGATACTTGAAGAAATTTCCAATCCGGAGTTTTGGACAAAGGCTGGGGAGTTTGCTATAACATTAGGGAAGCCTGTATAACTTGGTAGTGGAAATGCAACTAATTGGTTGTTGCAGCGATTACGGTAAAAAGCTAGCGAAAGATTTATATGATCCTTAAATATACCTATATCAATTGCACCTTCTAATTTCTTGTTAAGCTGCCAATGATAATTCGGATTGGAATGTTGAGTAGGTGCGAGAGGTTGAATTCCTGTGTAGGTAGGATTTAATGAAGAGAATCGTGTTAAATAGCCATACGAAGGACCCTCACTGCCAGTTGTCCCATAGCTACTTCGCAATTTGCCAAAACTTAAAAAGTTGAGGTGCTTCTTAAACCATGCTTCTTCAGTGAATATATAAGCTGCACCAACCGAAGCGAAATTACCGTATTGGTTGCCGGGACCAAAATTTGAAGATCCATCCCTACGGGCGGTCAAGTTCAGTATATATTTATTCTCCCAGTTATAGCTAACTCGACCGAAAAATGCGGCATAACGATATTCTCCATAATTATCGGAAGAAAATTGATATGGAGCATTGGAAATTGTTCTAAGCAAAGCGTCACTAGTATAACCTGAGCCATTATTGTATAGACCTTCCGTTACAGTTCCTTGTGTCGTTCCGCCTAAAAGAACACTTAACTTTCCTCGGTTTATAAAGCTACTATATTCCAATTGAGGTTCAATGATCCAATTCCTATTGGTATTATTCCCAAAGGTCGCAGAGCCGGTTGGGCTGGATAGTGGATCTTGTGAAAGGATTGGTGTAAATGAATTTTGACTAGCCTGAGCTGTATTATAACCGAAACTGCTTTTTATTAATAAACCTTTTACAATCTCATATGACATTACTAAATTACTGTTCAAAAAATTAGTTTTCGCTGTATATGGTTGTAATAATTCTCCAAAGGGAAACTTATATCGTACGGGCGACCAGCTTGCAAAATTTAAATTACCAGTAGAATCAAAAATAGCTGGTGCATTAGGAGGAAGTGTTGCTGCCGAAGCAGGAAACTGAATCATGTCAGATTGTGTAAAGGAGTAGCTACCAGTGAAATTTAGATTGAGCTTTTGATTTAGACTGCGATGATTTAGATTTAATGAAACCGATGCTCGCTGGTCTGAACCGCTAACGGCAAGAATATTTGTAGTTCGATTGTACCCGGCGCTAAGTCGAAATGAGGTATTGACATCTCCACCTGATAAGCTAAGTTGTATATTTGTAATTTTACCTGTCCCGCCCCATAGAACTTTTTGCCAATCTGTATAACGTGTGGTATCCCAAGCTATTAGATCAGGCGCACTATTAATATCTGGTGTAATACTGTCGTTTTTTAATGCCTCCCTTCTCATTGATAAATATTGTTGAGTGTTAAGCATATTCCAATGATTCGTGACAAAACTGGCACCTTGGTAAATGTTAATTTCTAATTTTGTTTTGCCTGCTTTTCCCTTTTTTGTTGTAATTAGTATTACTCCATTAGAGGCTCTCGACCCATAAATAGATGTAGCATCTGCGTCTTTTAACACTTCTATACTTTCGATATTAGCGGGGTCAATATTAAAAAATGGGCTTTGCCCACTGGCAGGACCGCCCAATCCATTTTGTAAAAAGCCCGAGGATCCCCCAATATAGCTTGATAAATTTCCTATTTCTACTATTGTTAGGGGTACTCCATCTATTATATATAAAGGTTCTCCTGTTTGACTAGAACTAATTGCGTTTCTGCCTCTTAGTTCCACTTTAAACGGAGCACTAGCATATCCATTAATTTGTGAAACGACAAGGCCTGGAACCCTTCCTTGCAGGGCTTCTAAAGGATTCATGACTGGTTGTTTTTCAATATCCTCTGCCCTCACCACCCCAATATTCCCCGTAGCCAATCTCTGCGTTGTAGTCCCATAAGCTTGAACGACCACCTTATCCAAATCATTGGTCGTTGCGGACAGTACTACCGTCAAACTAATCCGATCTTTTATCGGCATGGATAATGTTTTATAGCCAATAAAGGTTACCATGATCATATCCTCGGAATTGACATTGCGTAAGTAGAAGTTTCCATTGGCGTCGGTGACGGTTCCATGCCCCGTGCGTTTAACGGTAATATTGGCGTTCACGAGAGGCTCGCCCTTGTCATTGGTGACACGCCCTTTGATCTGGAGGATGGGATCTCCGGGGGTGGGTGGGGGGGCGATGGTGACGACAGGCTCTTTCTTCTTGATGAAGATCGTTTTGCCTTCCAGGGTATATTCGAGGGGCTGATCTTTCAGACAGACGCGGAGGAATAATTCTAGAGAGACGTTTTTGAGGTCGATGGTGACAAGAGCGGAGGATTGCAGCATGGCCTCGCCGTTTTCGAAAAAGACACCGTAGCCCGTCTGCTTTTTGACGGAGGCTAAGACGGTTTTGAGCGGAACGTCCTTTCCCGTGAAACTGACCGTCTGGGAGTAGGTGGCGGCGCTCACCTGGAGCCCGAGGGCCAACAGTAAAAATGCAGATAGTTGCATAAACAAAAGTGCTTGTTTCGGTAATGCAGCAATCGGGTGGACGACCCCACGGACTGCTCTCATTATCAGTTGTTTCGGTGAGGAAGACATATCCGTCCCTGCAGGGTTGTCTACCTGAAAAGTAAAATTCATACCTTTACGGTGTTTAGGTGTAAAACAAAAAGAATCTTAGCCGATCTGTTTGGGAATACCTGAATATCCGCCGGGAGTGTTGGTAGCACTTCCGGTTTTTATTTTGCCGGCATCCCGGGAAAAGGAGGAGGTTTATTTAGTCTGATCGAATAGAGCTTTGTTGATTGCAGTTGTTCATGGTGGTTGAGTTTAAAAGTTCAGGTAAAAAATACGGACAAGGCAATCGGTAAACAAGGCTTTCAGAGGTTTTAAAGACTAAGGTTATTATTTTGAAACGATCAACTTCTTACCATCGATCTGGAAATGCAGATCCTTTTTTTCCAGGTGCTTAAGGATGGAGGATAAACTCAGGTCCCGCCCAATCTCCCCATCGAATGTATAGTCCGGTACCGGAATCGTGAAGGTGACTTCGACATCATACCAACGCCCCAACTGACGCAACACTCCTCCGATATCTTCATGCGTAAAATGGAAATAGCCCCGCTGCCAGGCAATCGCTTCGTCCACATCCACGCCCTTCATAACCTTCCAATTCCCTTCCCGGCTTATAACCGCCTGCTCTCCCGGCGCCAGCACCGACTGCTTGCTACCCGCTGCCAACGATACTTTTCCGGTCAACAAAGTTGTCTTGACGGCCGGATCATCCCCATAAGCCATCACATTAAAGCTGGTGCCCAATACATTAATGGCCAGTTCATTCACCCGCACGATAAAAGGCTTCGCTGCATCTTTCGCTATTTCGAAATAGGCCTCCCCATTAAGCGTGACCTCCCGGTCCTTGCCGGTGAAGGCGGTAGGGTAGCGCAGACTGCTGGCATTATTGAGCCAGACCTTGGATCCATCCGGCAGGATCAATTGGAACTGCCCGGCGCGGGGAGTGGTCAGCGTATTGTATATAATAGCGGAAGCGGGTGTTTTTCCAGAGCCGGAGGCATCGCTTGTCGCCGCCGTATAAGCCAGTAGATTCTTATCTTTTGAAACGCGGGAAGCGCCTTGTACAGCGAGATTGCCGTTGGAGGTATTCTCCAATACGATCGTAGAGCCATTGCCAAGGGTCAGTACAGCTTTATTGCTTCCGGGAGCTACGTCATTCTTCGATGGGGAAGCCGTATGCTCAGCCAAAGCAGGGTGGGAGAGACGGGTAAGCCAGAAATAACTGCCGGTAAATAATACCAGGAGGCAGGCAGCGGCTGCATAGATCCAGGTTTTTTTGCGGCGCGCGGGCGGCAGGAGGTAAACTAATTTTGCTTCTTCGGTTTTGACAGTCGGGTGATTTGCAGCTGCCAACCGGGCGTCGATCTTCATCCGGATACTTATTCCTAAATCATAAGATTCCTTTATCGCTTCCTCTAAAGAATCAGGATTTGTCAACTCGCTATATAAAACGGAATTTTCTTCCGACTGATGAACCCACGACTGTAACTCCTGGTATTCGTCTTCCGTTATTTCCTCTTTCAGATGCTTGATAATCAGATCTCTTATCCTGTGGATAGCTACTGGCATTATGGAATTTTAGCCTGCTACTCATTAAAGCAACAGTTGGTTATTGGTTGACCCTTACAGAATAATGACACTGAAATGTCATTTTGTACTCAAAAAAATGACAATAATTTAAAAATTTCTTAATAAACAGATAACAAGAAAATGTTATCCAAGAGTGCGAAGGAGGTGAAAATAGAGGCCGATGAAGGCGCTTGCCAGGACGTTCTTATTGAGGAGAGCTATACGTAATAGCTTGATGGCTCGTTGTTTATGATTGCGCACGGACTGATTGTTGATCTGCAGGATTTCGGCGATCTGGCCATTGGATAGTCCTTCCAGGTAGGCCATCTTAAAGACCCTCCGGCAGCTCCGGGGCAAGCCCTCTATTTCTTTATGAATGGATTTTAATACTTCGGCCTTTAGGTCCTCTTGTAAAATCCCTTCCGCCGGTTCCTGCAACAGTACGTGCAGTAATTCCTTCTGTTTTTCATGTTGCTTTTGCAGGTGCCGCAGGAAATTGAGACAGGCATTGCGGCCGGTGATATATAGGAAGGCTTCGATGTTTTTTATGCTGTCGAAATTGGCGTGTAGCTTCCATAGTTTGACAAAGATATCGGCCGTTATATCTTCCGCGTCTTCCCGCTCGGGGATAAACCTTTTGACAAAGTAATACAGGGTGAGGTGATACTTATTATAGATAGCCGCAAATGCCTCGGTATCACCATGGTTAAATTGAAGTATAAGATCGTTGTCAGGTTGCTCCATCAGAATAAATGCTTTGCGGATCTCAGTATGGCAATCGCAAGAAATAGGTAAATAAAGGGCTGTATTGGATGGTTGGTCCCGGACCGATAGCGCCGGACTCAGCCGACAGGTTGAATAGGTGTCCTGATAGGAGAGGGTCTAATACGAATTGTTGTTGCTAATATAAGAAGCTAACGGCAAAAATAAGATTAATTTTTTAACCCTGGGACGGCACTAGCGCTTTTAGGATAAGGCCTCTTCCGGTCCAAAAACCTTTGGTCCTGCAGATCCATAACAGCCCAAAGGCAGATCTATGATATTTTTCGGAATAAAAAGGGGCGCGCGCCCTTAAAATGCAACCAACGCCGCCTGTTTTAACTCGATGAAAAGTACTATGGGACAGAATTCATTTTACATGTCTTTTTCTCCCTCGGCACCCACTCTTTTACGAGCCCTTCTTTTTGTATATTTTTGGTATATATACAGATGGTTGAGTATTAGGGCAATGGTAACACTTAGACATTTGAGTAAAGTGACGTATAAGTTTAGATCAAGATGCGTCTTTTTTGTTTTTCTTTGCGTCCTATGCCTACCCCTTTTTATCTTCACATTTGCTTTGATTAACAGCTTCTTATGCGAATTTTTCACCCTCCTTTTGATCTTGGAGACATCCGTCGCAAATAAAGGAACGATGATTACAACCCCCTCTTTTTTCTTAATAAAAATGGCTTTCCCTTTAGCACGACATTCGAAAGGCTGATTGTTCAGACAAACCTTTAGGAATAATTCTAACGAGTCATTTTTCACGTCGAGGGTGACGGCGTAGTAAGATTGCAGCATAGCCTCGCCATTCTTAAAAAAAAACCCGTAACCGGTCTGTTTCTTGATGGGCGCAAAAACGGTTTTTAGCGGAACGTTTTTTCCTGTGAAGCTGAAAGTTTGGAAATAGGCGGCGGCGTCCACCTGGATCGCGGAGGCTATTAGTAAAAATACAGATAGCCGCATAGCCCGCAAAACTTGTTTCGACAATGAGGAGACCATAAGTACAGGTCTCATTATCATTTGTTTGGCTAGGATTGATATACTCATCCCTGCAGGATTGTATACCTGAAAAGTAAAATTCATACCTTACGATGTTTGGGTGTAAACAAAAAGAATCTTAGCCGATCTGTTTGGGAATACCTGAGTATCTGCCGGGAGTGTTGGTAGCACTTCCGGTTTTTTCTTTTATAGGCTTCCTAGTAGAAGAGAAGGTTATTTAACCTGGCCGAGTCAGGTATGGTTGTTTGTAGCTGTACATGTTCGTGAATTTTAAAGTTTAAAATATAGGAGAGACTAAAGATGGATTGCATCTTTGGCTTGTCTCCACGACTTTCAGAAATGTTTAATGGCTAAGGCTATTATTTTGAAACGATCAACTTCTTACCATCGATCTGGAAATGCAGATCCTTTTTCCCTAGTTGCTTAAACAACTTCGACATCATACCAACGCTCCAACTGCAGGAATACTTTTTCGATATCTTCATTCGTAAAATGAAAGTATTCTCTTTGCCAGGCAGTGGAGTATCGCAGGCTGTTTTCGCTATTGAACCAGACTTTCGATCTGTCCCGTAAGATCACCTGAAACTGTCCAGCGCGCGGTGTAGTCAGCGTGTTATATAAAATAGCAGAAAAGAAACTATTGCCAGATGAGATATTACCCGAAGCAAGAGGGTGGAGATAGTGAATGTGCTTAATAATCAAATCTCTAATCCTGCTGATAGCTACTGCCATTATTAAATTTTAACCTGATCCTGAAACAACTGTTTGTGACTGGTAGACCTTTATATAATAAAGACGGTAAAAACTCAGTTTGTACTCAAAAAAAGTATAAAAAATTAAAAATTACTTAATGAACAGATAATAAGAGAATATCATCCAGATATGCGAAGGAGATAAAAATAGATGCTGATGATGGCACTAAACAGTATGTTTCCCGTTCAAAAGGGCTATACGTAATAGTTTGATGGCTCGCTGCTTATGATTTCGTACGGACTGATTGTTGATCTGCAGATGCTCGGCGATCTCACTATTGGACATCTCTTCGAGATAAGCCATTTTAAAAACATTCCGGCAGCTTCTGGGCAACTTTTCTATTTCTTTATAGATTGACTTTAATATCTCTGCTTTTAGATCTTCCTGAACTCCTTCAACTGAGTCCTTCAACAGGATATGCAGTAGTTCTTTTTGTTTCTCGTCATGCCTTTGCAGATACCGAAGAAAGTCAAGGCAGGCATTCCTGCCGGTGATATACAGAAATGCTTCGATGTTTTTTATATTATCGAAATTGGCATGCATCCTCCATAGCTTGATAAAGATATCGGCCGTTATATCTTCCACGTCTTCCCGTTCGGGTATGAACTTTTTGACAAAATAATAGAGGGTGAGGTAATAGTTATTATAGATAGCCGTAAATGCCTCGGTATCGCCATGGTTAAATTGAAGTATAAGATCGTTGTCAGGTTGCTCCATGAGAAAAATGCTTTATAGATCTCCGCTATAGAGCAATATAAGGAGTAGCTTACAAAAAATGTATTTAATTTTTAAACCTGGGCTGAAGGGGCCCCGAATTTTTTATTCGGCAGCGCTGGTCATTGTCCCCGGATACACCCTTTTCCGACCCAGCTTGTATTTTTCGTGGATGATCTCGCTCATGGGCTTTTGGTAGACCTTACTTTCTACCCAGGATACCAGGTCGAGGTAGGCGAAAGCGCGGGTTTCAAACCGGTTCTTCTCGAAGTGTTTGATCTTTTCCAGGAATTTTTCGAATTCCGCTTTGAGGCTATGACGGGAAGTCTGGAAGGAAGTACGTAAGAATTTGAACATTTCCTCCTCCACCCGGGTGAGGGTTTCTTTTTTGGCCATGAAGCGGTACACTGATTTGGTCAGGGACTCCATCAGTTCGAAGTTCTTCAATTCAAAGTGGGCCATCAGGTGCAGGACACGGGCATAACACTGCAGATCGTTCCGCATATCCACCTGGTCATTGATGATCCGTTGCAGGTAATCTATGCAAGTGCCATAGTCGCCACTGCCAAAATACAGGGAAGCTATTTTATAGTTCAACACCAGGATACGGTGTCTGTCGATGAAAAGATCGTATTCCTCCAATTTTTGCTCGATATCCGGCACCATGAGCAGCCCCTCTTTGAACGTGCCTTTCATGAATACCTGGTTGATCTTGGCGGTCGTGATATATACGAAGGACTGGATGCGGAAGTTGTCATTTTCCCGGACCCTGTCCGTCAGGGCAAAGATCTCGAACTGTTGCAGGGTACTCTCGAATTTCTGGTGGTTCCGCAAGTCAAAATGCGCGTTGAGCAGATTGTGCAAGGCCTTGATATAGTGCCCGGTCTCTACCCTCACCATCAGGGGGTCCTCTGCAAAAAGGTCCAGCCATTTCTGAGAGTAGCGGTAATACATCAGGAAGTCCTGCCGGATAAAAGCATACCAGTTATAGATCTGGTAGAGGTAGAGCCTTTCATAAAAACCTTTTTGTTCCCAGACGGCCGGGGGCAATTGCTCTTCCATGAATTCTTTGATGCGCGCCTCGTCCTTCTCATTACGGGCATGCCCGTTCTTGATATACCAGCTATATACCAGCAGGGCCAGGTTGGAAAGCCTGGCGATCATATCGATCCGGGCGGTCACTTCCAGGGATTCGGCGGACAATTGTTCTGCCCTCATTTGCATACTATGGGTAATATGCAGGGTCTCGATCCTTTTCTCCAGGGCCAGGGCCTGGGCGAGGAAATTGAACTTTTGGTTGGCCCTCGCCGTTTCTTTGGCGCGGTCGATAAGCTTCAGACTTTGCTGGAACAATCCTTTTTTGTAAAGGATATGGGCATAGTCAAATGATTCATTCAATTGAAGATCAATGCTATCCGCACTCTTTAATAACCGGAGGCTGGCCAGGATCTGCTTGTAGAGATGCGTTTTTAGATTGGACAGCTGGGGTTTTTCAATGCCGGGCAGCTTCTTGAGCAGGACCTTCTCGTCGTAGTCGCTGATTTTGTCCAGGGCATCGAATAACTGGACGATCTTTAGATCTTCTTTAGTGGAGCTGCGTTTTATATAAAGCTTGAAATGCCTTTTTTCGGACTTTTCGAGAGAATGTATTAACTGGAATAAGGTATCTGAAAACCTGTTGGCCATAATGATGTAATTATCCTTAAACTCAACCCGGCAGGGGATTGTAATACTGAAAATATCATTTTGACATAATTAATTCTTCCATAAGTTGATTAGAAGAGTAAGCCTGCGTAGCCTACATTTGCTATAGAGAATGAGTTAAAAATATGGCAGCAATCGTTTAGCAGGCATTCGTTAGAGGCTCATTCGTGAACTTATGTCGGTCCTTCGGACCAGCCGACTATATCGGCTTAAGGAAAGCTGAGTTAATCAGCCAAAAAGATATTACTACCTTTTTTCATATGGCAAGCAATCGTTAGCGCCCTCTGTTTCTACATGGGGCTTTTTTTTGCAAATTATGGACGAATTTACATATAAATAGCATTTTCCCTATTTTTATTTTTTGCATTGATTTTCAGCCCGTTCCAACCCTTAATTTTTGAGGTAGGGCTCCCTCCCTGGCCCTAGCGGGTTTCCTGCAGTAGCATTGTCAGCCCGGTACTCATAGACATAAAAAGACGATTCGTGTAGGCTTTAAGGGGTTTTATGTATTTTTTCTGAAGGCTGAACAGGAATTTTCTAATTTAACATCCGTAATCATTTAACCAGTACGTCCCCGACCTGGCTGCCTCCTGATGCTATTTCAAAGAAAATCGTTGTTTTTAGTTATATAAAGTGTAGTGTTTTCTCATGTGACCGCGTTGGTCCCAACAGGGGTTTGTTTCTACAAAGCCCTTGCTGTTTTTGTTGTGATGGGCCCTGGCCGGCGATCTGTGGTCTGCTTCGGTGCCTTCCGCAAGCGGGCATCGGTCCGCTTTGCTATCAGTTTTAAACCTCCTTTAGATACTATGTCACCTGACTACCAGGAATACCATCAGCAATTATTGACGGCAACGTCCTTATACCAGGATTCGGAAAAGCCTGATATGGAAAAGATAGAAGCTTGTTTCAAGTGCAGCCTGGATTATTGGGCTAAGATAAAGCAACTGGTAAAAAAGCATGATTTCCGGACTCCTGAAGAGGAGATCTACTTCTTTAAAAAGGTGAAACCTCTTTTCACCGCCCGTATCGAGTATTACACCCATCGTTATCATGCCCTGTTGTTCATGCCGGTGAACGATGCCCTGGAACAGGGGCGCTTCTGGAAGTGGGAGTTACGGAAAATGGAACGGTTCTATGAAAATAACGANGAGTTCTGCCGTTATATGCGGGAAGGGGCTTCGGACAAGGATAACGAATACTTTGTAAGAGCAGCCAACAATACCGTGCCCCTCCTGCAGGGCAGGGTACATGNCCTCGATCCGGAGACCGCCACCTCCCATGATTACCTGGTAACTATGATCGCCACCTACGAGTTATATGAAGGTTTTGTCCAGGAAGAAATCCGGAATTTAGGAGGATATTTTTTTTTAACTAAGTAATATTATTTATTTTGGTAGTTAAATGGACATCCTTGAGGCCTGACTATCCATCAAAATACTTCTCAGATAAGCGTATTAATTATGTGCTCCTCATGGAGTCACTGGCCGCTGATCCGCGTGACTAGCCTTATTTCTTATTTATTGTAGACCCTCTCTCTTCAGACAACCACTCGTCGTAGTTTGACTGATTCTATTTTCTTGCAATAAAACAATAGCACGTGCAATCATTTTTCTTTATTCGCCAGGATGGCAGGAATGTGAAAGTGGATTTTCACCATATTCTCTATATTGAAGCCCGTAAAAATTATACCCGGCTGGTATTAACGGACCGGTCAGCCATGGTGCTGATAACGCTTAAGCAATGGGAAAAGATCCTGCCCTCCCATCTGTTCTGCAGGGTACACAGAGGGTATATCGTTTCCATCGATCGTATCCACTCCTTTGACAATAAATTCGTGTATTTGCCGAATATGAACATTTCCATCGGTGAGCAATACCGGAATGCCTTACCGTCTACGGTGACGATCGTCGCCAGCGAGCCGCTCCGGAAGGATGTCCTGGCGGACCTGGAGATCTGTTAGTGGAGGGGCTTTGAACATTTTCCCGCCATCCCCAAAGTTTCCCTATTCATAGGCGCTCCCCGAAATAAATGCGGTCTTTCTTTTGTCGGAAAGCATATGGTTCAGCGATTTGTGGCTCAAATTTAGCCGATAAACCCATATACAGGATCATTGGCTAAAAAAATGGTAATTTGGCAGGTGGTTTCAAGTATTTTTTTATGAGTACAAAAGCTATTCGGGAAGTTTGGCTGCGGGGACCTGTCGCCGGTATCCCCGGCTTGCTGCAACCGGTCGCCCATGCCTTGATGCAGGCACGGGAAGAAGTGACGGCGCTGATGCGGGAGTTTCCGGAGGAGCATCTCTGGGCTCGTCCTGCCGGGGTGGCCTCTCCCGGCTTTCATCTGCAGCACCTGGCGGGAGTGCTGGACAGGCTGTTCACCTATGCGGCGGGGCAGGCCTTAAATGGGGAGCAATTAGCCGCGTTGGCTGCCGAAGGGAAGCCCGACCCTGAAGAGGCCACGGTAAGAGATGGATCCCTGGTCCGGGAATTGGTAGATCGATTTAACAGAGAGGTAGACAAGTCATTAGCACAATTAAAACAGATTCCGGAGCAGACCCTGACAGAAGCCCGGGGAGTAGGACGGGCGCAGCTCCCTTCTACCGTATTGGGGCTATTGGTCCATGCGGCTGAGCATACCCAGCGCCATACCGGGCAATTGCTGGTTACGGTAAAGATCCTGGCAGGGATCTAAAACAGGATTCTTAAAAACCCTCAGGCAACCCCTTGAAAGAACACGGCGTTTACACTATAACATATTCATTCTTATTTAGGAAAGCAGGGAGATTTGGAAAAATTGCTTCATATAATCACAGGGTGCGCACAGCAGGACCGGCAATGCCAGCAGCTATTGTACGACCAATATTATGGCCTTTGCCTGAAAATTGCTTTCCGGTATGTCAATACCTATGAGCAGGCTGTGGAAGTGACGCATGACGGTTTTTTGAAGATGTTCCGGAATTTCAGCCGTTTCGAGGTCCGGGACAAGGACAAGGTGGAAATGCTGCTGATCGGCTGGATCCGCAGGGTGGTCATCAACGCCTCCATCGACTATATGCGGCGGGAAATGAATAATCAACAGACCTATGCGATACCCGAACATATCTGGGAACATAAGGACGACGGACAATCATCGGATAATTCATTGCTTTATAAAGAATTAATGTGTTTGGTAAAAAACCTGCCCCCAGCCTATCGTATGGTATTCAACCTGCATGTGATCGAGGGATATTCCCATCCTGAGATCGCAAAGATGCTGGGTATCACGACAGGCACTTCTAAGTCAAACCTTTCCAAGGCCCGCGCTCATTTGCAAAAGGCTTTGGCCGCAGAAAACAGTGAAACAATTTTATGTCAAACGTAAATGGCAATGATATAGACGATCTCTTTAAGCGGGCCTCTGACAAATACCCGCTCAGAACGGATAGCGCCAATTGGGATAAGGTGGCTGCCGACCTGGATAAAGACCGTTCCCTGATCATCCCTCCTGCTAATACGGAAGGGGGAGACAGGAGGAGACGGCGGAGATTTTTCTGGCTCTTCCTCCTATTGCCGCTGGGAGGAGTGGGATATTATGCCTGGCATGCAGCCAGTCACAACAATTCCCAGGCAACAAGCGCCGCCCGGCTGGGGGCGTCTCAACAGGCTCCCTCTCAGGCAGGGACCAATCCCGAAACGCAGGCCTCTGCTCCGGCAGGGACTCATTCCGCTGAGCAAGCTCCGGCTCTGGCAGGGACCCATTCCAATCCGGCAGGGACCCAATCCAATACCCAAGCTCCTGCTCAGGCAGGGGTAACCCCCGGCGTCCCGGCTTCGGCCCAGGAAGGGGCTGCCCCGACCACACAGGCTCAACAAAAGGTTATCACGGGGGCACAGACGGGCATCGTTTCGAGTATTCCGGCAGGAATCGCTCCTGTGACGGCAAGCGGACAAAACCACATTGCTGCAGGCAACGTACATAAGGATACACGCCTTTCCGATACACGCCTTTCCGGTAAGCACCCCGGCCAACCTGGGAAGATCGATCCGGTAACAGAGAGAAAAGATGATCCGGTAACAGAGGGAGAAGATGATCCCGTGATAGGGAAAGGAAACGATCGGTCGACATTGAGAGGAAACGATCGGTCGACAGGAATAAAGAATAATAGAGGGATATCCCAGCCCCCGGCAGCAGAACGTGATCCGGTCTTGAGCGCACTGAATTATAAGCGGGTCCCCACCACCGGGGGTGTCGCCCTGGACGTAACGGTAAAAGCAAACAATAGTGCCGTCGCCGCCAAAGACAGCAGTGGAGTCAAAAAGGTCAAAAATAACAGGAATGCCAAAAACAAATTCCTCTATGCAGGCCTTATCGTGGCGCCGGACCTGAGCATGGTGAAATTTCAGTCCGTAAAAGGAATGGGCACTACATTCGGGATCCTGCTGGGATACCAGTTCAACCGGAAATGGGCGATAGAGACAGGCGCCTATCTCGACCACAAAAAGTATTATACGGATGGCGAATACTTCAAGGGGAAGGCTCCCTCTAATCCCAATTGGTACCTGCTGAACGTGGATGGTTCCTGTAATATGTGGGAAATACCGATTAATGTAAGGTATAATCTTAGCTCGGGAGAGAAGACGAAATGGTTTGCCACCGCCGGCCTGTCCACTTACCTGATGACCAGTGAGCATTACGTTTCTACCTATTCGTATAACGGAAATACCTGGCCTTATCCGTGGGATACCACAAAACCTTCCCATTACTGGTTTTCCGTACTCAACCTGAGTATCGGGTTCGATCAGAAACTGGGTAAGATCGGTAACCTCCGGTTGGAGCCATACGTTAGAATACCGCTTTCGGGAATGGGTAGCGGTAGTCTGCCTATAATGAGCGCAGGCCTGAATATAGGCATCACGCGCAGGATCTGGTAATAATCATTTAACGCTTAAAAGTCATGCTGAAAAAAAGAACCTTTTTTTGGGTAGGGATACCCTTGTGCCTGCTGGTCGTTGCTTACTGGGGATATCATCTTTATCAGAAACCTCACCAAAGCGCCGCTGAAGAAACCGTGGCCCTCACCATCGACGCCGATTCCCTGGTCAGATTATACCAGGGAGATGAACAGGGCGCCAACAGGAAATACCTGGGAAAAGTAATCGAAGTGACAGGAAAGATCGCTGAAATAAAGCACACTTCTCAATCGGAGATATGGATCCTGGCTGCTCCCTCCGGCAATGGAGGGGGCGTCAACTGCCAGTTGTTTCCCGGTGAGAAAATCAAGGACCCGCACCC